>Ga0153916_10001764_pt1 | contig 15696 bp, 9 predicted proteins | sample Opewatmetagenome_FD_109642 | JGI IMG/M metagenome (GOLD analysis project Ga0153916, IMG submission 109642) | Freshwater wetland microbial communities from Ohio, USA - Open water 3 Core 3 Depth 4 metaG | ecosystem: Environmental > Aquatic > Freshwater > Wetlands | place: USA: Ohio, Lake Erie, Old...
ATCCGCTTGTCGCGCAGGGCATCCTGCAGAAGAGCCGCGAGCGGTCGCGCGCCCGTCTCGCGCACCTCGAGGGTGCGGGCGATCATCGGAATCACGTGGGCGGCCGAGTCGATCGCGGAAAGGTCGACAAAGAAGACTCCGTCGGGGAAGCTCTCGATGAGGTTGGCCGCCGCCTGCAGGCTGAGGCGCGTCTTCCCCGTTCCCCCGACGCCCGTCAGGGTGAGGGCTCGGACCTGCTCGCTTGTCAGGAGGGACTGGACAGCCTCCAGCTCTTTCTCCCGGCCGACGAACGGGTTGGGCTGCAGGGGCAGGTTGTGCGGGTGGTTGTCCAGGGATCTCAGCGCCGGGAAGTCGGAGCGCAGCCCCCGGCGGACGAGCTGGAACACGCTCTCGGGACGCAGCAGATCCTTCAAGCGGTGCGCCCCCAGGTCCTGCAGGGAGACGTCGTCCGGGAGAAGGTCGCGCAGCAGCTCGGCGGTGACGAGGGACACGAGGGTCTGCCCGCCGTATCCAATGGAGAGAAGCCGCGCGACGCGGTTCAACGTCTGGCCGAAGTAGTCCCCGTCCCTCTCTTCCGCCGTGCCGGTGTGCAGCGCCATGCGTACGCGGATTCCGCCCGGGACCTCCCAGGGGGCGGACTGCAAGGCTGCCTGGGAATCGAGCGCCGCGCTCATCGCATCCACGGCGGTCTCGAAGGCTGCGCAGAACGCATCGCCGACGGTCTTGAAGACGTACCCGCCGGCAGCCTCGATGCACCGCCGAAGGAGCTCGTCGTGCCGCGCGAGAGCCGCTTCCATGGGAGCGGTGTGATGTTCCCAGAGCTTGGTGCTTCCTTCGATATCAGTGAAGAGGAAGGTGATGGTTCCACTGGGAGGGCTGGCCAGGCGGTGACCTCCTGCAGGGCTGCGAAGCGCGGCTGCTTTCTGAATTGTATGCAGCCGAACACGCCCGCGCAAGGAGATTTATGGTGGAAAAAATCCTTTGCAATCCCGCCGAACACCCTGTACTATCACACCCAGAGGAGGAAAGCATGAAGCTCACGATCAAACATCAGGACAAGTACTCTCGAGGCCAGCTCATCCTGCGAACCCTGTTCGGGATGATCTACATCGGCATCCCGCACTTCTTTCTGCTCGCCATTGTAGGGATCTGGTCGGCCATTCTCTCGTTCGTCACGTTCTGGGTCGTCCTGTTCACCGCCAAGTTCCCCGAGAGCATCTTCAACTTCCAGATTGGCTTCAACAACTGGGCGCTGCGCGTGCAGGCAGTGCTCGGAAACCTCGTGGACGGCTATCCCGCCTTCTTCCCCGGCGGAACCAGCGACTCGGTGAAGCTGGAAGTCCCCCGGCCGGACCGCGTGAGCCGCGGCCTGGTGATCCTTCGCCTTCTGTTCGGCGCCATTTACGTGGGAATCCCGCACTACTTCTGCCTGGCCTTCCGCCAGATCGCGTCGAGCGTACTGGGGTTCCTCGCCTGGTTCGCCATTCTCTTCGCCGGCAAGTATCCCGAGCGCTGGCACGCGTTCAACGTCGGCACCTACCGCTGGGGCACTCGCGTCGGGCTCTACCTCGGCTACTTCACCGACGAGTATCCCAAGTTCTCGGGCAAGGAATGATTCCCGGGCTCGTCCCGGCCGATTGATTTCGACCGGCTGGTTTCGACGAGCTGATCCCGACTGATTGACCCGCAGGGGCTCCGGAAAGCCCCTTGCGGGTTTTTTGTCCCGCCGCTATCCTCCCGTGCGAGGAGGCAATCCATGAGCTCAGATGTCGTCTCCACGACGGGCGCGCTTCCCCAGCCGAGCGAGATCCCCGAGCGGCAGAAAGAGGACGCCATGGGCGCCTACCTCATGATGTTCGCGTCGCTGGCCATCGGGCTTCCCATACCGCTCTTGAACCTCATCGCCTCCGTCATCTACTTCTTCGTCAACCGCAAGAACGGCCAGTTCGTCGCCTTCCATGCCCTGCAGGCGCTGCTCACCCACGTGCCGGTGGTGCTGCTGAACGCCGGCGTGATCGCGTGGCTCATCGTCATCCTCGCCATTCCCCCGCACGATGCGTTCACTCCCGCCTTCCTCTGGTTCCTGTTCTTCGTCGTGCTGGTGAACCTCGCGTGGATCATCTGGTCCATCGTGGCGCTGGTGCACGCGCGCAAGGGGCACTTCTTCTACATGCCGCTGGTCGGGCGCATGTGCTTCGCCCGCTACTACGGGCCGAAGGCCCAGGCGCGCAATACCGCGCAGAGCTGGGAGAACCGTCCTCCCGAGGGCCTTTGAGCCTGGGATACCCCCCGGACGGCCCCGGCCGCCAGCCCGTCGTTCCCGGCCCCCGGCCGCGGACCCGCCGCGGCGTGCTTCGAGAGGCGGGGGTCATCGTCGGCGCCGCTGCCGCCCTCGCCTTGGTCGCGTTCGGCGCGCAGCGGCTGCTCGTCCCGAAGGCCCCGGCCTCCGACCTCGCGCGCAGGCTTGACGACGGCCTGGGCGTGCTCATCCGCGAGCAGATCCGGACCACCAGCCGGGTGATCGACGTTCCGGCCGCGTCGGACGACCTTGCCCTCATCGTCGGCAGGCTTCGCGAGGCGCTGCCCGAGCCCCGCCCGAGCTTCGAGGTGATGGTCGTGCAGTCCCCCGAGATCAACGCCTTCACCCTTCCCGGGAACACGGTGTGCGTGAACACCGGACTCCTCCGTGCCCTGGCCTCCGCGGACGAGCTGGCCGGCGTGCTCGGCCACGAAATGTCCCATGCCGTCAACCGCGACCCGCTCACGATGCTCATGCGCAACCTGGGCGTCGCCGCGCTGCTCAACGTGATCTCGGGAGGGCAGGGAGGCGCGGTGCTCGCGAACATGGCCCAGACACTGGTGGACGTGCACTACGGCCGGGAGGCGGAGGATCGGGCGGACGACTTCTCCGTGCGGCTGCTCGCGCGGGAGGGGATTCCTCCCGGGGCCTTCGCGGACGCGCTGGCCCGGATGAAGGACTCGGCGCCGAAGGAGCCGGGCCTCCTGAAATACCTCGATCCCCATTCCCCGATCGACCAGAGAATCGCGCGGGCCCGCGAGCTGGCACGCAAGCAGGCCTTCTCTCCGCGACCCTTGAAGATCGACTGGGCGGCGCTGCTCAAGGCCTTGCCGGGGCGATGACGGCAGAACCCGCCCGGGACGGGGACCCGGCCGCCGGTCCCGACGATGCCCTTGTGTCCTTTCACCCGCTCATCCGCGCGTGGTTTCTTTCCTCCGTGGGGCAGCCCACCGAGGTGCAGGCCGGCGCCTGGCCGGTCATTGCCGGCGGCGCGCACGCGCTGATCTCGGCGCCCACCGGCACCGGCAAGACGCTCGCCGCCTTCCTGTGGGGGATCAACGAGCTGGCCACCGGGGCGCTTGCAGCCGGGAAGGTGCGCATTCTCTACGTCTCTCCCCTGAAAGCGCTCAACAACGACATCCAGAGAAACCTCCTGGCGCCGCTGGCCGCGCTGGAAGCCGCCTTCGCCGCTGCGGGGGAAGCCTTCCCGCGCATCCGCGTGCTCACTCGCAGCGGCGACACCCCGGCCGGGGACCGCCGGCGCATGCTTCGCAATCCGCCCGAGATCCTCATCACCACGCCGGAGAGCCTCAACCTGATCCTGTCGTCGCCGAACAGCCGCCTGATGCTGGACGGGGTGGCCACCGTGATCCTTGACGAGATCCACGCGGTGGCGGCCTCCAAGCGCGGGACGCATTTGGTGACCGCGGTGGATCGCCTGGTTCGCCTGGCCGGGGATTTCCAGCGCATCGCGCTCTCGGCCACGGTGAAGCCGCTGTCGGCCGTCGCGGACCTCGTGGGCGGCCTCGTGATGGAGGCGCCTTCCTCGGCGGGGGCGGAGCGGGTGTACCGCAAGCGGACCGTGCAGATCGTGCACCGGCCCATGACCAAGGTCTACGAGCTTCGAATCGAGTACCCGGCGGCGGAGGCCGCCGCGCCGGGTGCTGCCACGGGCGCCGCCCCGTCGGAAGAGCCGGTATTCGACGCCATTGCCCGGGAGTGCCGCCGAATCATCGCGGAAAACCGCTCGACGCTGTTCTTCGTGAACTCCCGCCGCCACGCGGAGAAGCTCGCCCGGTTCATCAACGAGGGGCTTGCGGAGCCCCTGGCCTGGTCTCACCACGGCTCCCTTTCCCGGGAGCTGCGGATGGTGGTGGAAAGCCGGCTGAAGCGCGGGGAGCTGAAGGCAATCGTGGCCACCAGCTCCCTCGAGCTGGGCATCGACATCGGCACGCTGGACCGGGTCATCCTCGTGCAGACGCCCTTCTCGGTGGCCTCCGCGGTCCAGAGGCTCGGCCGGGCAGGTCACCGGGTGAACGAGCACAGCCGCGGCGTTCTCTTTCCCCTGCACGGCAGGGACATCGTGGACGCCGCCGTGGTGGCGCGGTGCGTCCGGGAGCAGGACATCGACGAGATGGCGCCGGTGCTCTGCCCGCTGGACGTGCTGGCGCAGGTCATCGTCTCCATGACTTCCGTGGAGACCTGGAAGGACGGCGAGCTGTACGACTTCATCCGCACGAGCTTCCCGTTCCGCGAGCTGCCCCGGCGCCATTTCGACCTCGTGCTGGGGATGCTGGCCGGCCGCTACGAGGAGACCCGGCTGCGGGACCTCGCGCCGATGATCTCGTGGGACCGGCTGGAATCCACGCTCCAGGCACGGCCGGGCGCGCTGCTGCGCCTGGTTACCAGCGGAGGAACCATCCCCGACCGCGGCTACTACAGCATGCGGACCGCGGATTCCAAGGCGCTCGTCGGGGAGCTGGACGAGGAGTTCGTCTGGGAGAGGTCCCTGGGAGACACGTTCGTTTTCGGGGCCCAGGGCTGGCGCATCCAGAAGATCGACCACCAGAATGTCGAGGTCATCCCCGCGCCGGCGCGGATCGGGATGTCCCCGTTCTGGAAGGCGGAGGAGAGAAACCGCAGCTTCCACCTCTCGGACCGCATCTCCCGGGCGCTGGAGGAATGGAACCCTCGCCTGGGCGACCGGGACCTGCCGGCCGCGCTGGCCGAATCCCACGGCCTTGCCCCCTCCGCCGCCGGGGCGATGATCGGGTTCCTGTCCCGGCAGCGCGAGGCCACCGGCGGCGACCTTCCCCACCGCCACCATCTGCTCGTGGAGCACACCCGGGATCCCGACGGCAAGGGGGAAGGGGCGAGCGTGGTCCTGCACACCCTCTGGGGCGGCGCGGTGAACCGGCCGTTCGGCCTGGCGCTCTCCGCCGCGTGGGAGGAGCGCTACGGGTTCCGTCCCGAAATGATCCAGACCAACGACGCCGTGCTCCTGCTTCTCCCCCAGGAAGCATCGGCAGGGGAGATCCTGTCTCTCGTGGACTCCGGCAAGGTGGAGCGCCTCCTGCGGGCGCGCCTGGAGGGAAGCGGGTTCTTCGGCGCGCGGTTTCGGGAGGCTGCCGGCCGTGCGCTCCTCCTCCCCCGGGCCGGCGCGAAGAAGCGGACGCCGCTCTGGCTGACCCGGCAGCGGGCCAGGTCCCTTTTCGCCGCGGTTTCCCGGTTCGACGACTTTCCGCTGCTGGTGGAAGCGTGGAGGACCTGCCTCCGTGACGAGTTCGACCTCGCCCGCCTGGGAATGGTCCTGGACGAGCTGCGAGACGGGGTCATCCGCGTGAGCGAGGTTTCCACCCCCGCCCCGTCCCCGTTCTGCGGGGAGCTGGTGTGGAAGCAGACCAACAGCCTGATGTACGCCGACGATGCCCAGGCAGGCCGCACGGAGACCAGCCTCCGGCCCGACCTTGTGCGGGAGCTGGCGCTCTCCGCTGACGTTCGGCCCCGAATCGACCCCCGCCTGGCCGCGGAGCTGCAGGCGAAGCTGCAGAGGACGGCACCGGGCTACGCGCCGCGCGATTCGCGCGAGCTGCTGGACTGGGTGAAGGAGAGGGTGCTCCTGCCCCCGGCGGAGTGGGAAGAGCTGATGGATGCCTGCGTCCGCGACTCCGGGATGGGACGCGAGGAGCTGCTTGCGCCGCTCGCCGGCAAGATCGCGGAGCTCACGCTGGGTGAAAGCCGCGGAATCGCGGCCGCCGAGTCGCTGCCGCGGGTGCGCAGGGGGACGGAGGGCGGGGACGAGGAGACGCTGCAAGGGCTGCTCACCGAGTGGCTGCGGTTCTACGGACCCATCGAGCCGGCGTTCATCTCCCGCACGTTCGGGCTCGCTCCCGATCTCCTGGACGGAATGCTGGAGGACCTGGCCGCGGAGGAGCAGGTGGTGATCGACCGGCTCGCGGCGGACACGGACGCGCTCCTTGCCTGCGACCGAGAGAACCTCGAGATCCTGCTTCGAATCTCCAGGGCCCGGGCGCGCCCAACCGTCCACACGCAGCCCGTCGCGCTGCTGCCGCTGCATGTCGCCCGTCGCCAGGGGCTCCTCCGCCGCGGCTCGTCGGCGGAGGACATGAAGACGGTCTGGGAGAACCTCTTCGGCTGCGCCATGCCCGCCCACCTCTGGGAAGAGGAAGTGCTCCCCGCCCGGCTGGACGGTTTCATGTCGCGCTGGCTCGACGGGCTGTTCTCGGAGGGCGGCCTGCTGTGGCTGGGGTGCGGGCCCAGAAGGCTCACGTTCTGCTTTCCCCAGGACGTGGAGCTGTTCCGCGATCGGCCTGATGCGGCCGAGGCCGGGCTCCTGCTCCCCGGTACTTCCGGGCGCTACTCCTTCTGGGACATCGCGGATCATGCGCGGCAGGGGCAGGCAGGAATCAAGGATTCCTCCGAAGTCGCTGCCCGGCTGTGGGACCTGGCGTGGAAAGGCCTGGTCACCTGCGACGCCTTCTCGCCGGTGCGCCGAGGCCTGGCCACGGGGTTCCGCGCGGAGGAGCCCGCCCGGGAAGGGTCGCGCCGCACCCGGTTCAACCGGTGGCAGGCCGAGCGTCCCGGTGCCGGTTTCTGGTACCTCGTTCCCTCTCCCGCGGAAGAGCGCGACGCCCTGGACGAGGAAGAGCTTGCCCGGGACCGGGTCCGCCTGGTGCTTCGACGCTACGGCGTGGTGTTTCGAGAGCTGCTGGAAAACGAGCTGCCTCTCCTTCGGTGGTCGCGGCTGTTCCGCAGCCTCCGCATGATGGAGTTCTCCGGCGAGGTGGTGAGCGGGAGATTCTTCGACGGCGTGAGCGGCCTGCAGTTCGCCCTGCCGTCCATCGTGGAAGAGCTCGCCGCGGCGCAGGCCGGGGAGCCCGGCCCGGAGAAGCCCGGCCCGGAGAAGTCCGGCCCGGAGAAGTCCGGCCCGGAGGAGCCGGTCTGGTGGATCAACGCCGCCGACCCGGCAAGCCTCTGCGGCGTGGACATCCCGGCGCTGAAGGCGGTCCTCCCGTCCCGGCTTTCTTCCACCCACGTGGTCTTCCACGGCAGCGAGGTCGTGGCCGTTTCCCGACGGCGAGGACGGGAGGTCGAGCTGCGGGTGCCGCCGGATGCGCCCCGGCTCCTGGAGTACCTTGCGTTCGTGAAAGCCTTGACCGGCAGGGACGCCCGACCTCTGAACGCCGTGCACGTGCAAACCATCAACGGCGAGCCCGCACCCGCGAGCCCGTACAAGGCACGGTTTCTCGAGGCGGGGTTCGTGGAGGACTTCAAGCGCCTGACGTACGCCGCCAGGCCGTAGCTGCCCCGGCGCGTCCTCGGCGCGCTAGTAATGCATCCCGAATCCGATGCCGGGCTGCCCCAGGAAATCGAAGTTGGGCGTGAAGGTGACCTTGCCCTCCGCGATGTTTTTCCGCGCGTTCTTCGCGGCCTCCACCGAGGCGAAATGGCCGAGGACATGCTTCAGGATCATCCCGCCCAGGCACACGGCAAACGACGGAAGGTAGGAGGAGATACTGTTCGCCTCCCACCGCGAGCGGATCGAGGTGATCGGGTCGTCGAGGTAGTTGGTGGAAGAGAACTGCACGTTCGCCGGCAGCAGGAGATAGGCGCCGATGAGCGTTCCCGCGGCGAGGGCGATGTCTCCGCCCAGGAACAGCGCGCCGCCGAGCGAGTCGCCGGTCATGAACTGGCCGGCGCCGGGCAGGAACCGTGACGCGACCCGGGCGCGCTGGACGTAGCGGGCTTCCTGTCGGGAAATGGAGATGCGCTCTGCCACCTTCACCAGGTCACCGACGGTGAGCGTGCCCAACTGCTCCGCGGAGAGCCCCAGGAGCGCCGGACCCACCCCTGGCGGGGTGCTGTCCGCGTTGGCTTGCTGCGCATGCACGTTCGAGACCGCGACGGCCAGGGCGGCAATCGCGGCGAGCAGGGTCCTGGTCTTGATCATGGGATTTCCTCCTCGTGGACAGGAGCCCGGCACCGTCGTGGGTGCTCCTGGCTCATGGTAACCTGCTATCGGCCGCGGATGACCAGCGGGTAGCTGGTCACCTCGTAGCCGTTGAGAAAGAGCGTTGCCGTGTACAGCCCGGCGGACGGGAACGCCACGGAGTTGAAGGCATCGTCCGAGATGCTCATGCGCCCGACGGCGGCGGTCATCAGCGTGTGCCCGGACTGGGCCACCGTGGTCCCGTTCGCGTCGGAGATGCGCACGGAGTGGTCGAAGTCGCCGCTGCCGGAAAACCATATCGTCACGATGGAAAAGGATTCCGTCGCGGGAAATTCCGGGAACGACAGGTACTCGAAGATGCCCGAGAGGTTGGCGTTCCCTTTCTCGTCCAGCCACCCGCGCTCCGCCGGCACCGAGAGCATGAATGCCGGGCCGTCGGTGAGGTGGTCCTTCGCGTCCACGAAGAGGGCGTACGTGGCCACCGTGGTTTCGTCCAGCGCGGCCTGGACCAGGTACACCCCGGCCGCGGCGAACGTCGTGCCGCCGAGATCGTGCGTGAAGTACGTGACGCGCTCGCCGCCGAAATCCAGCCGGTCCGTGGCGCCGCCGACGACGACGCCGGTGGAGGCCTGGCGGACGTCCACTCGCACCACGTGGGTGCCCGTGCCGGTCCACCGCGTGTACACCTGCAGGTTCTCCGTCACCGGTAGCGAGGCGGCACGGACGGCGGCCTGGATGCCCACGATGTCGGTGAGCCCCTGCGCGTCCTCGTGGATGCCGGTGGCGACGGCCATGCCGAGGAACGCGGCGTCCGGCGCGGCGGGCCGGTCGTCCGCCGCCTCGGCGCGCACCGCGCGCACGGCGAGGAACGCGAGGGAGAACAGGAGGATACGGATTGCCATCGGGGGACGCACGGTGGTAACTTCGCCGCGTCCGGCCCCGAAGTCAAGCGAGTGTTTCGGCGGCAAGGCGAGGCGAGCGCGGCCGCGGCGGCGAGCCGGGCTCAGCTCCTGCGGGGGATCTCCAGCGTGAACCGGCTTCCGAGCCCCGGGGAGCTCGTCACGTTCACCTCCCCCCCGTGGGCCCGGGCCACGCTCCGCGCGATGGAGAGCCCGAGGCCGGCGCCGTCTCCGCCAGCGGTCCTGCCCCGGTAGAAACGCTCGAAGATCAGGGGGAGCTCCTCTTCTCGAATGCCCGGCCCGTTGTCCCGCACGCCGAACGCGATCAGGCGATCCGAAGAGGAGACTTCCACCGTCACGGCGCCCCCGGGCTGCACGAACTTCACCGCGTTGGCCACGAGGTTGGAGAGCGCGATCTGGATGCGCTGCCCGTCGCAGACCACGGCCAGTCCGGGCTCCACGTCCCGGATCTCCAGGGCGACCCGTTTCTGCCGCGCCACCTCGCGGAAGCCGGCCACGGAAACCTCCACGAGGTCCGCTGCCGCGTGGCGGCCCAGGGAAAGGCCGGCGATCCCCGCGTCCAGCCGCGAGAGGTCGAGCAGGTTCGTCGTGATCCACTGCAGGCGGGCGATCTGGCCCTGGCTCTCCCGGAGGAACTCCTGCCGGGCGGCGGGATCGTCGGCCGCTTGTCCCTGCAGGAGCTCATTGAAGGTGGACAGCGCGGTGATGGGCGTTCGAAGCTCGTGGGAGGCATCCGCCACGAACCGTGTGAGCGAATCCCGTTCCGCGCGAAGGTCGCGGAAGGAGGCCTCCAGGTTCTCCGCCATCCCGTTGAACTGCCGGGCGAGGTCCCCGATCTCGTCCTTCCGCTTCGAGGAGGCGCGCGCGGTGAGGTCTCCCTCCGCCATGCGGCGGGAGGTGGCGGCTAGCACTCGCAGGGGATCCGAGATGGTCCTGCCGATGAGGAAGCCGACCGCCGCGGCCACGATGAGCGCCCCGATGCCGGAAAGCAGGATCGCCGTCCTCATCGGGCTGATGGCCTGCTTGCTCAGGCTCAGCGGGCTGGACATCTCCACCCAGCCCAGGGGCATTTCCGGCGTTCCCACCGGGAGCGTCGTGGACAGCACCTGGCGCGCCGGGGGCGGCTCGTCCCGTGACGGCGCCGGGTACCCGGGCATGTTCTCGAAGACGAAGCGCCGGCCCCACGGCGTGGGCACGCGGCGCGCGAACACGAACGAGGTGCCCAGCGGAAGGTCACGCAGCAGCGGCATGAGCTCGCGGGGCCGCAGGACGCGCGCCCCGCGGGAGCGGCTGGGCATGGGGATGATGATCGGCAGGGACTCGCCTCGCTCGGGAGCGATCTCGCCCCGCAGCTCGGTCAGCCCCGAGGGAATGAGCCAGAGAAAATCGTCCGGAAGGCCCGGATCCCCCGAGTCCGCGATCACTTCACGCTGCGGGTCCAGGATCCGCACCCGGGCGTCGCCCAGGAAGGCGGAGGTGGAGGCGAGCTCTTCCAGCGCGATCCGGCGGACCGGCGGCCCGAGGAACCGCTCCGCGAGCTCCGCGATCTGCTGCGCATTGGCCCTCAGGTATGCGCTCTCCTCCCGCCCGACGTAGCTCTGGACAAGGGACAGGGAGAGCGTTCCCATCAGGGTCACGGACAACAGGATCAGGGCCGCGTAGCTGGCCGCCAGCCTCCACCGGATCGTTCGAAACATTCTAGCGCTTCACTCGCTTCACCCTGACTTCAAAGGGTGCGCGCGTTCGGCCCGGATCCCGGGGGATTCCCGCCGCGCATTCCCGGGCCAGGGCCGTTCGGACCCATGTTCCCGGGGGCGAAGCCCGTCGCGGCTATCCTCAGGGTGGCTCCCAGCCACGCCTTCGCGGGGTCGTTCGGGCTCTGGCCCAGCGTGACCATGACGTCCACGGTCTTCCCGTCCGTTCGACGCAGCAGGGTCACCGTCAGCTTGTCTCCGGGCTTGTGCGCTCCCAGGGTGTCCGTGATCTGCTGCCAGTCGGTGACCTCCTTCCCGTCGATCTTCGTGACGATGTCCCGCGCCTCGACTCCGGCCTTCGCCGCGGGTCCGTCCGCCGTGACCTGGACCACGAGGGCCCCCGTTCCCGCCCCGGATCCGACGAACCTCGCTGGCGCCGCCAGGTACTGGAGTCCCAGCCAGGCGCCATCCTTGTCCGGGTTCTTGGAGAGGGTCACCTTGACGTCATGGGAGGCCCGCTGTCCCCACGGGGTGACCGAAAGGGTGATGGTGTCCCCCACCTTCTTCGACGAGACCATGTCGGCCAGCGGGTTGCGCTCGTCCACCGTGGTCCCGTCCACGGAGAGGATCAGGTCTCCCTTCTTCAAGCCCGCCCTATCCGCCGGGCTGTTCGCGGCGACGCCTTCCACCAGCGCTCCCTCGGAAGGGAACATCATGCGGTCACCGCGCATGCCCCGGCCGAGCGCGAGCTCGTCTCCGCGCCCCGCAAGGGGCAGTATCCCGATCCACGGCCGCCCGTTCCGCGTGCCGACGGTCACCGACAGGCTCTTCTCTGCATCCCCGTGGCGGACCTTGAAGGAGACCGTGTCTCCCGCGGCCCGTCCGGCCAGCGCCTGGCGCAGATCCACCGCGTCGTTGACCGCGGTCCCGTTGGCTTCCAGGATGATGTCTCCACGCGCGAGGCCCGCCTTCTGGGCCGGGCTCCCCGGCTGGACGGAGACGATCAGGACACCGGGATCCGGCGTCACGACGGCCGGTCCCGCATCCGGCTTCTGCTGGGCAAACGCGGGGGCGGCGAGCAACGCGGCGGCGAGCAGCCCCATCAGTCTTCGATGCATCATGGTTCACGTACCTCCGGGAACAACGCTACGCCCCCGTGGTTATCGTCGGTTTGCGGCCACGTTAAAGTTTATTAATAGTACAGGCCGCTGTCGCGGCATTCCGGGACCGCCCGCGCGGCGGCCCCGCCCGTCACTCCGGCTTCTGCGTGAACATGTACCCGGTGCCGCGCACGGTGAGCAGCCACCGGGGGGAGGCGGGGTCGGCTTCCAGCTTCTCCCGCAGGTGACGGACGTGCACGTCCACGGTGCGCTGGGAGTCCACGCTGCTGTCGTACCCCCAGACGATCTCCAACAGGCTGTCGCGGCTGAACACCTGGTCCGGGTGCGTGACGAAGTGCCGCAGCAGACGGTACTCGGTGGGCGTCAGCATGACGGGTCGGCCCGCGCGCTCGACCCGCATCCGCTGCAGGTCCACCGAGACCTCGCCGAAGGTCACGCGCTCCGCGCCAGCCGCCGAGGCGAGCTCTCCGTACGCGCGCCGCAGCGCCGCGTGCACCCTGGACAGGAGCTCGCGGAAGGAGAACGGCTTCACGATGTAGTCGTCGGCGCCGAGCTCGAGCCCGAGCACCTTGTCCACTTCCTCGTCCCTGGCGGTCACCATGAGGATGGGCAGCGAGCGGCCCTCCTCCCGCAGCGTCCGGCACACGTCGAAGCCGCTCATGTCGGGCAGCCGGATATCCAGCAGCATGAGGTGGGGCGCGGCGCGACCCTTCGAGCCCCGGGCGAGGTCCAGCGCGAGGGCGCCGTTACCCGCCACGAGCACGGAGAACCCCTCGGCCTTCAGGCCGTACTCGAGGCCGCGGGCGACCGAGGGCTCGTCTTCTACCACGAGGATGGTTTCGCCGGGCATCGCGTCGAGTGTAGCACGGCACCCCGGCGGGGCGGAAGATCAGCGGGGGTCCGGCGGCCGGGCCGCCGCGCCGCCGGCCCGGGATCCGGCGCTGAACCCGTCGAAGCCGGCGAAGAGGTACAGCCCGAGGTCTCGGGACGGGTCGAAAGAGAACGGCGCCGAGGTGCCGATCCGGGCCGCGAGTCCCAGGCCCGCGGGGAACTCGGCAATCCCATAGACGAACCTCGCCGTGAGCTCGAGTCCGGCAAACACCGCGGGGACAACCGATACCCGGGCAGCGCCGGATCCGCCGAATGCGGTGGAAGGATCGAAGTCCGCCAACCCCTCGGCGTGCAGCCCGATTCCCAGCGCGGTGACCGCGAAGCCGAGCACGAGCGGCTGGTCCAGGAGGACCGGTGCGAACCAGTCCACGCTCGCCACGAGGCCGCCGGGGAGGCTGCGCGTCCGCGCGGAAAACCCGCGCGGCACAGTGAACTCATCCCCGTAGGAGGCGTAGGCCGGGCCGACGTGCTGGGCGGCCTTTATCCCCATTCTCAGCGCCTGGTGGGCGCCCGGGAACGGAACGCTGAGCTGGGAGAAGAAGTCGAGCTCTCCCTGCGCCGCACCCACGGAGAGCACGGGAAGGAACACGGTCGCCTGCAACCAGGCGTTGACCGCCGCGACTGGCAGCAGATCGACCGGCGCTCTGCCGGCGCCCCACCGCCCGCGCACGATCACCGGCACCGCGAGCCAGGTGAACCACGAGCCCGGCGCGCCAAGGGAGTCCGCGAAGGTGAAAGGCGCCGCGGCGGAAGAGATCTCCGCGTGATGCCGCAGTCCCAGTCCCACCGAAAGGAAGCGGGACGAGTCCAGGGCGAACTCGCCCGCGAGGGCATAGTCGAACGTCAGGCTGGTGTCCACGGATTCCGTCCACGCGGCGGACCACCGGTAGTCCAGCCGGCTCGACGCGCCGATCTCCAGGGGGCCGAGATCCGCGGACAGGGTGAAGCCCGCCGAGGGCTGGCCGGGGCCCGGCAACCACCCGGCATCGACCGCCCACCGGGACGCGTCCAGCAGGGAACCGCCCTCCGCCCGTGCGCCCACGCCTACCGACAGGTCCGTGCTGGACGGCCCGGTCCGGCGCAGGAGAAGGTTGGGCAGCCACAGGAAGGGAAGGGGGAAATCCCGGTAGGGCCGGGCCCGTATCGACGAGCCGGTCCACTCGACCGGGGCCGGGAGCGGCTGGGGCGCCGTGGACTCGTCGGGAAGGAGAAGGCGAGGCGTCCCCGGGAACGCGGTCTGCTTCAGGCAGTACCCCCTGCTCGAATAGCTGGCGTACGTCAACGTGCCGCCGTCCACGGTCCCGGAGATGGCGGCCACCGGGTCTTCCTGGACCAGCAAAACGGTGCCCGCGCCGAGATCCGCGAGATACAGCGCGAGGGCGCCGGACCGGTCGGAGGCGAACAGGATCCTCTCTGCGTCGACGAAGGAAGGAAAGTACTCGCCGAAAGGATCCGGTCCCAGGACCGGCCGGGCAGCCCGCGCATTCACGTCCTTCACCGCGGCGTCGGGATCGGAAAGGGGCGCGGAGCCATCCTGCAGGGCGCCATAGTCCGCCACGTACAGGTCCTGCATCCCTCGAACGTTCAGGATGAAGGCCACCCGCGAGCCGTCCGGGGACACGGCGGGATTGAACACGCTCGCCTCGCTCATGGAGAACAGCACCCGCTGCGCCCCCGTGCGGGGATCCACCGAAACGAGCCGGCTGTACGGCCCCGCGCCCTGGACCGCGACGAGCCGCCGGCCGTCTGCGGAAACCGCCGGGTGCCAGAGGTGAGCCTCCCGGGTGATCCTCTTCACGGCCCCGCTATCGGTATCCAGGACGAACAGGTCGGAGACGGTCCTGGTCTCCGCGGCGCGGCGAGAATCCACCGCCCAGGAGGAAAGCCACACGGTGGCTCCGTCCCGGGTCGCGCTGAAAGAGGCACTATCCGAGAGCGAGGCGCGCGCCAGCACGGTTTCCCGGCCCTTCTTCTGGTCCACCCGCACGAGCGACGGGAACGTGTCGGGCCCCGCGTGGTACGCGTACAGCCCGCGGTCCGTGAACTGGGGGCGTGTCCAGCTGCCGGCGACGTCCGGCGTGATGCGCGCACCGCCCGGGATCGATGCCGCCTCCGCGTATCGGCGCTTCCACGCGGCCGTCATGTCCGCGTACACCGCCTCCGCGGTGCTGCCGGTCACCTTCGCGATCGCCTCCCAGGGCCCGAGGAAGGGAAAGTCGAGGTACACGGCCAGGATCCGCCGCAGGGTATCCGGGCCGTACGTCTCCTGCAGCCAGGTGACCAGCGCATCGCCCGCCACGTATTTCCTGCCGGGAGGCGCGAAATCCGAATCGTAGCCGGCCTGCGCGAGGCTGAAGAAGCGGTTCTCTTCCGCCGCTGCCTTCCCGTAGACCTCGAACAGCGGATCGCGGCCCCGGCCTCCCTCGGTGAACCTCGTCTCGTCGTAGACGGCCGGCCCCTCGATGGCCCAGCCGGGCAGGAGGTCGAGACCCACCGTGGCGAGGTCCGGGCCGAACACGGCGGACAGGCGGTGCAGGATTCCCGTGCCCATGCCCTGCTGAACGAAGTGCGTGAGCTCGTGCGTGAGCAGGACCCGGAGGTAGCTCGACTGCCGGGTGCCCAGGCCGAAGTCCGTCGGTGACTTTACGTACAGGTCGATTCGCGACGGAAATGAGAAGGTGACGCCGTTGGCGTCGTCACGCCGCCCGCGGATGACGCAGGGGACCTTGTCCGGGTACCAGCCGAACACGCCGGTGACCCGCGCGTACACCTCCTCGCAGAAGGTGAGGAACTGGTCTGC
>Ga0153916_10001765_pt1 | contig 15693 bp, 11 predicted proteins | sample Opewatmetagenome_FD_109642 | JGI IMG/M metagenome (GOLD analysis project Ga0153916, IMG submission 109642) | Freshwater wetland microbial communities from Ohio, USA - Open water 3 Core 3 Depth 4 metaG | ecosystem: Environmental > Aquatic > Freshwater > Wetlands | place: USA: Ohio, Lake Erie...
GAGGCGAGGGATGATGTGGTGAGAAGTCCGTATGAGCGACGAGCGGGCACGGTTCCTCGGAGAGGAGAGCGAGGAGCGAATCGAGCAAGATTTCCTCGCCGGGGAAATCGCGGCGTGACTTCGAGCCACATTTCCCGAGTCTCGTCGGGGGGAAGCCGTGGCAGGCCCCTATTCCAGAACAAAATAATCACGGAAACGGAGCTGCTTACGATTAATCTTCGTCCTCAATTACTCGGCCCTTGACATTCCGTGAATTCACGCTTCCGCTGCCGGTATCTTTCAGGATCAAATCTTTCCCTACGCCGTCAACATTGATAGACCCGGAGCCGTCATCCACCGTGACGTCTCCTCCCACATTCAGAATCGTCATGGAGCCTGACCCGTCTTCAATTGAAACACTGCCGGTGATTTCCTTGACCTCTATTTCGCCCGAGCCGTCACTTATTTCGAGGTCTCCCTGGATGCCTTCAACCTGGATTCCGCCCGAGCCGTCTTCGATGTCGAGGTTTCCGGCGAGGTTCCGGATTTCTATTTCACCGGAGCCGTCATCCACATTCAGGCTCATTTGTTTTGGGCAGTTCACCGTCAGGTCGATCCGGACATCATAGAAGGAGGAAAAAAGGTTCCCTCTGACTTCGCTGACCAGCACCGCCCGGTCGCCCTTCTTCTCAAGAATGAGCTTGATATGGTCCTCGATAAACTTCTTCATGCCTTTTTCATCCACCCCTCCGGCATGGATTTCAGCCTTCACTTCTATCGCTTTGAGCCCTTCCATCCCCTGGACCTTTAGGAATCCCGCTCCGCAATCGACCTCTAACCGAGTGATTCCTTCCGCCTCCAGGCTCAATGTCTTGGTTTCCTCGGCGGGAAAAGCAAGAGATCCGGCGAAGAAAATTGCAGCAAAAAGAATTGTGGAACGCTTCATCACGGCCTCCTCATTAGATACAAATTTATGCACTCAGCTATTAAGACGAGTTTGCGAGGCAAAAGGTTCAATTTTCCGTGAGCGCCTAAAAAACCCCTGTTTCCCCTCTCTGTTTCTGGGATATAATAATCAAAACTGGAAAAGCCCATGCGGAATAAACGCATCTCCAGGCGGGAATTCCTCAAGCGCGGCGTCACGGCCGCGGCCGCCGGAGCAGCCGGTCGCACCATCATCCCGCGGCACGTGCTGGGAGGCCAGGGCTTTCAGGCGCCGAGCGATGAGCTCACCAAGGCGGTTATCGGAGTCGGCGGCATGGGCAGGGGGCATCTCAGATATCCCGGTTCCAGGCTGCTCGCCGTCTGCGACGTCGATGAGAGGCATCTCCGGGCCGCCCTCGAGGTCTCGGGCCCGGATGTGGCCGGATACAGGGATTTCCGGGAAGTCCTCGAACGCGCTGACATCGACATCGTTCATGTCGTCACTCCTCCCCACTGGCACGCCTTGATCTCTATCGCGGCCGCGGAAGCGGGCAAAGATATCTGGTGCGAAAAACCGATGACGCGCACGATCGGCGAAGGCCGGAGACTCGTCGAGGCCGTCCAGAGAAACGGCCGGGTTTTCAGGATCAACACCTGGTTCCGGTTCGAGGATATATTTTACGACTTCGGCACTCCGGTGAAGCCGATCAAAAAGCTCGTCCAGAGCGGCCTCCTGGGCTGGCCTCTCAAAGCAACGATCAGCGAAACCACCGGGTTCGACTGGAAATTCCACCAGAGCGGCTTCACTTACCTTCCGCCGCAGCCCATCCCCAAAGAGCTGGATTATGATATGTGGCTCGGCCCCGCGCCCTACAAGCCCTACAATTCCCACCGCGTCCATGGAACGTTCCGCGGCTACTGGGATTACGACGGCGGCGGACTGGGAGACATGGGTATGCACTATCTCGACCCGGTCCAGTACCTGTTCAACAAGGACAAGACAAGCCCGGTGGAGGTTGAGCCGGACTCTCCCCAGCAGCACCCGGATGCTTGCGGGGCCTGGCGCCGCATCCGGCTCCGGTACGCGGACGGATGCGAGATCATCCTCGACGGAGAGAACAAGGACAAGAACGCCCCCTTCCTCGAAGGACCCGGCGGAAAGCTGTTCAAAGGGTTTATTTCAGATATCCCTGACCTCAAAGAGGAGCTGGCGGCACTCCCCGACCCCGAGCCGCAGGTCACGGATTTTGCCGAGGCGGTCCGCAGCCGCAGGAAATTCGCCCTGAATGAGGACAACGGGCACCGCTCCTGCACCCTGGTCAAGATGGGCAAAATTGCTCTTCAGCTGGGCCGGCCGCTGCGTTTCGACCCGGAAAAGCAGGTTTTTATCGGCGACGAGGAGGCCAACCGGCTGGTCAACCAGCCGATGCGCGCCCCCTGGCATTTGTGAATTATCGGAAAAAATAATGATTCGGCACCTGAAAATATTGCTCGCGATCGGGCTGACTTTGAGCCTGGCATTCGGCCCGCTCAATGCGGCGGATAAAACCAGCGCGCTCGACGCCAGAGTCTCGGATATCGTCGCCAAATTCCCCGGCCAAACAGCGGCCGCGAAGGATGCTTTGGCCGCCGAGCTCATCGCCCTGGGTCCCGAAGGAATCATGAGACTCTGCCGCATGCTCGTTCCTCCGGGCGGCGCAGACGATTCAAAAATCCGGTACGCCGTAAACGGACTGGCCACATATGTCGCGCCGCCCCGGCTCGAAGACCAGAGGATAGTGTTCGTTAGAACTCTGGCTAAAGCGATCGAACAGGAAGGGCCGCCGGATGTCCGCGCGTTTCTCATCAGCCAGGTCGAGCTCTGTGGTAGGAACGAGTCAGTAAAGCCTCTCAAGAGATATCTCCTCGACCCAAAGCTCTGCGCTCCGGCAACCCGCGCCCTTGTGACGATCGGCACCCCGGCTGCGGAGGCGGCCATCCTGAAAGCGCTTGGCCCGGCGTCCGACGCAAATAGATTGTCTCTAATAAACGCCCTTGGCGAGCTTCGCAGCCGCGCGGCCACAAAAAAAATATTGCCCTATACTTCAAGCGATAATGCCGCTCTCAGGCAGGCTGCGCTTTACGCTCTGGCCAACACGGGTGACCATTTGGCTGAGCCTGCGCTGGACAAAGTCCATCTCGAAGCCGGGTTTTACGAAAGGGCTCGAGCGCCATCTCTCCATGTCCTCTACGCCCGGCGATTGGCCGAATCTGGAAACTCGGCCGGGGCTGCTAGAATCTGCATCGGAATCATCAAGACCTACACGGCGGCGGGCGAGATCCATATCTCCTCGGCAGCGCTGACCTTGCTCACGGATATCAAGGGAAAGGAGGCCGTCGAGCCCCTATTCGCAGTTCTCGGCAACATTCACAACGACCTTCGCGCGACAGCTCTTGAGCTTATCAACAGGTTTGAAGGAGCGGACATCACGACCGGACTAGCTGCAAAGATGACTGGCGCACCGGTGGAAGCCCAAACGCAGATTATCGCTTCTTTGGCGCTTCGGGGTGACAAGACCGCCTTCCCCGCCGTGAGAGATAAATTGAAGAGCGACGATAAAGCTCTGCGGCTCGCGGCAATCCCGGCGGCGACGCGCTTGGGAGGGAGCGAGGTCATCCCCGATCTTTTCGGCCTTCTCAACTCCGAAGATAGCGCTGAGATCGCCGCGGTTGAACAGTCGCTCCTCCAGTTTCCCAAAGACCAAATCGTCCCCGAGGCCGTGAACACTCTTGAAAAGGTGCCGGTCGCCGGCCAGGCCGCCCTGATCAGGATCATGGCGGCGCGAGGAGCGACTGAGGACCTTGAGCTCATATTTGCCAAGGCCAAAAGCCCGGACGAGAATATCCGCCTGGCCGCCCTGCGCGCGCTTGAGCCTCTGGTGACGGAAAACGAGCTCGCGCGGCTGATCAAGCTTCTTGGTGAACCCCTCACACCCCCGGAAAAAGTCCTCATTCAAAATGCTATCGTGGCGAGCGCCAACCAGATTGCCGACCCGGAGAGCCGGGCCGATTTGATCCTTGAAGCGATGCCCAAGGCGCGGGCGGAAAACCTGGCCGACTTGATCCACCCGCTCCCCGAAATCGGCGGGAAGAAGGCACTCGAAGCAGTGCTGGCCCAAACCCGAAGCGACGACCTTGAAGTGCAGACTGCGGCCGTTTACGCCCTTTCCCAGTGGCCTGATTTTGGTGCTGTCGCTCCGCTCTTTGATATCTGCCGAACCATGGGCAGCCGCAAGTTCCTCAACCTGGGCCTCCAGGGAATAGTGCGCCTAGTGGAGGCCGAAGAGCTCTCTTCCCAGGAAAAGTCCAAGCTGCTGACCGAAGCCATGGCTGTTGCATCCGAGCCGGGAGAAAAGAAGATCGTCCTGGAAGGATTTTCCGGCGTCAAGACAATGGATTCCTTGAGACTTGTCTCGTCTTTTCTTGATGACCCGAATCTCAACGCTGAGGCTGCTCAGGCGGCGGCACTGATCGCCCTGCCTTCACGGGGCGAGGAAGACGGCCTTGCAGGAATCGAGGTCATTCGCACTCTCAAAAAGGCAGCGGGTTTTGTGGCGGACGAGAATTTCAAGAATCGAATCGACAATTACGTCCGGACGCTTCTAGCGCGCGAGGGCTTCAGGCCGCTGTTTAACGGCCAGGACCTGTCCGGCTGGAAAGGGTTGGTCGGCGATCCCCCAAGCCGCAGCCGCATGTCTCCCCAAGAGCTTGAAAAAGCCCAAGCCGAAGCGGATGCCCAGATGATCTCCCACTGGAAAGCCGTTGACGGAATCCTTGCCTTTGACGGCGCGGGCCAGAGCCTCTCGACAACGAGAGACTACGCCGAGTTCGAGATGTTCGTCGATTGGAAAATCGAGCCCAAGGGTGACAGCGGCATCTACCTGCGCGGCTCACCCCAGGTCCAGATCTGGGATGCCGCGGAGCGGCCCGAGGGGTCGGGCGGCCTGTATAACAACGAGAAGGGTCCGAACAAGCCCTTGAAACAGGCGGATAATCCCGTCGGCGAGTGGAACAGCTTCTTCATCAGGATGACCGGCGAGAGGGTAACCGTTTATCTAAACGACATCCTCGTGGCGGACGATGTCGTCATGGAAAACTATTGGGAGCGGGGTCAGCCTATCTATTCTTCGGGCCAGGTCGAACTCCAGGCTCACTCCACCCCTCTTTATTTTCGCGAGATCTATCTCCGCGAGATCAAACCTTAGTCAGCTTATCCCGGAAGATCAAAACCGGGAAGCAGCGAATCCGGGCCATAAACACAGATTCGGCTTTTTCCCCTTTGCTTGGCCGTAAGCAGCATTTCATCAGCCCTTTGGACCAGCTCTTCCTCACTCGAGGCGTCCGAAGGAAACATGGCCACTCCCATGCTGCAAGACAGCCTTTTCAGCGACCCGGGCCGCCCCCGCAAGAAATCATGCTCCAGGATGGCTTGCTCGATCCTCCTGGCGACCAAGGAACAGCCCATTTTGTCGGCGTATGGCAAGACGACGGCGAACTCGTCTCCTCCGTAGCGAGAGACCAGGTCCACTTCGCGAACCATATTTTTCAAGATTTGAGCCAGGTCCTTCAGGATCGCATCTCCTGCAGAATGACCAAGAGAATCGTTATATACTTTGAAATCATCGATGTCGATCATGATCAAGCTCACCGGATAGCCCTGTCTCAGAGACCTCTTGATCTCAAGATCCAGGAACCTTTTAAGATAGCCATGATTGTAGACGCCGCTGAGCCAGTCGTAGATGGCTTGGTTCACGGCCGTCTCGTAGTGGGAACGAAGCCTTGTAAGCTGCTGTTTTTTCTCCAGCAGGGACTTGATCCTGACGGTCAGCTCCTGCCTGTTGACGGGCTTAACGAGAAAGTCATCAGCTCCGAGTTCCATTCCCGTAATCTTGCTGTCCAAGTCATGCAAACAGGTGACGACGATGATGGCGATATCATTGCCTTGGTCCATCGCCTTCAGGCGCTGGCAGATATCAAACCCAGTCATGTCCGGGAGAAGAATATCCAAGAGAATGAGATCGATCTTTTCGGTCAGAATCTGGGCGATGGCTTCGGCCCCGGTGGAGGCCGTTACAAGCCGCAGGGGCATACCTTCCAGGAAGCTTTCAATGATCCTGGCGTCTATTTCATTATCTTCTACCAGGAGAACGACGGGAAGCTCTCCCTGAGGTGCCTGGACCGTTTTTTCGGCCGGGGCGACACCCAGCAGTGCTCCCTCGGATTGCTTCCGGATACTCAATTGATCGCGGTACTGTTTGAGCTGCAGCATGGATTTGACCCTGGCCAGCAATTCAAGAGGCTTGACGGGTTTGGTGAGGTATTCTTCCGCGCCTGCTTCCATGCCCGTAAGTTTGTTTTCCAGCCCCTCCAGGCTGGTCACGAGGATAATCGGGATGTTTTTCGTCCTGGGGTCTTTTTTCAGCTGCCTGGTGACCTCAAACCCATCCGGCCCGGGCATTAAGACGTCCAGCAAAATCACGTCAGGGATGTTCTTGAAAGCCCTTTTGATGGCTTCCTTTCCGTCGGTGGCTTTCAGAACTACATACTGACTTTTGGGCAAGATCCCGGCGAGCATTTGGAGGCAGGTTGGGTCATCATCAACGATCAACACCCGCTTTCTAAAAGAAGGGGGAAATTTTTCATCATCTTTCATCTCTTCCTCTCTTTCGATATAGAAGGAGCAACGAATTCGGCCACTGGGCATCAAGCCACGAGCATCGAGATGAACCCATGTTCGCACCCTCCCATAAGCGAATCAATCACCCCTAAAGGTGAAACTTAGGATGATTTTCAGGACGAACTGTTCATCCCCGGGGGTGAAATCCCGGTTTGTGATTCCGGCTTTTAGAGAAAGCGGACCAGGTCGGATAGGGGTTTGCGTTTCTTAGGTTTCCATTCGTCGGCGGGGTAGCCGAGAGGAGTGAAGGCCAGCGGTTCGATTCCGGCGGGCAACCTCAGAACCTCCCGCGCTGCCGCAGGGTCGAAGGCGCCGATCCAGCATGTTCCCAGCCCCAAGTCGGCCGCGGCCAATATCAGGTGATCCATAGCAATTGTCGTGTCCACGTCAGCGTAGTTCTTTCCGTCTTTCCGCGTCCACGCTTCGGACGACCGGGCGCAGGCGCAGACCACGAGCGGCGCCTGGACAAACCATTCACGGCCGTATACCCGCTTGAGCTCCGCTTCGTGCCCCCTGGTTTTGATAACGATGAACTCGAAAGGTTGATTGTTGGCAGCTGTCGGCGCAAGGCGCGCCGCCTCCAAAACCTTCTCAACCTTTTCTTGCTCGACTTGCGCCTGTTTATAAGCCCGCACGCTGTAGCGCTTTTGAATAAGCTCAAAAAACTCCATATTTTTTCTCCTCTGAATCAACGCTGTGGCGCCGACTTTATGCCAAGATAGTAGGCGGTGTTGGCATTTGGGTCGAGTCGAGTTTTGATCTTGCCCGGCAGCGCGCTGAGCACCGGGTTCAGGCCCGGACCATGTCCTGAGTCGCCGCTGAACCCGTGAATGACTATGCCAATGGTCACCGCTCCTTCGTATCTCCCAGGCGCGTAGGCATCATAGTGGTCTCTGATCGCCACGAGATCCCCGAGCCTGAGCTTTTTCAGGCCGAACTCTTCAACGGCTTCCGGACAAGTCGTTTGAACATCATAATCGAGCGCTTCTATAACCGGAAATCCCAGCCCTGAGCCCATGATGTATCCAGGAACCTCCATCACGACCGGCACGACAAGCTGGCCTTCCTCGACCGTTAATCCGATCTTTTCCAGGAGTTCCGGAGAGAGTTTGTTCACTCTTACGTCCTCGAAGCCTTCTATCTTCAGCCCGACGCCACGGGCTTTAACCTGGATCTTGTCATTCAGGGCGAGCTTCTCGACGGCTTCCTTCGGGAGCCAGACGAGGTCGTCCGAGCCGGCATGTCGCCCGATGTATAAACCTTTGGCACCGGCAGCCTCGCCCGAGATGACTTCCGCCTCGTTGCCGATGCAAGCCAGGATTGCCAGAGCGCAATCCCAAGGAGACTGCCGCTCTCGGCCTTGAAAAGTCACGTCTGGCTCCACATGGTCGGCGTTTGCCCAGCCATAAGTCGAATCTCCCAGAGAAACCGTATAGTTAATCGAGCCCATGCCGATATCCTGGACGGGTTTGCCGTCATAACTCGTCGAGTATACCCCGCCTCCGGGAGGCTGGACTACGCCTTGAACAGCAGTCATGATGAGTTCATCCGCATTGGTCTTCAAAGGGCCTGAGCTTGCGCGTTCCGCGGCTTTCCCGCTAACCATTTTGAGGCCGAGATACCTGCCAATGTTTGACGCCGGATCGATCCGGGCCACGAGCTTGCCGAACCTCGTGGAAAGAATAGGTGTCACGCCAATTCCCAGGCCGGAGATCTCGCTCGGACCGCTGCAGACAACTCCCACGGTCGCTCCGCCTTTGTAATAACCTTTCCCGTAGTCCGTCTGGACGTCCTTTAACAATACGAGATCGCCAAAGCGCAAGTCTTCCAGGCCGTATTTATTAATGTCGGGAGGATAGCAGGTCTGGATGTGCCAGTTCCCGGTAAGGCTCGAGCCTCCCGCTCCCTGGCCAATGATGTCGGCCGGTATCTCTTTGACCACCCGGACCTCAAGCTTGCCGCCAATGTCCTCGATTTCGAGCTTTTCCAGGACCTCGGGCGCCAAGCCATGCACAAAAACGTCCGGGAAGCCCTCGATCTCGAGACCGATTCCGCAGCCTTTCACCTGCAGAGTATCCCCTATGGCGAGCTTATCCAGGACGGCATCATCAAAATGGACCAGGACAAAACTCTCAAACTTGCCGATAATGACGCCCCTCTCCCCGGCGGCCTGCCCGCCCAAGATCCTAGCTTCGTTGCCAATGGATGTATAGGTCAGCCAGGCGCTGTTTCGTCTATCTTCATTGATCCCTTCTGTCGAAACGCCAACCGTGGCCCTGTCCCCGGAAGCCCAGCCGAAGACTTTGTCGCCAACCTTCAGGTTATAGTTGATGCCCCCGATTCCGATCGCAAGTTTCGGTTTTCCGTCCCACGTTACCGTGTAAGAGCGGTTAGGCTGGGCAGGTGCGATCTGCCCCTGAACGGCAATCGTGAGCACCTTGTCTTTGTTTGTTTTGACGGACCCGGCTGCTTTAACTTGGCCTCCTGAAATATTGAATTTTGCCCCGAGAATGAACACCATTCCGATCAGGATAAGAAACCTTTTTCTCATGATTTCTCCTTTTTAGCAGTAAAAATGGGGATGGTTCTATTTTCTCGGTCATACTTTGACCGGTCTCATGGTTAACAAAATAAAAAATAGAACCGTCCCCAATTTCAAATCGGTCTTGTTTACGCACATTTAAAGGGCGGTGAAGATGCTCCTGAGTTCAATATAGATCGGGCATCCGGAATTTGCCTGGAAATACACCCGGCTGTCCCGTTCCGTGCGCAAGACGATCCCCGAACTCGCAAGCCGCCGCAGCTCTCGTTGTCCTGCCCCCGGAGAGACCCCCGCTAACCTGAGAATTTTCCTTAAATGGAAAGATTCGTCCGGTTGCCTGAAGAGCAGAGCGAGAATTGAACGCCGTGTTTTGCCGAACAGAGCCTCTAAAATACTCAAATTTTCGACTGTTGCACTCATATTGAGAACAATTGTACTTAAATAAGATACAAAAATCAAGATATTTTTATTAAGTTTATGCACACACGTAGCGTTTGCCCCTCTATTTCTTCTTTTAACCAACCGAGGAGACCATCTGCCTGATGAATTCAGTGCCTGATCTATCCGCCAGGCGGCGGCGAAGGCAACAAATCAAAAGTAAGCGCGGCACGAATTCTACAGGCATCGCCGGCCGAAGTCAGGCCAATTTTAATGACAGCACGCAGCTAATTATTTCGGCCACTACCCTCTTCAGAGCAATTTTCCTTGACATCGTTACCTCTCCGGGGGTATTTTTTTGTCTCTGTTTGCTTTGCTTCCAAGCCGGCGAACCCGAGAAACAAATCATCCCTCAAAGGAGGACAGTTTTGAAAATCACAAAGACTTTGCTCATCCCATGGATTCTTGCAATGGTCGTTCTAATCGTCCCCTTGCAGGCACAATGGACGCCAGAAGAAATGATGAAAGTGAAGACCGTTGGCGCCGTCCAGGTATCACCCGACGGCAAACGCGTTGTCTTTACAGTGACCGAGCCGCTCATGACCGAGGACAAAAGCGAGTATCTCACCCAAATCTGGATGGCCAACGCCGATGGTTCTGGAAGCTCCCAGTTCACCTTCGGCGAAAAATCGTCCACGATGCCGCGGTGGTCACCCTGCGGAAAGTGGATCGCTTTCGCCTCGAGCCGGTCGGGCAAGAATAACATCTGGCTGATCCGCGCCGACGGCGGAGAAGCCGAACAGCTCACCGACGTCAAGAGCGGAGTCGGAAGCCTGGCCTGGTCGCCGGACGGAAAATCTATCGCCTTCACCATGTCCGAACCGCTGACGGACCAAGAGGAAAAGGACCAGAAAGCCAGGAATGACGCCCGAGTCGTGGATGAAAACATAAAAAAAGCTCACCTCTGGATGATCCCCGTAGCCAAAGACGCCCAGGGAAAGCGCGAAGCGAAGCGGCTCACCCAGGGCGATTTTCATATCGGCGAGGGAGGCTGGGATTGGTCTCCGGACGGAAAGACGATCGTTTTTTCTCATGCGCCGTCGCCGGTTGCCGATGATTGGACCAAAGCGGACATTTCCCTAGTGGATATTGCGACCGCCACCATCAAGCCGCTGGCCAAGACGAATGCGGCAGAGAGCCAGCCGCTGTATTCGCCCGATGGGCAATGGATCGCTTACGCGGCCAGCGACATTCCTCCGACTTGGGGTGATACGGGCTGGACCATGATCGTTCCCTCTTCGGGAGGCCAGCCAAAAAGGCTCGCTTTAACCTACGATGAACAGCCACAATTGGTCGACTGGTCGGCGGATGGAAAATGGGTTTATTTCAAGGAGGAGATAAGCACAGTGAGCCGACTTGGTGCCCTCCCCGTGGATGGGGGGATGCCCAAAATCCTGGATCAGAACGACTCCCTGGTTTTCAGCGCAAACCTGAATGCCACCCGCACTACATTCGGCGTCAGCGCCCAGGCTTGGGACAAGGCCCCCGAAGCGTTTGTGACGGCGACTGACAAATGGGCCCCTACGCAAGTCAGCAACGTCAACTCCGAGGCGCCCAATCATCCCCTGGGGAAGACCGAGGTCGTGCATTGGAAAGCGCCGGACGGGCTGGAAATCGAGGGGCTGCTGACCTATCCGGCGGGCTACGAAAAAGGCAAGCGCTATCCAATGGTCCTGATCATCCACGGCGGCCCGACAGGCGTATTTGTCCAGAGCTATATAGCCAACCGGCACGTTTATCCCATCGCGGCCTACGCGGCGCAGGGCTGGGCTGTCCTGAGGTGCAATATCCGCGGCTCCTCAGGGTACGGAAAGAAATTCCGCTATGCCAATTATAAGGACTGGGGCGGCATGGACTTCAAGGATTTGATGGCCGGCGTGGATTATGTCATTGGCACTGGTGTCGCCGACCCGAACCGCCTCGGTGTCATGGGCTGGAGTTACGGCGGGTATATGACTTCCTGGGTCATCACTCAGACCAAGAGATTCCAGGCCGCTTCGATCGGCGCGCCCGTGACAAACCTCATGAGCTTCACCGGAACGGCTGACATCCCGAGCTTCATCCCGGACTATTTCGGCGCCGAATTCTGGAACAATCCGGCGACCTACGCGAAGCACTCCGCCATGTTCAACATCAAGGGCGCGACGACGCCAACGCTCATCCTGCACGGCGAACAGGACCTCCGCGTTCCTATTCAGCAGGGATACGAGCTCTACAATGCCCTCAAGCGCCAGGGAGTGACGGTCAAGATGGTTGTCTATCCGCGGCAACCGCACGGCCTGGGGGAGCCCCGTCTCGTGCTCGACGCCGGGAAGCGCAATATCGAGTGGTTCAAGCAGTATTTAAATAAATGAAAGCTCCGGGCTATCCGGAGTCCCTGAGGGAGCTGACTTCGACCGAGCCGTCCTTGAGTTTAACTACCCTCTGGGCGCAATCGGCGATATAAGGAATTTCATAACCTTCTCCCGCCGCACCCCGAGTGCCATGGACAGTAACGTTTTGCCGGCGCGCGCGTATAAATCAGTGAAAAGGAGAAATGCCATGAAAAAAGTCATCATCATTTTAGCCGCTGTCACCCTGGCCCTGTTATTTTGCTTGAGCGCGGGGGCATCGTCCCTCCAGGTGTCGGTCGTCCCTTCAGATGCGGTCTGGATGCTCCACCTGGACATCGAAAAGTATGCATCTTCACAGCTGTACAAACTGCTTTCGGATAAAGAGGGCACAGTTGGGTTTAATCAGAAAGCCGTGGCATTCTTCGTAAAATTCCAGATCGCGCCCTTCGAGGACCTCAAGGGGATCACAATCTATGGACGAGGAAAAGGCGATGAGGACGCGGTCGTGGCAATCTCTGGGAATTTCGATAAACCCCATCTTCTGGACCTGGTCAAGGCCAAAACCACCGCGAAGGAGTTCCCCTACGGAAAATATACGGTCTACAACTGGGACAACTCGGATTTCGGAGTGTTCGCTACGGACTCGCTGATCCTTCTGGCCGAGCAAGAAGGGAGTCTCAAGACGGCCCTGGACGCCCTGGATGGGAAAATCGGAAATATCTCCTCGTCCCCGCTTATGGCCCAAATCAAGAAAGAATCCGCGGAGGCCATGGTTGTTGGAGCCGCGGCGGACATCTCCACCCTGGCGGGAGAGCACGAAAAATCCGCCATCTTGGGAAAAATACGCACGGCCTCCTGTTCCATAGCCGAAAAAGGGGAAGTCTTCAATCTCAAGATCGACATAGGCGCGGAATCCGCCCAGATAGCGAAGGAAATGGAGCAGGCCATCCGGGGCCTCATCGCCTTCGGCAACCTGCAGCTTGCGGAAACAACGGAAGTGAGGACTCTGCTTCAGGATATCAATATCGCGCTCGACGGAGAAAAGATCCGGATCGCTCTGTCCTATCCCATCGGCAAGCTTTCCGAAATGCTCAAGGGATTCAAGGGGCTTTCTCACGCTTCAATGGGAGCATTCATGCCTCGCTCTTTCAACTGAATCAACATTTGTCCGCGTTTGAACCCCGGGGCATAAGCTGAAGGCGCAGATGAATAAGAACTCAGCAACTGCTGATCTTCCTGACGGGGACCTGGCTTCGCAGGCCGCAGCCGGCTCCCGCCCTTCGTTCGAAGAGCTCGTTTCGAGGTACGCCCCCCGGCTGTTCTATTTCCTCAGGGCAAAATCACAAACCGACCAGGACATCGAGGACCTGGTCCAGGAAGCCTTTCTGCGGGCCTTCCAGAACATCGACCGGTACGATTCCAGGTGGAAGTTTTCCACCTGGCTCTACACCCTGGCGGTCCGTCTGGCCATCAGCCGGTACCGCTCCCAAAAAACAAAGTTGTTCCAAATGGATCCTGAAAGCCCGGAATGCCCATCCTTAGGCCCGCAGGAGATCATGATCGAGAAAGAAGAAGCGCAAAAACATAAAAATATCTGGAATCTCGCCGCGAGCCTCGACCCGAGGCAGTATGAAGCCCTCTGGCTGCGCTACGCGGAAGATATGTCTATAAAGGATATCGCCAGGGCTATGAAAAAAACTCAGGCCGGCGTCCGCGTTCTCCTGCACCGGGCCCGCCTCAACCTCGGGGAAAAGCTAAGAGCCCCGGCGCCATCGATCAAAGTGGCGGAAAAGGAGGAGACCAGCTATGCTATGCTCAATTTATAAATGGGAAATCTCACGAGCGCTGGACTCCGGAAAACCGCTGTCCGGCCGGGCGAAGCGGCATCTTTGCCGCTGCGCCGCCTGCCGAGAGTTTACCCGCCTCGGCAGGGAGCTCGAACGACGTCTGACCGAGGACGCGGCCACTCTCCTCGAGGACCACGGCATTTCGCTGGGTGAAAAAGTATTATCTTCAATTGGCCGCCGCGTTGAGTCTCCGTCCCTTCCGAAACGAGGCCTATCGAAACCCGTCCTGGTGGCTGCCGCCTTATTAGCAGTCATCTCAGCCAGCCTTATCTGGCTCGTCAGGCCCCGCTCCGAAAAAATGCCATCGCTCGAGTTGCTCTTAAAATACGACCCCCCCGGCGTCTACCTCGAGAAAGCGGTCCAAAAGGCCGAGTCCCCCTACGAGACGGAAATCCAGGAATTGAAGAAGGCGCTAGAATCCTCGGCCGAAGTCCTTGAGGCCAGCTTTAGCATCGGACTGGGCGGACAAACGGAAGCGCCCCTGCCTTAAACAAGACTTTTTCCAAAAACTCTGTGTATTTATAGGGCCCGCCTAGTCTGGCCTAGTCCGTTCAGCTCGGGTTGCGTCGGGCCAAGCCGACCATCAATACCGCCAGAATCAGCATAAGAGCTGTCGCAATCACAGAAATTAACCTTTTTCTGTCGAAAAAGATCTGGTCATCGAGCAAATGATTGAAAAATTACAAAACATAGAACAAATATTTGTAATTATTGTACTTTTTTTGAGTACAATTGTACTCAATATATATACAATTATTGATTTTTTACATTCTTCATGCTCAAAACTCTCGCAAAAATTGCCATTATCTCGATTTCAAAGCGAATTTTTGGCTGTCTTGCCCCTCTGGCAGCGTCTCCAGTCTTTACTCGTCCCCGGTACTTGCATTCCGGGCCGTTATTAATATAATTGATACCGAGAACAACAAATTAGGAAGGCTAGCCTTTCTAGCCAGAGGAGACCCCAATGAAAACTATCGGCCTTATCGGAGGCATGAGCTGGGAGTCATCTCTCGAATATTACAGGATTATGAATGAGGCTGTTCGAGAAAGCCTAGGGGGATTTCATTCGGCAAAATGCATTATGTACTCGGTTGATTTTGCCCCGATTGAGAAATACCAGCATCAAGGCAAGTGGGACAAGGCCGCAGAGCTTCTCATAGACATCGCCCAAAGATTGGAGGGAGCCGGAGCCGATCTTCTTGTTATCTGCGCCAATACCATGCATAAAATGGCGGACGCCGTCCAGAAAAACATCAAAGTCCCCTTGCTGCATATCGCCGACGTCACCGCGGAAAAAATTAAAGAAAAGGGGTTTAAAAGATTAGGCTTATTGGGAACCAAGTTCACGATGGAAGAAGATTTCTACAAAGACCGCTTGATCAAGAAACACGGGCTGACCATCATAATCCCTGATAAAACAGACCGGCAGCTCATCCACGACGTGCTCTATGGAGACATTCAAGCAGGAAAAATAGAGCAGCGTTCGCGGGACATTTTCAAAAAAATCATCGCCAAGCTCGCGGACAAAGGCGCCGAGGGAATCATCCTCGGATGCACCGAGATCCCTTTGTACGTTAAACAGGAAGACTACGATATTCCATTGTTTGACACGACGGAGATTCACGCCCGTGCCGCCGTTGAGCTCGCCTTAGGCAGCGTCCGCAATATTTGACAATAGAACAATCCAAAGTTATCATTCCAGTCTGGTTCACCCAAAAAGGAGGAGGGACCCGTGAAAAAACTGACTTTTGCGCTTCTGTTCTTGGGCCTCGGGTTTTTCTACGATTGTCAAAAGACAGCGCCGGCCGTCGATATTGAAGCCGAAAAGGCGAAGATCCAGTCTGTCCTGTCGAATTATGTGGCCAGCATAGAAAACGAGGATATGGATCTCTACGCCAAATGCGTAGCTCACGA
>Ga0153916_10001766_pt1 | contig 15690 bp, 20 predicted proteins | sample Opewatmetagenome_FD_109642 | JGI IMG/M metagenome (GOLD analysis project Ga0153916, IMG submission 109642) | Freshwater wetland microbial communities from Ohio, USA - Open water 3 Core 3 Depth 4 metaG | ecosystem: Environmental > Aquatic > Freshwater > Wetlands | place: USA: Ohio, Lake Erie...
CAAGTGGTGGTGCCGCCCGCGGGCGAGGCGCGCCCGAGCGGCTCCGGCCCGCGCGGCAAGGTGGTCGACGCCGAGTACAAGGAGGCACACTAGCATCGCCACCGCGGCCAAACGCGACTACTACGAGGTCCTGGGCATCGCCCGCGACGCCGACGCGAAAGCGATCAAGGACGCGTTCCGCAAGCTCGCCCTGCAGTACCACCCGGATCGCAACAAGGAACCGGGCGCCGAGGAGCGCTTCAAGGAGATCGCGGAGGCCTACGCCGTGCTTTCCGACTCCAAGAAGCGCGCGGAGTACGACTCCGGCGGCTTCGCCGGGGTCGCCGGGTTCTCGGCCGAGGACCTGTTCGGCGGCATCGACTTCGATTCAATCTTCGGCGACCTCGGCTTCGGCCTGGGCGGCGGGCTGTTCGAGCGCCTGCTCAGGCACCGCCACGCGGGTCCGCCGCGCGGCGCCGACATCGAGATCGAGGCGGTCGTGCCCCTGGAAACGATCGCGCGCGGCGGCGAGCAGCGCATCCGCTACGAGCGGCTGGACACCTGCCGCGACTGCGGCGGCAGCGGCGCCAAGGCAGGCACCCGGCCGCGCAGCTGCGCGACCTGCACCGGCACGGGAGAAAAAGTCTCGAGCCGCCGCGAGCAAGGCGTGTTCATCCGCCAGTCGCGCACCTGTCCCGACTGCCATGGCACGGGCCGCGTGATCGACACGCCCTGCCCAGCCTGCGGCGGGCGCGGAAACGTGTCGCGCGAGGAATCGCTCGTGGTGACGATCCCGGCCGGAGCGGAGGACGGGTTGGTGCTGCGCATCCCGGGCAAGGGATATGCGAGCGAGCAGCCGGGCAGCGTCGGGGGCGATCTGCACGTGATCGTGCGCAGCGCGCCGGACGCGCGCTTCGTGCGCGACGGCGCCGACCTGTGGCGCGAAGAGCGCATCGACGCGGCGGACGCGGTGCTCGGCACCGAGTTGCGCGTGCCCACGCTCGATGGCGCGATCACGGTCAAGGTCCCGCCTGGCACGCAGCCGGAGGCGCAGCTGCGGCTGCGCGGCAAGGGGCTGCCGCGCTTCGGCGCCCGAGGGCGCGGCGATCTCTACGTGCGCCTCGCGGTGAGCCTGCCCGAGCGGCCCGACGCCGAGGAGCGTAGGCTGTGGGAGCGGCTGCGCGCGCTGCGCCGCGGCCGCTGAGCCATGGGCCTCCACGTCGAATGCCACGCGGGGTATCGCGGCGAGCAGGAGCCGCGCGCCTTCCACCTCGGCGAGCGCCGCCTCGAGGTGATCGAGATCGTCGACCGCTGGATGGAGCCCGAGCGCCGCTGGTTCAAGTGCCGCGCGAGCGACGGCCATACGTACATCCTGCGCCACGACGAGCAGAACGGCGAGTGGGATCTCGCCGCGTTCACGCGCACCGCATGAGGGACGCCGAGTGCGTCCGGTTCCTGCGATGGGCGCTGCCGCGCATGCGCCTGCATTGGCCGGGATTTCGCAAAGTGCGCGGCGTCGTGTGCAAGCGCGTCGCGCGCAGGCGGGGGGCGCTCGGCCTCGCCGATATCGACGCGTATCGCGCGCTGCTCGAGCGCGACGCCTCGGAGTGGCGTGTGCTCGAGAGCCTGTGCCCGATCCCGATCTCGCGCTTCTGGCGCGACCGCGCCGTGTTCGGCGGGCTGGAGGACGACGTGCTGCCGGCGCTGGCGCAGGCGGCGAGCGCAGCCGGGCGCGCAGCGCTCGAATGCTGGAGCGCGGGCTGCGCCTCGGGCGAAGAGCCCTACACGCTGGCGATGCTGTGGCGCCTCCGGCTGCAGGCAGGGTTTCCCGGGCTTCGCCTGCGCGTGCTGGCGACCGACATCGATGCCCCTCTGCTCCAGCGCGCGGCGCGCGGCTGCTACCGCGCGAGCAGCCTCAGGGAGCTGCCGCCGGAGTTGCTGGCGCAGGCCTTCGAGCGCGCGGGCGAGCTGCTGTGCGTGCGCCCCGAGCCGCGCGCCGGCGTCGAGTTCGCGCGCCAGGACCTGCGCGCCGAGCTGCCCGCGGGCAGCTTCGACCTGATCCTGTGCCGCAACCTGGTGCTCACCTATTTCGAGCCGCGGCTGCAGGAGGAGACGATGCGCCGGATGATGGAGCACCTGCGGCCCGGCGGCGCGCTGGTGGTCGGCCTGCACGAGGAGCCGCCCGCGGCGCTGGAGGGCCTGGCGCCCTGGCCGGGTTTGCGCGCGACCTACCGCAAGGGCGGCGCGTGAGCGTCCGACCCCGGTTTGATCCTGGTCAAGCCACCGGCGCGCGCCGGCGTCAACATCGTCGTTCCGGGCTACCCAAGGAGGACGCCATGCCAGCACGCCAGTCCACCACGCCTTCCAAATCTACCCCCATTCAGGCCGGCGAGGCCGCCAAGGCGGTGTCCACGCGCCGCGCCGGGCCCAAGGGCAATTCCGGCGCCGAGCTCAGTGACGAAGAGCTGCATCAGCTCGTCGCGCAGTCGGCTTACCGGCGCGCCGAGAAGCGCGCATTCGCCCCGGGGCACGAGCTCGACGACTGGCTCGAGGCCGAGCGCGAGATCAAGCAAGGCCTCGGCAACAGCGGCTAGGTCCGCAATTCCTGCAGCGTGCGCAGGAAGCTGATCACGTCCTCGCGGTTCAGCATCCCGAGCACGCGGTCGCCGGCGATCACCGGCAGCTGATTGACGCCGTCGCGGTCCATCATCTGCAGGGCGGCCGACAGCTCGGAATCCGGGCCGACGCGCCTCGATTGCTCGAGCGGCAGCATGACCTGCCCCGCGGTGACCGTGCCCCAATCGGCCCGCGGCACGCGCGTGATCTGATGCACGGTCATCAGGCCGAGGGTGCGCTCGCCGCGATTCACGAGAAAGCAGCGTTCCCCGCGCCCGAGGACGTGCTCGTCGACGAGCTGCTGCAGCGTGACGTCCTCGGCGATCGCCGGGCAGCGCGCGCCCATCGCCTGCGACACCCTGTGGCCGGCCAGCAGGTCCTGAAAGGTGGTCTGCAGGATCTGCGCGCTCGCCGCGCTCTCCAGAAACCAGCCGATGAACGCGAGCCACAGCCCGCCGAAATTGCCGCCGAGCACCTGCCATACGCCCAAGAGGATGAACGCCATGCCGAAGCCCCGCCCCACGTTGGCTGCGATCACGGTGGCGCGCCGCAGGTTGCGCAGGGTCGCCCAGAGAATGGCGCGCAGCACGCGCCCGCCGTCGAGCGGATAGCCGGGGATCAGGTTGAACAGCGCGACCGCCAGGTTGATGAAGGCCAGATATTGCGCAAAACCCAGCAGCGGCGGCACGGCACCGAGCGCCGGCTGCACGGCGTAGAACGCGAGCGCCAGCGCCAGGCTGACGATCGGGCCGGCGATCGCGATCAAAAATTCGGCCTTCGCGCTCGGCGGCTCGCCGCCGATCTGGGCGACCCCGCCGAAGACGAACAGCGTGATGCTGCGCACCGGCACCTTGTAGCGCAGCGCGACCACCGAGTGCCCGAGCTCGTGGAGCAGCAGGCTGGCGAAGAACGCGACGGCCGTCAGCGCGCCCATCGCCCAGTAGAGCGCCGGCGGCCAGCCGCTGAACGCGGCGGGAAAGTAGCTGCCCGCGAGCGTCCAGGTCAGCAGCGCCAGGATCAGGAACCACGAGTAGTCCAGCCGGATCGGGATCCCGCGGATCCGGCCCAGTGGAACGCCTTGTCGGATCATCGGACTCGCCTGGCGGCCATGTTCCGGGAGATTTTGGCGGATCGAATTCCCGGCGATTTGACCGCGATCAAGGCCGTCGGTGCCTCAACCCGGAAACTGGCGATGTTTGCGCGTCGTAATTACGGGGAGGCATGGGCATGAAGGCATTATCGACCGCCGTGGCGCTGGCCGCGGCCTGCGCCACGGCTCAGGCCCAGGAGTTGACGATGAAGGAACAAGACGGCCTGCGTTGGGTGTGCGGCGGGGTCGGCGTCGAAGAGCGCCAGGCGCTCGCAGCGCTCGAGCCGCAGGCCAATCTCAAGCTGCTGCTCGTCACCGAGAAGCGCGGCGGCTACCTGGCCGACGTCGGCGTCTCGCTGTACGACGCGGGCGCCCGGGCGCCGCGCCTGAGCGTCGTCGCGGACGGACCGATGTGCTTGATCCACGCGCCTGCGGGGCGCTACCGCATCGAGGGGTCATCCGGGACCGTGAAGCGCAGCGCGACGGCGAACGTGCCCAAGGAAAGCAAGCAGCCGGTGCGCGTCGTGCTCAGCTTTCCCGGCGAACCCTGGGACGGCGTCTGGGCCTCCGACGAGGAGAAGCGCGGCGCCAGAGAAACGGAGCACTGACCCACTATGAAATCCGCCATCTCGCTCAGCCAGCAGGGCTATCGGCGCTTCGCCCCGCTTTACGACCTGGTGTTCGGCGCGAGCCTCGCGCCCGGGCGCCGCGCGGCAGTCCGGGCCCTGGACTGCCGACCGGGCGACAGGGTGCTCGAGGTGTGCGTCGGCACGGGGCTGTCGCTGCCGCTGTATCCGCGGGAGGCTCGCATTACCGGCATCGACGTGTCGCGCGAGATGCTCGCCAAGGCCGCGGCGCGCGTGGCCGCGAGGCGCCTGTCGCAGGTCGAAGCGTTGGTGCAGATGGACGCCGGCCGCCTGGCGTTCGCGGACGCCAGCTTCGACAAGGTGGCGCTGCTGTTCGCGCTCTCGGGCCTGCCCGATCCGGTACGCGCGGTGAACGAGATGCGGCGCGTCTGCCGGCCCGGCGGAACCATCGTGATCGTGCAGCACTTCCGCTCGCGCAGCTCCCTGCTGCGCGTGTGCGAGGCGCTGCTCGAGCCGGTGTACCGGGTGCTGCGCTATCGCGGCGACATGGATCTCGACCGATTCCTGGCCGACGCGCAGCTCGACGTGGTCGAAACGCGCCGCACCAACCTGTTCGGCTACGCGACGCTGCTCGCATGCGTCAACCGCGCGCCGGCGGCCGTCGCCTCCGCGGCGGTACCGCGCCCGCGGTTGATCCCGGTCAAACAGGCCGGCGCGGGAAGGTAGCAGTATTGTCCCCATGACGATCAGACCCTCCATCGACGTCGCGACGCGCGTGAGCGCCGAGCTGGCCGCGGTCATCGAGAAGCTCGTCGAGCGGGGCGAGCAGCCGCCGCAGACCCTGGGCGAAATGCGCGCCGCGCTGCTCGCGCACGGCCGCGTGGGAACACGGCAAACGGAGTTCCTGCACCCGCAGGACCACGAGTCGCTGCTCTCCGAGCTCGACGCGCTGATCGCGGAGTTCGGCCCCGAGGCGCTGGCGTTCGATTTCGTGCTGCGGCGCGCGAGCGAGGGGCTGTCCCGGGTGATCGAGGCGGCGATGAGCGACCCCGCGCTGTCCGACTCCCCGACCCTCGGCGCGGTGCGCAAGGCGATGAGCGCGGGCCTGACGGCGCGGCTCGTCGGCGAGGGCACGCTCGACGAGGACGAAGAAACCGGCTTGCTCGGCGAGATCGACGAGCTGATCGAGCGCTACGGCGCGCACGCGCCGGCCGAGCCGCTGGTCCGCTTCGAATAGCGACGCTTCGGGCGACATGAAGAAATTCGCGACGCGCATCGACGCGGCGCGCCAGCTGGCCAAGGCGCTCGCGCCGTATCGTGGGCGCAATCCGCTGGTGCTGGCGATCCCGCGCGGTGCCGTGGGCATGGCCGCGGTGCTCGCCGAGGCGCTCGGCGGCGAGCTGGACGTGGTGCTGGTGCGCAAGCTGCGCGCCCCGGGCAACCCCGAGCTGGCCGTGGGAGCGGTCGACGAGACGGGATGGACCTATGTCGCCCCGCATGCCGCGAGCGTCGGCGCCGATTCGGCGCACCTCGAGCGCGAGAAGCAGCTGCAGCTCCAGACTCTGCGCGAGCGGCGCGCGCGCTACACGCCGGCCCGGCCGCCGCTCGACCCGGCCGGGCGCATCGTGATCGTGGTCGACGACGGGCTTGCCACCGGCGCCAGCATGATCGCGGCACTGCACGCGGCGCGCGCGAAGGCGCCGCAGGAGCTCGTCTGCGCGGTGCCGGTCGCGGCGCCCGACAGCCTGGAGCGCGTGCGTCCCTACGCCGACAAAGTGGTCTGCCTCGCGGCGCCGGCGGAGTTCTACGCGGTCGGTCAGTTCTACCGCGAATTTCCGCAGGTCGAGGACGACGAGGTGGTCAGGCTGCTCGGTGAACCTCGACGTCAGCCTTCTTGAGGCGCCTTCGCCCGCGTCGCTGCCTCTCGAGATCGTCGAGCGCAAGGGCCTCGGGCATCCCGACACCGTCTGCGACGCGCTCACCGAGAACCTGAGCCGCGCGCTTTCGCGCTTCTACCTCGAACGCTGCGGCGCGATCCTGCACCATAACGTCGACAAGGCGCTGCTGTGCGGCGGCGCGGCGCAGCCCGCGTTCGGAGGCGGCGAGGTGACCGCACCGATCGACATCTACCTCGCCGGGCGCGCCACCGCGCAGTTCGAGGGCGTGACGATCCCCGTGGACGAGATCGCGGTCGAGGAAAGCCGCCGCTGGCTGCGCGAGCATCTGCGTTACCTCGACCCCGAGCGCCACGTGCGCATCCACCCGCGCATCCGCCCAGCCTCGCCCGACCTCGCGGCGCTGTTCCTGCGCCGGCGCGAAGCCGGCGCGCCGCTCGCCAACGATACCTCGCTCGGCGTCGGCTTCGCGCCGCTCGACGAGCTGGAGCGCACGGTGCTCGCGGTCGAGCGCCAGCTCAATTCGCCCGAGGTCAAGGCCGCGCAGCCCGAGATCGGCGAGGATATCAAGGTGATGGGCGTGCGCAGCCGCGGCGACATGGCGCTCACCATCGCCTGCGCGCTGGTGGGACGGCACGTCGCCAGCCTGGACGACTACCGCCGCAAGAAGGCGCGCATTTGCGAGATCGCGGCCGTGGCGGCCGGCGGCAGCGCCGAGGTCGCGGTCAACACCGCCGACGGCGACACGGCCGACAGCGTGTATCTCACCGTGACGGGCCTGTCGGCCGAAGCGGGCGACGACGGCCAGGTGGGCCGCGGCAACCGCGTCAACGGCCTGATCACGCCGTACCGGCCGATGAGCCTGGAAGCCGCGGCCGGCAAGAACCCGGTGACGCACGTCGGCAAGCTGTACAACCTGGTGGCGAACCGCATCGCGCGCGCGCTGGTCGCCGAGGTCGCCGGCGTGCGCGAGGCTTACTGCTACATGGTGAGCCGCATCGGCCGCCCGATCACCGAGCCGCAGCTGATGGACCTGAAGCTGCGGCTGGAAGATCCCGCGGCGCTCGCGGCGCTCCGGCCGCGCGTGGAAGACGCGGCGCGCGGCCAGCTCGCCGCCATGACGTCGCTGTGGCGCGAACTCATCGAAGGGCCGCAGCAGGTCTGGTAAGCATTTTGCCAACCGATGGCGCTATACTGAATCGTTACCTGTCCAATGGTCCTTGAGGAGGGTTACGCCCATGTGGAAGAACTTTATCGCGACGCTCCTGGCGTCGGGCCTCGCGTTTGCCGGCAGCGTCCAGGCCGCGGGAATGTCGCTTAGCAGCCCCGACATCAAGAAGAACGGCACCATCGCCGCGGAACACGTGTACAAGGGATTCGGCTGCACCGGCAACAACGTCTCGCCGGCGCTGAGTTGGAAGGGCGCCCCGAAAGGCACCAAGAGCTTCGCGCTCACGGTCTACGATCCCGACGCCCCGACCGGAAGCGGGTGGTGGCATTGGGTTCTGTTCAACATCCCGGCCGATGTCAGCTCGCTGCCCCGGAACGCGGGCGATCCGAACGCCAACCTCGCCCCGGCGGGGAGCGTCCAGGGCCGCACCGACTTCGGCGCACCCGGTTATGGCGGTCCGTGCCCGCCCAAGGGCGACAAGCCGCATCGCTACCGCTTCACCATCTACGCCCTGGACATCGACAAGATCGACGCCGATCAGAACGCCTCAGCCGCGTTCATCGGCTTCAATATCCACTTCCATACCCTCGCCAAGGCCGGCTTCACCGGGCGCTACGGCCGGAAATAGAGGCCGCGCCGCCCGGCACGCTAGTCGATGCCGAGCCGGTCGTCGTCGTCGATCTGCGCGAGCAGCTCCTCGACGCGCCGCGCGCCGTCCTCGCTGCCCAGCACCTCGAGCGGCGTGCGCCCGCCGAGCTGAACGCTCGGCCGGCCGAGCCACTGGCGCGCCTTCGCCGGGTCGCCGAACACGCGCTCGGCGAGCCGCAGCACCCGTTTCTTGCCGTGCTCGTGCATGCAGCTCGCGCCCTCTCACTCCTTGGTCGGCGCCTCGGGCGGCTCGACGCTCTCCACGCGCGGGATATCGCGCTGCGGAGAGCGCCTGACGATGCGTTTCGTCTTCTCGTCGCGCGCGATGCTGCGACCGGTGCTCTGCTGCACTTCGTCCTCCGGGGCCGCGGGTTTTACGGGTCGGCTTGGCTTACGCTTCATGGTCTTCCTCCTCGGTCGTCAGCGCGCCCCGGCGAGCGCCGCGATGGTCGCGGCAAGCCCTTCGACCACGCGCGCCATCTCCGGATAGCGCAGCCGATCGGGGGTGTCCGAAGCGCAATGGTAATGCGGGTTGCGGTAGAACGCGGTGTCGGTGACCATCACCGCGGGGTAGCCGGCGCGCCAGAACGACAGCTGGTCGCTCCACGCCACGCCGGGCACGAACGCCGGGCTCGCCAGCTGCTCGGCGGGAAAGTCGCTGCGCGACCTGAACGCTTCGACCACGCGCCGCAGCGCGCGGCGCGACGCGAGGTTCGAGACGAAGGCGATGAAGTTGCCGCGCTCCGGATAGAACCATCCGAGCAGCGGCGGATACCTTTGGCTGCCGGGCGCATCGTCGTAGCAGCCGAGCATCTCCAGCGACAGCATGACGCGGACGTCGTCGCCGCGCCGCCGCGCGGCGAGCGCGTAGACCTTGCTGCCCATCTCGCCCCAGTAAAAGAACGGCGGCTCCTCGTTGACGAACGCCACCAGCTTCACGGTGCGCCCGAGCCGCGCGCCGCGCAGCGCGCGCGCGATCTCGATCAGCGCCGCGACGCCGCTAGCGTTGTCGTCGGCGCCAGGGCTGCCCTGCACCGTGTCGTAGTGCGCGCCGACGACGATGATCTCCGCGCGCGCCGCCTCTCCCGGCAGCTCCGCTTCGAGGTTGTCGCAGTCGAGCTCGGCCACGCGATACCTCTGTGCGACGACCTCGCAGCCAAGCGCCTCGAGCTCGCCGCGAATGTAAGCGGCCGCGGCCCGCAGCGCCGCGGGACGCCAGACGTGGCGCTCGCCGATGCTCCCGGCCAGCCGCTCGACGTGGCGGCGCAGCCGGGCGCTCAGGACGGCATCGCGTGGACCATTTTCTTGAATTGCGACCATTCGGTGGCGGCCCAGACCTCGGAATGCGCGCGGCCGCTGACGCGGATCAGGGTCGAGACCTTGGCTGCCGTCTCGACGTCCGGCGCCTCGAAGATGTCGACATAGTCGTAGGGGCCGAGCACCGCGTAGCTGCACAGCCATTTCACCTGCGGGCACTGCTTGCGGACGCTCTCGGCCGCACGCCGCTCGAGCTCTTCGAGCGTGTGGGCGCTGCGCAGCGCCCCCGGGTCGATGCGGGTCAACATGACGAAGCTTGGCATGGTCGCCTCCTGTAGTCATCGTAGGCGCAGCGGCAGGCGGCGCAGTCGCCGCCCGATCGCCGCGAAGATCGCGTTCGCCAGCGCCGGCGCGACGACCGGCACGGCCGGCTCGCCGACGCCGCCCGGCTCGGCGGTGCTTTCGAGGATGTGCGTTTCGACCGCGGGCATCTCGGCAAACGAGAGGATCGGGTAGTCGGTGAAGCTCGCTTGCCGCACACGGCCCGACGCGATGCGAATCTCCTCCTTCAGCGCGGCTGACAGGCCGAGCGCGACGCTGCCCTCGAGCTGCGCGTGCACGGCGTCCGGCAGCACGGCGGTGCCGCAATCGATCGCGCACACCACGCGCAGGACGCGCGGGGCCGCGTCGGCGACGCTCACCTCGATCACTTGCGCGACGACGCTACCGAAGGACTGGTACACGGCGATGCCGCGGCCGCGGTCCGCCTCGATGGGAGCGCCCCAGCCCGCGCGCTCGGCTGCAAGGCGCAGCACGGCGGCATGGCGCGGCGCCTTCGCGAGCAGCGCGAGCCGGTACTCGAGCGGGTCGCGCCCGGCGCGCTGCGCGAGCTCGTCGACGAAGCACTCGATGGCGAACGCGTTGTTCGACGCGCCGACCGAGCGCCACGGCCCGGTCGGCAGCGGCGATGCGACCACGACGTGCTGCTCGCGCAGCCTGGGCACCGCGTACGGCACGTCGATGCCGTCGAGCGCGAGCTCCGGGCCGGCGACGCGCATCAGCCAGGCGGCGGGAAGCCCGTTCTCGCCGAGGCCCGCCTGCAGCCGCGCCGCGTGCGCCGGGCGGTAGAAGTCGTGCTGCAGATCATCGGCGCGCGTCCAGACCACCTGCACCGGAACGCCGAGCGCCCTGGATAGCTCCACCGCCTCGGCAACGAAGTCGGTCTCCAGCCGCCGCCCGAAGCCGCCGCCGAGGAACTGCGTGTGCACGCGCACCCTCGATTTCGCGACGCCGGCGATGCGCGCGGCCACGCGCTGGGTCTCGGCCTGGTGCTGCGTGCCCACCCACACATCGCAGCCTTCGCGGCCGACCTCGGCGATGCAGTTCATCGGCTCGATCGGGGCGTGCGCGAGATACGGCGTGCAATAAATGGCCTCGATCGCGGTCTTGCGGCCCCGCCCGAGCGCAGCGAGCAGCCGACGCTCGACCTGCGCGCTGCTCAGCCGCGCATGCCTGCCGCCCTTCCATTCGACGCGCAGCGCCTCTCGCCCGCGAAGCGCCGACCAGAAATCATCTGCGACGACCGCAACCCCGCTTTCGATCATCCGCACGTCGCGCACTCCGGGCACCGCCCGCGCGGCGCGATCGTCGAAGCTCCGCGCGCGCCCGCCGAACACCGGGCAACGCGCGACGACCGCGACCAGAGCGCCGGGGCGTGTCACGTCGATGCCGTAAGCTATCTGACCGAGGCACATTGCGGGAATGTCCAGCCGGGCGATCGGCTTGCCGATAAGGCGAAAATCGTCCACCGCCTTTAGCGGGGCGCGGCGCGGCGCGGCCAGCCGTACTGCGTCCGGCGCGAGCTCGCCGAAGCCGAGGCGCCGGCCGCTGGACGGATGCAGCACTGAGCCCTCCTCCGTGCGGCATTCCGCGGCCGCGACGCCCCAGCGGCGCGCGGCCGCGCGCAGCAGGCGCAGGCGCGTCCTCGCCACCGCTTCGCGCAGCGGCCGCCACTCGCCGCGCATGCTGCTCGAGCCGCCGGTGAACTGCTCGCCCCAGTAGCCGTTGCGGTAGCGCGCGTCGGCCGGCGCGAACACGGTGCGCACGCGCTCGAGAGCGACGTCCAGTTCCTCGGCCGCGAGCGCGGCCAGTCCCGTGAGCGCACCCTGGCCCATCTCCGAATGGTTGATCATCAGCGTGACGGTGCCGGCGCCGTCGATCCAGATCCAGTCGTTCATCTGCGCCCCGGCGTCCGGCGGCAGATCGCTGAGCATCTCGGGCAGCGCCGGGCTCATAGCCGCGCCTGGCTTGCCGGCAGCCGCGGCGCGCACGGCGCGGCGCACGCGCGCGTAGGTGCCGCAGCGGCACAGCACGCCGGACATCGCCGCGTCGATCTCGCCGTCGGAAGGCGCAGGCGCCTTCGCCAGCAGCGCGGCGGCGCTCAGGATCTGCCCGGGCTGGCAGTAGCCGCATTGCGGCACCTGCTCGCCGATCCACGCCCGGACTACCGCATGATCCGCGGCGAGGCCCTCGATCGTGGTGACGCGCCGCGCGCCGACGCGCGCGAGCGGCACCATGCAGGCGTGGTTGGGCTCGCCGTCGAGCAGCACCACGCAGGCGCCGCACGCGCCGACGCCGCAGCCGTATTTCGTCCCCTTCAGCCCGAGCTGGTCGCGCAGCACCCAGAGCAGCGGCTTGTCCGCATCGGCCTGCACCCGGTGAGTCCTGCCGTTGACCATGAGCTCCGCCATGGCGCGCCCCTAGTGCCAGTGCAGCGAGAGCGCGCCGCCGGGCTGCGGCTCCACCCGCGCGCCGAGCCTGCCGCACTCCCGCCCGAGCGCCGCGGCCAGCCAGGCCGCATCGTCCCGCGCCGCGCGCTCGACGCGCAGGCGCCGCATGCGCATCGGCGTCATCTCGAAACGCAGCAGCTGGCCGCTCTGCGCATCCAGCGTCGGGAAATACATGAGCGAGAGCTCGGGCCGGAATTCCTCGTGGCCGCCGATGCCCTCGTAGTCGGTGACGAAGTCGCCGCAGCCGTACAGGATCGGGCGCTCGCGGTACACCTCGATCCCTTTCGGATGGTGCGAAGAGTGGCCGTGCACCACGTCGACGCCCGCGGCGTCGATCAAGCCGCGCGCGAAGGCACGCTGCCCGGAGTCGATGCCGTAACCCCAGTTGCCGCCCCAGTGGATCGAGGCGACCACGATGTCGCCGTTGCGCCGCTTCCCGGCGACGCGCTGCGCGACGGCTGCGACGCTGCGCGCCGACAGGTCCTCGAGCAGGCTCACCCCCGGGCGCTGCGGCCCGGCGGCCCAGTCGCGCGGCACGCCGCAGGTCTCGGTGGCGAAGGCGAACACCAGCACGCGGCCTCCGCGCGGGCAGTCGATGACCGCGGGCGCCTGCGCCTCGTCCGCGTCGCGCCCGGCGCCCGCGGTGCGCAGCCCGGCGGCGCGCAGGGTAACCAGCGTCTCCGCGAGACCCGCCCTGCCCCAGTCCATGACGTGGTTGTTGGCGAGCGCGCAGCAGTCGAGGCGCGCCGCGGCGAGGCACGGCACGTTGCCCGGATGCATGCGGTAGTGGATGCGCTTTTCCGGCCAGGCGTCGTCGCTCACCGTCACCGCGGTCTCGAGGTTGACGATGCGCGCGTTCGGCCGCGCGCGCTCCAGCTCGGCCAGCGCGTCGCCCCAGATGTAGGAGAACTCCACGGGCCGCGCGAGCGGGCCGCTCGCGCGCTCGGCGAGCGCGACGTAGTCGAGCGCCGAGCGCACCCACGGCTCGAACAATCGAGGCTCGCTCGGCTGCGGCAGGATCTGGTCGATGCCGCGCCCGGTCATGACGTCGCCGGCCAGGAACAACGTGACCGCTCTCTCGGCGCCGCTCAGGTGGCGACCAGCCGCAGCTTGCAGTGACTCGCCCGCGCGCTCAGGCCGCGCAGCAATTCGCGCACCCCGGGATCGAAGGCATCGGCGCTGTCCAGCACCACGGTCACGTCCTTCCACCAAAGGTGCGGCACCCGGTCGCAGGCCTCGCGGCAACGCGCGAGCGAGTCGGGGTCGGGATGGCCACGGAACTCGATCAACACGTGTTCCGCCTCATCGACCTGCATGTGCATCGACATCGTCTGGCCTCGCGCAGTGCTTTCGTGGGATGTTGCGGTCGCTACCGGATGCCGTCTTGACGTACGTCAAAGGCCGGCGCGGGCACGCATCCAACAATGCCGCGAAGGGCCGAACTCAACGCACCGTGGACGCAAGGGATCACGCCACCGCAGCGAGCGCCCGCGACGCGGCGCGCGCCTGCCTTGCGCGCGGCTGGTCGGTGATCCCGATCGAGCGCCGCGGCAAGCGCCCGCTGGTCGCGTGGCTGGAATTCCAGGATCGCCTGGCGACGCCCGAGGAGCTCGACGCCTGGTTCGCTCGCTGGCCGGAGGCCAACGTCGGCATCGTCACCGGGCGCATCTCCGGCCTCGTGGTGATCGACGTCGACGCCCGCCACGGCGGCGAGGAGAGCCTGGCGCGGCTCGAGTCCGCGCACGGCCCGCTGCCGGCGAGCGTCGAGGCGCTGACCGGCGGCGGCGGCCGCCACCTGTACTTCGCGCACCCGGGCGGCCGGGTCGGCAACCGCGTCGGCCTGTTCCCCGGCATCGACCTGCGCGGCGACGGCGGCTGCGTGGTCGCGCCGCCCTCGGTGCACCCGAGCGGCCGCCGCTACGCCTGGGCGAGCGGGCGCTCGCCGCAGGCCGCGCGGCTCGCGCCGCTGCCCCAGTGGCTGCTGCGCGACACCGGTGCCAAGCGCGCGGGGCATCCGCTCGCGCATTGGCGCGAGCTGGTGCGCCAAGGCGTCGACGAAGGCGAGCGTAACGCCACGCTCGCGTCGCTCGCCGGCCACCTGCTGTGGCACGAGGTCGATCCCGAAGTGGTGCTCGAGCTGCTCCTGGCGTGGAACCGCGCGCGCTGCAGCCCGCCGCTCGACGATGCGGAAGTCGCCAGCGTGGTCGAGAGCATTGCGCGGCTGCACCTCGGCGAGCGCGGCTCGCAGCGGCCATGACGCCGATCCAGGACCTGTTGCACCGCATCCGCTGGGACCCCGAGTTCGGCAAGGGCGAGTTCGAGATCGGCTACGAGGACCGGCTCGCCGGGCGCATCGTGCGCGTGCCGTTCAGGCGCGTGCACCTCGAGCGCGGCGCGCATTTCGCCTTCGACGCGGTCGAGGACGACGGCAGCACGCACAGCGTGCCGTTTCACCGCGTGCGCGAGGTGTGGCGCGACGGCGAGCTGATCTGGCAGCGACCGCCGAAGGGACCGGTTTGATCAAGGTCAAGTCCGGCAGCGGGACCACGGCTATGCTGAAACGAGCGATGTCTCACAACCCGAAGGTCCATGCCATGCAACTACCCCTGCAAATCACCGTCCGTCACATGCCGCACTCCGAGGCGCTGGAGACGCGCATCCGCGACCAGGCCGCGAAGCTGGAGGAGTTTCACCCGCACCTGATCAGCTGCCGGGTGACCGTCGAGGAGAAGGAAAAGCACCAGACCCAGGGGCGCCAGTTCCAGGTGCGCATCGACGCGCGCGTGCCGGGACGCGAGATCGTCGCCAACCGCGACCATCACGAGGACGTGTACGTGGCGCTGCGCGACGCCTTCGCCGCGCTGACGCGCCAGCTCGAGGAGGACGTGCGCCTGAAGCGCGGCGACGTCAAGCTGCACGAGGTGCCGCAGCACGGGCGCGTGGCGCGCCTGTCGGCCGACGAGGACTACGGTTTCATTGCCACGCCGGAGGGCCGCGAGCTTTACTTCAGCCGCGATAACGTGGTGAACGTCTCGTTCGACGAGCTCGCGGTCGGCACGGCCGTGCAGTTCATCGAGGAGCAGGCGGCCGAAGGGCCGCAGGCGAAGCGCGTCAGCGTCGGCAAGCACGGGCCTTTGCCCTGAGATGCCGGAGAGATCAATCGCAACGGAAGGTCATTCATGAAACAAGATCGAGGCAGTTTTCGGATGCTGCGCAGGGAGCAGCTGCTGCAGGAGCTGGTGCACGACAGCTACAAGACCAAGGGCAAGCTGCCCGAGCCGACGCGCTGCCCGGACTGCGGCGCGACCTACCACCACGGCCGCTGGAGCTGGGAGCCGGCGCCCGCCGGCGCGCACCAGCAGCCGTGCCCGGCGTGCCACCGCAAGCGCGACAAGTATCCCGCGGGCTACGTGACGCTGAAGGGCCCGTACTTCAAGGCGCATCGCGACGAGATCACGCACATGGTGAGGAACTGCGAGGGCAAGGAGAAATCCGGCCATCCGCTCGAGCGCATCATGGCGATCGAGGACACCGGCGAAGGGATCCTGGTCACCACCACCGGCACGCACATGGCGCGCGACATCGCCGAGCGCGTGCACGAAGCCTACAAGGGCGAAGTCGAGTTCCACTACAACAAGGAAGACCAGCTGCTGCGCGC
>Ga0153916_10001767_pt1 | contig 15689 bp, 14 predicted proteins | sample Opewatmetagenome_FD_109642 | JGI IMG/M metagenome (GOLD analysis project Ga0153916, IMG submission 109642) | Freshwater wetland microbial communities from Ohio, USA - Open water 3 Core 3 Depth 4 metaG | ecosystem: Environmental > Aquatic > Freshwater > Wetlands | place: USA: Ohio, Lake Erie...
CAGATCATCCTGCCGTTCGCGGTCGTCAACGGGAGGGTGCAGCTCACCGGGATCGCCGGTATGTCGTATCACGGCGGCGTGCTGGGAGCCTCCATCGCCATCCTCACCTACCTGAAAGTGAAGAAACTGGACGCCCTGGCCTGGGGCGACATGCTTGTCACGGGGATCCCCCTGGGCTACACCTTCGGGCGGCTGGGCAACTTCATCAACGGCGAGCTGTACGGCCGGATCACCCGGGTGTCCTGGGGCATGATCTTTCCCAACGCGGAAAGCTTCCCGGCCAGCCAGCCGTGGGTGAAGGACTACGCCGCCTCCGTCGGCCTGCCGATCCCGGCGACCGGCGTGGTGAACCTGCCGCGCCATCCCTCGCAGCTGTACGAGGCGTTCTTCGAGGGGTTGGTGCGCCGGCATGTGCAGTGGTTCATCGTGCGAAAGCGCAGGCCGTACAAGGGATTCTCAATCGCCCTGTACATGATGAGCTACGGGATCATCCGGTTCTTCCTCGAGTACGTGCGCCAGCCGGACAAGGGAATGGGCCCCGGCGGCTACGGCTATCCCATCGTGCTGGTGAAGCTCGACAACTTCTATTCGCAGTTCACCTGGTTCAACTTCACCACCGGCCAGATCCTCAACGTGCTGCTCATCGCGGCCGCCGTAGTCCTGATGCTGCTGTTCTCCTCCTGGTCGCGCCGCACCGCGCCGCTGCCGGACGCCCAACCCCGCCCGACCGGCCGCAAGCTGAGGAAGAAGCTGAAGTAGGTTTCCTCGCGGGAGACCGCGGCACGATCTCCCGCGGTTCTTTCTCGTCGCCCTGCCGGGCCCTGGAAAGAGACATGTCGTGAGAAGATCGTGCTGCCTCCTCCTGCTCGTTTTCGCGTTGCTGCCCGGCGCAGGAGGCGCCTTCGCGCATCCAGCCGGCACGGGGCCCGTCCTGGAAATGAACACCGACATACTGCGGCTGGATGCGCCATCATCGCGGTTGTTCCTCGCCTTGCAGGACGACCTGGACGCCCTGTTCCGCATCGGGCTGGAGGGGACGGCGGATCTCCTCGGGCTGGACCGCGCCGAAGGGACGGTCGGGCGCGTCGGGCTGCTCGCCGTTTTCGCCGGGGTCAACGCGGTGGCAAGCCGGGCGCTCTCCCTCACGGCGCATGACGCGGCCCACCTGGAGGCCGCTCTCGCCGTCGGAGCCTCGCGCGCCTGGCTGGTCCACAGCAACGATCCCGGCCAGGAGATGAGCATCTGGGAGTTTCTCCTGCAAGCCTTCAATCCGTCGATGGAACCCGGGCTCTACTACTACCCACTGACAACCCAGACCAAGGCGGAGCAGGCACGCGTTGCCGGCGAAGGGTTGAACACGAACCTGGCCATCGCCGCTTCGATCGCCGGGAAGATCGACGAGGGGGAGGGGCACGTGATGGACCTGGCTCCCTACCTCCTCAACAAGCTGTGGGGAATCGGGTACTTCCTGGAGACCGGGCCGACCTCCGACGCCGGCCAGTACGTGAGCCTGCTGAACCAGCAGGGGTTTCCCGCGGTCACGAGGGAAGCGGTCATCGCCCTTCACGCGGGCTCCTGCCTGGTCTCCGGTGGCTTCCTGGGCCTGCTGGCGGGAGCCTACAACTTCACTGTGAATGCGGATGCCGCAGTGAAGCCCCTGGGGCTGAGGGTCGGGGAGGCAGCCGTGTTCTGGCCCGAGGTGACGACCTGGCTCAACCCCGACAGTGTCTCTGTCCTCGTTTCCACGCGCGTCGCCTGGAGCGGGCTTGTCTGGTCGTGGGCAGGAATCGACCTGCCGGTCCTGGGAAACACCGGCAGCCCCGAGATCACGCTCGGATCTGGATGCAGCGTCGGCATCATGATCTTCAGCGCGGAGATCACCGCGCGCTCGCTGGGCTTTCCGTTCCTGAAAGGCAGCATGGAAGTGCGGGTGGGCGGGAGGTGCTCGATTGGAATCGAAGGATTCTATGGGGAAGGAAACACGATGAGAGAGCTGAGGGAGCACCCCGCCGGTCCCGGCGCGGCCGCGTTCCTGCGTGCCAGACTGTAGCCCCCGCGTGCTCGTGCCGCCGCCCGGCCGTTGCGGTAGCGGGAGATATTCGATACTATTGAGGAAATGGATCGCATCTATCTAGACAACAATGCCACCACCATACTCGATCCACGCGTAAAGGATGCGATGGAGCCGTTCTGGTGCCAGCTGTACGGGAATCCCAACTCGCTGCACACCTTCGGCACCGAGGTGCATCCCTATATGCGCCTCGCCTTCGACCGGCTGTACGCCGGCGTCAATGCGAGAGACAGTGACGACATCATCGTCACCAGCTGCGCGACGGAGTCGAACAATACCGTCCTGCACTCGGTGTGGTACGATCTCATTCGTACGGGCCGCAGGAGCGAGATCGTCACGACGCAGGTCGAGCACCCGGCGGTCAGCAATACCTGCCGATACCTCGAGAGCCTCGGGGCGAAAGTCGTCTATCTTCCCGTGAACTCGGACGGGATCGTTGACGCCGATATCCTGCGCGAGCACATTGACCCCGAGCGCACGGCGCTCGTCTCCATCATGTGGGCCAACAACGAGACGGGCCTCCTGTTTCCGATCCGCGAGCTCGCGTCGCTCTGCCGGCAAAAGGGGATTCTCTTTCACACGGATGCCGTGCAGGCCGTCGGCAAGGTCCCGGTGGACGTCCAGGATGTCACCGTGGATTTCCTGAGCTTCAGCGCGCACAAGTTTCACGGGCCCAAGGGCGTGGGCGGCCTGTACGTGCGCCAGGGGGTGACCCTCAATCCCCTGATGCACGGCGGGGAGCAGATGGGCGGGCGCAGGGGCGGCACGGTGAACGTGGCGTTCCTCGTCGGAATGGGCCTCGCCATGGAGCTTGCCGTGGAGGGGCTCCCCCACGAGCGGACGGAAGTGCGGCGGCTGCGGGACCGGCTGGAAGACGCCTTGCGCGCGATCGAGGGGGTGACGGTGATCGGCCGGCGGGACCTGCGGGTGCCCAACACGATACTCGTGAGCGTGAAGGGTGTGGAAGGGGAGGCGCTGATCTGGGACCTGAACCGCCAGGGCGTCGCCGCCTCCACCGGCAGCGCCTGCGCCTCCGAGTCCCTGGAGCCCAACCCGACCTTCGTGGCCATGGGCATTGACACGGAGCTGGCGCACACCGGCGTGCGTCTCTCGCTTTCCCGGTTTTCCACGGAGCAGGAAATCGACTCGGCGGCGGCCGCGGTGCGCGCCGCGATCTCGCGGCTGAGGACCATTTCGCCGACTGCCGTCCACTAGGGCACAGGAGCTGTTCATGGCCAAGTCCGATTTGATCGGCGGGACGCTCTGGGAGAGCTATTCCCGCAAGGTAAACGACCGCATGCTCAACCCGCGACACCTGGGGGAGATCACTCCGAAAGAGGCGGAAGCCCGTGGGACTCGCCTCGTCGTGGCCGACTGGGGAGCCGAGGTCTGCGGGGACGCCATTCGCGCCTTCTGGGCCGTGGATCCCGCCACGGACCGCATCGTGGACGCCCGGTTCAAGACGTTCGGGTGCGGCACGGCCATCGCCTCCAGCGACATGATGTGCGAGATGATCATCGGCAAGACCGTGGACGAGGCCATGCGCATCACGAACATCGACGTGGAGCACGCGCTGCGGGACGACGAGGCCACCGCCGCCATTCCTCCCCAGAAGATGCACTGCAGCGTCATGGCCTACGACGTGATCCGCAAGGCGGCTTCCGAGTACAAGGGTGTGGACATGGATTCCCTGGAAGCGGAGGACATCGTCTGTCACTGCGCCCGGGTGAGCCTCCGCACTATCCGGGAGGTGATCCGCATCAACGACCTGAAGACCGTGGAGGAGGTCACCCACTACACGAAGGCAGGGGCCTTCTGCAAGTCCTGCATCCGGCCCGGCGGGCACGAGTCCCGGAAGCACTACCTCGTGGACATCCTGCGGGACGTGCGCGCGGAAATGGAGCGGGAGGCTGCCGCCGCCGCGGAGGCGGCCCCGCGGCCGAAGGCCTTCGCCGAGCTCGGTCTCATCCAGAAGCACCGGGCCGTCGAGCAGGTGCTGGACGAGAAGGTGCGGCCTGCCCTCCTGCGGGACGGGGGCAATCTCGAGGTGGTGGACATGAAGGCGGCGGACGGTGTCACCGAGGTGCACATCTCCTACCAGGGCGCCTGCAAGGGCTGCCCGAGCGCGACCGCCGGTACGCTGAGCTTCGTCGAGGACGTGCTGAAGGCGGAGCTGGATCCGTCCGTGCGCGTGGTGCCGGTGTAGGAGGAACGGCAGCAGTGCTTCACGCGGTCGTCGCAGTCTATATCGTCTGCTTTGCCGCGGGGGTCACGCTGATCGTCGTCTCCATGCTGGCCTCGCGTCGGCTCGCGCTGCCCGGCCTGCGCGACTTTGCCCTGTTGTTCGCCTCCGCCACGCTGATCCTGCTCACCGACGCGTCCAAGACCTACGAGCTGGCGGTGGGGTCCGACTTCGGCCCGGGGCTGCACGCCGCCGGCATACTGCTCTCGGTTGCCGGCAACGCGGGCATGATGTGGTACATGCCCACCCTCGCCCTGCAGATCGTGCGAGCCCCGGACTCGACCACCCGCCGGGTCCTGATTTTCCTGTTCGCGGGTGCCGTGGCCCTGCTCGGGGGCGTGAAGGAGGCGGCGGCCCTGCTCTGGCCGGGCGCGCCCCAGCGACTGCTGCTCTGGGACGCGGACTACGTGGTGCTGCTGGGGATTCACCTGATCGCTGGTGGAATTCTTCTGGCAGGGTTCGGAAGGATCCAGCACCCGCGCCTGCGGGCGGTCATCCGCAGCTTCCTCATCTACCTGGGCGTCTTCACCCTGCTGGCCATGGTCCAGCTTGTCATTCAGGATCTGCCAGGCACGCCGCCGCTCTTCCGCGACCACCCCCTGGAGGAGATGGTGTACTATCTCGGCTTCGTCATCATGGCCCTGGTCTTCCTCGCCCGGTACTTCGCCGAGCCGACCGCGGGCGAGGCGCTCAGCCTGCCGGAGGACTTCGTGAGCCGGTTCGGCATCTCCCAGCGGGAGCGGGACATCATCGAGATGATGTCCCAGGGCTTGAGCAACAGCGCGATCGCGGATAAGCTCTATATATCGACCGTGACGGTGAAGAACCACGTCTACCACATCTACAGGAAGACGGGAGCGGGAAATAAGGTTCAGCTTCTCAATATGATAAACTCTCTAAAATGAGCCTTTTGGACTATTGCGGCCGGTTCCTGCTTAGGTCAAGATTTTGCCTATACCAAAAAGTAGGAACGCCGGCAGGAAGGTAATTTAAAAAGTCCAGAAAAACGTAACTCCAATTAACAAAGTTGTACTATGCAAAAGCGGGGTATCTTCCTGCTGGCGGTTTTTTCATCAAAGAAGGTCTTTCAGCCCAGGCTGCTGCCTGCAAGCTCACGAATGCGATCCGCGGGTAACCTGTCGTAGAAGCCCCCGTGATAGCACACCACCGCCTTGATGGGAAGTGAAAGCAGGTTCCGGAGGGACGCAAGCGCCCCGGGCATGTCCGGAGTCGCAGTCGGGCTGGGGCCCATGAGGTCGCCGTTCTCCACTCGAAGCGCATCTCCCGCCACCAGCAACTGCAGCGGCCGTACGTAGTAGCAGACATGGCCGGGGGTGTGCCCCGGAGTCGCGATCACGTCGATGCCTCCGTGCAGCAGGAGTCTTTCATTCCCTTGCAGGGTCCGGTTGACCTTGACGGAAGGCAGGGAGGCGATCAGGAGCCGCGCTTGGTCCCGCAGCCTCTCCGGCAGCGCCTTCAGCCGTTCTTCGAACCGAGCCGGGTCCATCTTCACGAGGCGTCTCTCTCCCTGGATGTACGGCACGTCGGCGGCATGGGCGAAGACTTCCGCTCCCGTCGCGGCCGCCAGCGCCTCGGCGGAGCCGATGTGGTCGAGATCCTGGTGGGTGAGCAGGATCCGCTTGAGGTCCGTGAGCTTCACGCCGGCAACGCCGAGAGCGCGCTCTATCGCGGACATCTGCCCGGGATACCCGGTGTCGATCAGAGTCGCCCCGTCGCGGCCCTCCCACAGGACCACCGGATGGATCGTGCTTCGGGTGCCCCAGAAACGCGCCGCGATCTCGAGGCTTTCCGCCCGGTCGCCCAGCTTCACGGGGCTTCCCGGGCGGCCGGTTCGAGCGACGCCATGTCCAGGAACGCCGGCAGCCTCGTCGGCCTCCCGCGGGCATCCACGCAGACCCAGGTTACTTCCGCGTCGGCGATCAGCCGCCGCTCTCCTGTGTCCTCCCGGTAGACGGTCTGGCGGAATATTCCTCCCGTGACCCTCTTCTTGAGCGGCTCAGTAACGATTACGAGGGGGTCCTCCATGACCGCTTCCCCGCGGTAGTCGATGCAGATCCGTGCGACCACCAGGCCGAATCCCCGCTCGCGGAGCTCGCGGTAGGAGGCGCCGGCGACGCGGAGGAACGCGACTCGGGCGCTTTCGAGGTAGTTGAGATAGACGGCATTGTTCACGTGCCCGTTGGCATCGCATTGCCAGCTCTGGACGGTCAGACGGTGCTCGTGCCGCATCAACGCCAATCCTACCGGCTCGGCGCGAGGGGGGTCAATGCACCCGGGGGGGTCAATGCACCCGGGGGGCAATGCACCCGGACCGCGCCGAACGGGGCACGAGGGGGCCCCCCCTTTTTGTGGGGCGGAATCACTCATTTTTGCGATGCGAAGATCCGGGCGATTTCTTACCGTTCCCCTGACAAGGAGAATGGAAATGGATACTGCACAGATGACCGAGGCAATCGACGTGGACGCGCTGTATCGCCGCTACGGCGCCATGGTCCTCCGGCGCTGCCGGCAACTCCTGCGCCACGAGGATCTCGCCGCGGACGCCATGCAGGAAACGTTCATGAAGGTGCTCCGCAACCGGGAGCGCCTGAGCGCCCGCTACCCGTCCAGCCTGCTGTACCGCATCGCGACGAACGTCTGCCTGAACATGCTGCGCACGCAGCGCCGCCGGCCCGCGGTGAGCGCGGACGAGATGCTGGAAGGTATTGCCGGCTCCGAGCGGCTGGAAGACCAGGTCCTGGACTCCTGGGCGGTGGAACAGGTGTTCGCCGGAGCCCGGGAAGGGACCCGCCGGGCCGCGGAAATGCACTACCTGGAAGGCGCCACGCTCGCGGAAACTGCCGGCCAGGTGGGCCTTTCCATCTCCGGCGTCCGAAAGCGGCTGCGCTCTCTGCGGGACCAGAACATCGCAGTCATGGCGATGTAGGCACCGCAATGCACGACTTCTATTCCCTGGAAACGTACGCCCGGGAGCGCTACCGGTCGTACTGCTGCCCGGGGGGCCTGTCCCTGGCCCAGCGCGCCGCGATCCGCAGGCCGGCTCGCGCGGCGCTGCCCGCCAGCGTGCTCAGCAGTCCGCGCAGGATCCCTCCGGTCCTCCGCGCGGGGCTGTCACGGATATCTCCGTCCCGCCCGACGGGCGGCTTTCCACCGCCAGGGTTCCGCCGAGTCTCTGGGCCCGTTCCCGCATGCCGCGCAGCCCCCGGCCCCCGCTCTTCTGCGCCTGGTCCTGCCTGAAGCCCACCCCGTCGTCTCGAATCGAGAGCTTCGTCTCTTTCTCCCCGAACTCCAGCTGGATCGTCACCGTCTGCGCCCGAGCATGCTTCAGGGCGTTGTTCAGCGCTTCCTGCGCGATCTGGTACAGCTCCAGCCGGCACTCCTTCCCCAGCCGCTCGGTGCCTTCCACCCGGAGCGCCACCGAGATGCCTCCTCGGGACTCCACCGCATCCAGCCGGGCCTGGATGGCATCCGCGAGGCTGCCCTTTTCCAGCGCGGGCGGGCTCAGCTCGAAGATGAGAAGGCGCATCTCCCGCAGCGCATCGCGGGCCGTGGTGCCCAGGTCGCGCAGGTGCTCCGCCACCTCGGCGGACTCCCCCGCGCTGACCAGCCGTGCGGCCGCCTCCGCGTACAGAGTGACGCTGTACAGGGACTGCGCCACCGAGTCGTGCAGTTCCCGGGCGAGCCGGTTGCGCTCCTCCACCGCCGCCGTCTGCCCTGCCTGCTCGCGCAGCCGCGCGTTCTCGATTGCCATGGCCGCCTGCACGCCGATGCTCGTTGCCAGCTGAACCTCCTCGTCCGTGAACCGGCGGGGGGAGCGGTAGTACAGCGTGATCCCCCCGTAGCCCTCGTTCTGCACGATGAGCGGCACGGACAGGAGGGCGCGATACCCCGTCGTTCGGACCATGCGCTCCAGGCTTTCCCGGTCCACCTGGGATCCCACGGAGGGGTCCCGCTGTATCGCCTCCACTGCCATCAGCGCATCGGGAACGGCCACGGGCTTGCGCTCGGCGAGGGCCCGGCCGGCGCCGCCCTGCCCGGGTGAGAACCGCACGGCGCGCGCATACTCCGCGTCCAGCCCGCAGGAGGCCTGGATCGTGAGGGGTCCCTGGGGGGACTCCAGCTGGAACAGCGAGGAGGCGTCGCACTGCATGAGGCGGCAGGCCTGGGTGATGAGGAAGGAGAGGGTGCGCGGCAGCGGCGAGTCGGAGTTGAGGACGGCCAGCGTCTCCCGCAGCCCTTCGGCCACCTCCTGCCGCCGGTGGGCCTCGGCGTGCTGCGCCCGCTCCAGCTCGAGCAGGCGCGCATTCTCGATGGCCAGCCCGATCTGCTGGCCCACGGCGATGAGCAGCGACTCCTCCTCCTCGGACAGGGTGCGGTCCTCCCGCGTGTTGAGGACGATCCCGCCCACGATCTTCCCCTTGGCCACGAGGGGCACGCCGACGATCCGCTTCAGCCCCTCGGCCTCGATGAACGCCTTCAGGGATCCGCTGGGGTAGTCCGCCACGGCCCACGAGAGGGGAAGCTCGGGGTTCAACGGGCGGCCCGCCAGGGCCGTCTGCAGGTCCAGGCGGGCGGTCTGGCCGATGAAGGCATCTGACAGGCCCTTGTGCGCGAGCATCACGAGGCTGCCGGTCTCCTCGTCCAGGCCATAGGCGCCTCCCGCTTCTATCCCGAAGGCCTTCATGGTCTTCTCCAGGGACAGCGTGAGGATTTCCCGCAGGTCGCTGAGCCCGCTGACCACGGCCGCCACGGAGTTGAGGAGAGCGATCTCCCTCGCGCGGTCCTGCATCCTGCGCTGCAGGGACGCGTAGGCCTGCTCGAGCTCCCGCCGGACCCGGGTGCTCATCGTCAGGGTCCTCATGTGCTTCGCGGTGAACAGATCCAGCAGCGTCGTGAGGGTGAGCAGGAACACGGCAAGGGCGATCCCCGCCTCGATCCAGTAGCCGAGGTTCACCGGGTTGTCGACCACGGCGAGCCACTGCGAGAGAAGGCCCACCTGCGCGAGGAACGCGAACCCCCCGTAGAGGGCAAGGCTCACTCCCAAACAGACGTAGCCGGCCGGGATCCCGATGAGGATCGTGGCGATCGCAGGGATGAACACGAGGTACAGCCGCCCGCTGCCGGCGAGCCCGACCCGGGCGAAGCTGCCGATTGCGATGGCGTAGGTGGCGGCCATGAACAGGGCCGCCCGTACGGGCACGTCGATGCCGGGCAGGACGATGAGAAGGACGAACCCGGCATAGCCGGCTCCGTAGATCCACAGCAGGGGGCTCAGCTCGCCCGCGATGAGCGAGTTGGCGACGACCGAGAACAAGGCGGGAAGACCCGAAGCGGCCCCCACGATCATGACGAAGCGCAGGGCTTTGGCCCGCCACAGCTTCAGGTCATCGGGTTCGGCGTGCATGGCCTCCGATCCTACGACCCCTCGCGCTCCGGCGCAAGCGACGCTATGACTCTGGATCTGCCTCCCGGACCGGCAGTCCGAGCGCCCGCAGCTGGACGAGCAGGCGGTCGGGAGTGTCGCACTTGCACGCGAATCCGTCGGCCCCCGCGGCCAGGGCATCGGCCCGGTTCCCGGGCTGGATCGACAGGACCAGGACCCTCGTCCGGGGCAAGTGCGCCTTGATCCACCGCGTGGCGGCCAGCCCATCCTCCCGTGGCATGCGGACGTCCATCAGGACGAGATCGGGCTCGAACTCCTCGCACAGCCGCTCCGCCTCCAGCCCGTCCGCCGCCTCCCGGATGTCCGGCTGCGGAAGGATGGCGCTGATCAGGGCTCGCAGCCCGCTCCTGGCATGTCGTTGATCGTCCGCAATGAGGATCCTCACGTCCCGCGTCTCCTGTCCCGAAGTGTAACGCCGGGGCCGCCCGCACTTGCATCGCCAAAATGTGTGATTTTCAGCCGGGGGGGACGTCCTCCAGGGAAGCGAGGCCGGACTTGAGGGCGTACAACGCCGCCTGGGTGCGGCTGGCCAGATGCAGCTTCCCGAGGATGTTGCTCACGTGGCTTCGCACGGTCCACTCGGCCACGAAGATCTTCGAGGCGATCTCCTTGTTGCTCAGCCCCTGGGCGATGAGGCGCAGCACCTCCAGCTCCCGCTCGGTGAGGGGGTCCGTGGTCGGCTTTCCCGCGCCGCTGCCGGGGTGGGACAGCTCCTGCAGGACCTTGCGCGCAATCGAGGGCTCCAGGGAGGGCTCGCCATTGTGAACCTGGCGGATGGCCCCGAGAAGCTGCTCGGGGGAGGAATCCTTGAGGAGGTACCCGAGGGCTCCCGCCTTCACCGCGGGGAACACCTTGTCATCCGCGGCGAAGCTCGTCAGGACCAGGACCCGGGTCTCGGGCCGCGCGGCTGTCACCCGTCGTGTCGCCTCGATCCCGTCCAGCTCGGGCATCACGATGTCCATGAGGATCACGTCCGGGGCCAGGGCCGCGGCTTTCTCCACCGCCTCGGCGCCGTTTTCCGCTTCCCCGATCACCGTCATGTCCTTTTCCGTGGCCAGGAGCGCCTTCAGTCCCTTGCGCACGATGGCATGGTCATCAGCGATGAGAATGCGAATGGCTTTCTTCACGGGGATCTCCGCCGCCGAGTATAGCATGCCGGGCCGGCTTTGCGCCCGTATGGACGCGGCCGCTCGCGCCGTGACAGGATCCGCGTATGAGCGACGAAGTCCGATACCACCTCCTGCGTCCCGACCAGGCCCGGTCCCGGCGCGAAGCCTGTCCCGTGGTCTACATCCCGATCGGCACCATCGAGTGGCACGGCCCGCAGAATCCCCTGGGCGCCGACACCCTCCAGGCGGAGGGCCTCGCCCTGATGTGCGCCCGCAACGGCGGCGGGCTCGTCTTTCCTCCGCTGTATTACGGGGAGAGCCGGAGCGAATCCCTGATGGAAGCCAACGCGGAGGACCGCGAGGCCATCGCGGAAGCGATGGGGCTCCCACCGGACAACTTCCTGCCCGAGCGCCAGCCCTTCAGTCCCACGGAGCAGGCACTGGGCTACCAGCGGCTTCTGCTGCACATCCTCGCCGAGGCAGAATCGCTGGGGTTCCGCCTGGGCGTGCTGGTTGCCGGTCACTATCCCCTCATCGACCACGCCCGCTCCGCCACGCTGCTCTTCAACAAGAGACGGTACAGCAAGTATCGCGGCATGCTGGCGTGGGCGTGCGTGGACTACCTGCTGGTCCGGGACACGTGGCCGGATTCCGGAGACCACGCCGCGGGCTGGGAGACCTCCCACCTCATGGCCCTTCACCCCGAGCTGGTGGATCTGGGGAAGCTTCCGCCGAAAGGGGAGAATCTCGTGGGCATCATGGTCTCTTCCATGGAGCCCCAGGACTCGACCGCCGAGTTCGGACGGAAGACATTGGAGGCGGCCGCGGAGGTCGTCCTCGGGGAAGTGCGCCACCGGCTGGCCAACCAGGACCTCTACCGGCAGCATGGCGGCAGTCTCCAGGAAGGGCTGTGGAGGAAGAAGCCGCCGCGAGCCTGAAGCCTGCTCAGCGAGGCTTGCGGCAATGGGGCTTGCGGCAAGGAGGCTTGCGAGAGGGAGGCTGCATGGACCTGGGAATTGCCTGCGCGTCCGGCTCCTACAAGGGAGTCTTCGTCCAGGGAGTGCTGGACTCGTTCGAAGAGGCAGGGCTGAGGGCAGGGATCTACGCGGCAGCCTCTTCATCCACGGTGTGCGCGGCGTACGCGGCGGCAGGCCGGCTCCGTGAGCTCGGCGGGGTGGCGTACTGGGGCCGTGCCTGGGCCGGCTACGTGGCGGCGGGTTATGACATCAGCGCGGCGGTGCTCGCCGGGATGCGGGAAGTGCTCCCGCCGATCCTGGACGCTCTGTTCACGCCGGGCTCGGCGCGGCTTGCCATCGCGGTGAGCGAGGTGGTCACGAAAGAAGCCGCCGAGGTCACGCAGGGCCCCGGAGCCCGGCGCCTCGGTCAGCAGCTGGTTCTCGCCACCCGCACGCATGACACCTCGTGGGCGGCCAGGAACCTCGCCTTCGCGCTGTTTGACACCCGCGCCCTGGACCCCCGTCGCCTGCTCGGTCCCGAGAACCTTTACGAGGTAGCCTATGCCACCACGAGGATGCTGCACGCCTGGAGGACCCCCGCGTGGATCGGAGGGGTGCCCTTCGTGGATGCCTCCTATACCTGTTCCTGCCCCGCGGTGGCGCTGGCCGAGATGGGCTGCCGTCAGGTCATCGCGATTTCTCCCGAGAGCGGCCCCGTGTTCACGGATTTCTTCCAGGCGGAACGCCTTCCGGAAGCCCATCGAGGCGTTCCGATCCGCGTGATCCAGCCGGATCACAACCTGTCCGACGTCGGCGTGGACTACCTGAAGGCCACGGAGAAAGGACTGGCCGCCGCATACGGGGAAGGCAGAAGGGCAGGGGAAGCATTTGTCGGAGGCAGCGCCCGGGCCACGTCGGGCTGACGGACGAAGGCTCCTCCCTAGCCGGCTCCCGGCTCGACGAACGGAGCCGCGTACGGTCCCTCGGGGATCACCGCTACGCTCCTGCTGCCGGAGCGCTCCACCGCGGCGCGCAGGCTCCCGACCAGGTCCGTGACCGGCGCGGCTGCGGTGAGCGCCCGCTCCGCCACTGGCAGTCCCTCGGAGTACAGGTGCACGGTCCCGGCGTCCAGCGCCTTCAGGAGCATCACCGTCTCCCACTCGTCGATTTCCGCCCGCTCCCGCGCGGCGGCCTCTGCTCGGAACCGCTCCTTTCCCAGGCGCAGGAGCCGTTCCTGCGCGGCTCGAAAATCCTGCGAGCCGAAGCCTTCCGAGCAGATCGCCGCGAGGAACAGGTCCCCGCCAGGGCTCAGGATAGGGGCGCCCGCGCAGGCGCCTTTCACTGCCTGGTACCAGGTGGAATCCAGCGGGTAGCCCGCGGCGCTGGTCAGCACCACGGGGAACGAGGCCGGCACGCCTACCCGAACGAGGGGTTCGGCGAAGCGGACCGCGGCGGAGAAGCTTTCCTCCGCGCTGCCGTAGCTGGCAAAAGCGAGCCGGCGGTCGTCGTTGATCACCACACTCACGGCCAGCGTCCGCCCCACCATGCCGAGCGCCTCCATCTGGGCGAGGTGCAGCGGGTTGCCGTCCAGGAGGCAGGTCCCCGCCCGCAGGTGTCCCAGCATCCGCGCCGAGTGGAAGGCCATGATGGTGTCCGCGTGCGCGCAGCCGGGCAGCACGAGCTTGCGGCCGCCGGACCATCCGGCCATGAAGTGTGGCTCCACCAGGCCGACGGCCACCCGCACGTCCGCTTCCACGACGCGGCGGTCGATGGAGACCGGCACGCCCTGCGTCGTGGTGCCCAGCCGCACGTGCGACGCGGCATCACGGGCGAGGTGGTTGGCGATGACCGCGTGCTCGGGGACCCATGGGTCGCCGACGATCTCCGCGAGCTCTTCCGGCGGGCATGGGCGATGCAGCCCCGTGGCCACCAGGACCGTGACGGCTTTCGGTGGGAGACCGGCGGCCAGCAGGCGCTCGATCAGCGGCCGAAGGATGAGCCGGTTGGGGACCGGGCGCGTCAGGTCGCAGATCATGATGCAGGCCGCGCGGGCTCCCCGGGCCTCCCGGGCAAGGTCATCCGCGCCGGCCGGGGATTCCAGTGCGTGCCGCACGGCCGCCGCGGGATCCACGACGCCGGGCATTGCCGGGCGCGAGACAACCGTGACGTCCCACGAGTCGGGAAGGTCCACGACGAGCCCCTGGCGTCCGTATTTCAGCGTGCAACGCATCCGTGCCCCCTGCATTATCCATGGGCGGCGCCCTGCCGCAAGCTGCCCGGAGCTTGCCTCGTACCGGAGTCCTTCATACCCTTCTAGCCATGGTAATGCGCGCACCTCGATTCCGGCTCTTCCTTTGGGCGATGAGGGCAGGGTCGGTCGTCCTGCTCCTGGGTCTTGCCACGCCCTCCTTCGGCCTGCCGTTTCCCCTGGCGGTCCCCGAGGGCTTCCGTATCGAAGTGGTATCCGACCAGGTGGACGGCGCCCGGTTCCTCGCGGCGGCGCCCAACGGGGACCTCATCGTCTCCGAGATTTCCCGCGGCCAGGTGGTCGCGGTCCGGCCGGGCTCCCCCGCGGGGACGCCGCCGCGCGTGGTGGCCCGGGGCCTTGCCAAGCCGAACGGCCTGGCCTTCCGGGGCAGCGACCTGTACATCGCCACCTGGTCGGGAATCGTCGTGATCCCCGATTACCCCAGGGGGATCGGCTCGCCGCGCGTGCTCTTCAATGACATGCCGCGAAACGGGGACCACAACGCCCGCGCGCTTGCCCTGGCTCCGGATGGCAGCATCTACATCTCTTCGGGCTCGGACTGCAACGTCTGCCGGGAAAGTGATCCGCGGCTGGCCACGATACTGAAGTACTCCGCGGACGGGACGAGTGGCCGCATCTACGCCTCGGGGCTTCGAAACGCGAGCGGGCTCGCCTTCGACGCGCAGGGAAGGCTCTGGGCGGTGGTGAACCAGCGGGACAACCTCACGCCGGACCATACCGACCTGCCGCCCGAGGAGGTGGACCTCGTGCAGGAGGGCGGCAACTACGGGTGGCCGACCTGCTACCCCGTGGGGAGCACGCGCCTTGCGAACCCGGAGTTCGCCGGCGCCTCCTGTGCGGGCATGCTTCCCACGACGTTCAACCTCCCGGCTCATACCGCGCCCCTGCAGGCGCTGTTCTACGACGGCAGACAGTTTCCCGCGCGGTATCGCGGCGCCCTGCTCGTCGCTCTTCACGGATCCTGGAACCGCGACCCGCCGATCGGGTACAAGGTCGTGGCCGTCATGTTCGCGGACGGGAAGCCAACGGCGGTGGAAGACCTGGTCGGCGGATGGCTTACCTCCTCGTACAGCGTCCGGGGCCGGCCGGTCGGCCTGGCCGTCGCCTCCGACGGCTCCCTGTACATCAGTGACGATACGGGATACCTCTTCCATGTGAGCTATGGAGGATAAATCCCGTGACCGAGCTTCTCTGCCATGGTGACTCGTACCTGAAGGAGTTCGAGGCGCGTGTCCTGCAGGTCAACGCGGCCGAGAAGGCGGTCGCGCTGGACCGTACCGCGTTCTTTCCCGGCGGGGGAGGCCAACCCTGCGATCGGGGCTGGCTCGAAGGGCCGGCGGGAGCCCGGCTCGCCGTCACCCGCGCCGCGCGCCAGGGGGACACGGTCTGGCACTGGCTGGACGGGGAGCCGCCCGCGGCCGGCAGCGCCGTGCGCGGCGGGTTGGACTGGGACCTTCGTGATCGGCTCATGCGGAGCCACACCGCGTTTCACATCCTCTGCGGCGTGGTCTGGCGCGTGTGGAAAGTCCAGGTAACCGGCGGGAACATGGAGCCGCCGAAGGGCCGGATGGACTTCGA
>Ga0153916_10001768_pt1 | contig 15686 bp, 11 predicted proteins | sample Opewatmetagenome_FD_109642 | JGI IMG/M metagenome (GOLD analysis project Ga0153916, IMG submission 109642) | Freshwater wetland microbial communities from Ohio, USA - Open water 3 Core 3 Depth 4 metaG | ecosystem: Environmental > Aquatic > Freshwater > Wetlands | place: USA: Ohio, Lake Erie...
ACCATATATAACGGGAACCCACCAAGGAGAAAAAGAGGAGATGATCATTACAAAAGGGATATAAATGACTGAGAGAAGTTGCAGTATCTGCTGAACAGCATTATTAAACCTCTCTTTATCATTCTGTAATTTTGCCAAAGCAGATAAACCTATTCTTTGGATAATTGTGGAAATAAACATGGTCGTATTTAGAAGATTATAAGATAATTGTGCTATCCCCAACTCTTTTGCACCTGCTAAAAAACCTACTAAAACAGGTGGGGCGAGCAGTACCAGCCAAATAATTAAATGAGATCCTACTACAGCTGAACATGTCCTGATTAAAAAGAATATTCTTTGCCGATCTCTTATAAAGGAAGGCCATAAACCTGTGAGAGAAACGGATAACAAGGCGGGCCAAAAACCTCTAAAGATATTACCCAGGACTAAACCCCATGTTCCCATACCAATCAAAGTACCAATCACGGCCGTCAGATTAAAAACAAAAATCTCCGTTACCTCAATAAACCCGACTTTGCGGTAATGCATATTTCTCTCTAAATGGGCGAGGGGAACGCATTGCCAGCTGTAAAAATAAGCACCGATCGCAGACGAAATTATTAAGGGAAAGAGTTCTTTATGTTTGTACCAATTGGAAATAAAAGGGCTGAAATAGATTATAACGACACATCCAATGATCCCTATGATCTGTTGAAGTGTGTAGGTAGTCTTTATCTCTGTTAAACTTGGAGTAATTGGAAGACGGATTATTTGTATGCTTCCACCAAAATCAATGATTTGGCGAAAGATGACAAAAACGGTATAAGAAATGAAATAGAGTCCTAATATTTCCGGCCCCAAAAATCTTGCTAAGATAATCCCACCCAAAAAGTTTATACTGAAACTACAGAGGTGTCTAATAAATAACGCTTTTCCGCCTGCAATAGCAAGATTTCTTATGGAACCAATCTCAAACGCATAAGGATTTTTTTTCCCTTTCTCTAGAATATTATTCATTCAAAAGCCTATTTTTCTCTTATTTTTCTAGGTAGAACCAACAAATATATATAAGCTCATTGGTGTGTCCACATTCCGAGGACATCAGTATAGCAACTTTCCTGAGTTCAGGATTATAACCCTCTATCAATACGTTGAGACTTTTTAAGTGAATAATGATTCAACCTCAATTACCATAAAATTGAATGAAATATCTATGAATTTAGCACTTCTTCGAACACCTTCAAATGTTCTCTTGCCGACTTTTCCCAGCTAAAGAACTTCGCTCTTTCAAGACCCTTTCCTATCAGGTTTTGCCTCAATTTATCATCCATAAGTACTTCGTATATTCCCTTCGATATACTTTGCACATCATAAGGATTCACATAATATGCCGCATCCCCGCAAACCTCCGGCAGGGATGCGGCATTTGATGCAATTACCGGGCAACCGCATGCCATGGCCTCTAACGGAGGCAAACCAAATCCCTCGTAAAGAGAAGGAAAAACAAAAGCCGCTGCCTCTGAATAAAGATGAGGCAGATTCTTTTCAGGCACATAATCCAAGAAGACAACTCGGTCTTTTAAAAAAAGCTCACCCATCTTTTTCTCAACTCTCGGATAGAATCGAGGGTCTTTTTTCCCTCCAATAACAAACTTATATTTTCTTAAATTTAAACGGGCAAAAGCTTCCAGACTCCTTTCCAGGTTCTTGTAAGGTCTCAGGTCGCCAATATAAAGTAAATAATTTGTCAGCCCATACTGTTTTTGTACTGTTCCATTTTCACGTGGATAAAACCGTTGTCTGTTAAATCCCATATAAATCACATATATGGGTTTATCCTTGATTCCATGGTAAGCAATAATATCTTTCTTAGTGTTCTCAGAATCACAAATAATTGCCTGTGAATTATTTAAAAGGATTGGTAGACTATAATAAAAGTAATACTTCATCTTAGGAGTAGATTCCGGGTACTTGATAGGAAGGATATCATGAACAGTTATGATTTGTTTTTGGTGAAGACTTAATATGCCCTCAGGGACGGTAGAATATAGTAAAGATGTCTTTTGCATTCTTAGTTTAAGGGGTAGTATCGTTTGCTGCCAAAGCAGTCTTATGAGATGGCCCTTAAGACCGAAATCAGGGGAAGTATAAGGGGTTACCCGTGTTACACGATTAGGATATAAATTCTTTAACTGGCTAGAACTTGAATATACAGTAAAATCGAAATCACATTCTACCTTCAGTAACTCTCGAACCAGTTCATATGTATAAACGCCCAAGCCTGTTGGGTTTTTATGTGTAAAGGTTGCATTTATAGCGACCTTACTATTTTTATTCATAGATTAATCTTCTTCGCCGGAAGTGATAAAATCTCTTTAACTACTCCCCCTGATGACCTAAGCCTTAAAGCATCCGGTTCCATTCTCACACAAAGTAACCGCAAACCAACATAACCATTTTCTCTATTAAGCCATTTACTACAAAAGCAATCCGCGAATTTAATTCCTTAACTCACTCTTCATTCTTACCCAATAAATCTGAGAATTTTCTTCTAACGCTTTTGACCCCCTCACCCCCTCCCTCTCCCCGTCGGGGAGAGGGAGGGGGTGAGGGGAGATTTCAAATATTTTTGGTTAGATTTTCATAAATCCTCTGGGCCTTCTTCTCCCAGGAATATTGATATAAATCTTCAACATTTATCCGACATATATTCTCATTATTACCGAGAGCACGAAATAGTTTGCATTCGGAATCGCAAAAAGTTGTCATTGCGAGCCCAAAGGGCGTGGCAATCTCGCTTTGAGATTGCTTCGTCGCTACCGCTCCTCGCAATGACCTACTGGGGATAATGTGAACTATAATATGCTCCGCTTAATATTTAACAGATGGTTTATTACTTCCCATTTGGCAAAAGATTTCCCATAAAACTTCTTCATCCTCAGTATGAAGATTTCATTACCTTAAATTTTACAGATTTTCAAAGCTCCCTATTTCCTTCGCCATCCACTCCTATGTTGCTCTTTGCCCTTAGTGCAAAAAACTCAATAGGTCCTGGATAGATTCTAAATACCTCTACATTTCCATGTAAATCCAATGAGGTCTTATCTTCGAGAGGATGTTTTATTGTTATCACATCTATCTTTATACCCAGTTCAGCAAGGGCATTTAACAAGTAATACCACCTAAAGGATTGGGCATCTATAAATGGTAGAAACGAGTAGGCAATCAAGAGAATTTTCATTTATAAGACCTTTGAAATAATTTCGATTATCCTTTTAGATGCATTCCCATCCCCATACGGGTTAACAGTCTTTGCCATTTTATCATAAACAGATTTATCGTTAAGAAGCTCCAAGGTTTCTCTAATGATCTTCTCTTTATCTGTTCCGACAATCTTCGCTGTCCCAGCCTCAATCCCTTCCGTCCTTTCTGTAATATCCCTCATGACAAGAACAGGTTTACCAAGAGAGGGAGCTTCTTCTTGCACACCTCCTGAATCAGTAAGAATGATATAACTCTTCTTCATCAACCATACAAAAGAGGGGTAGTCCAAAGGTTCTTTAAGGTGAATGTTAGGGATTTTTCCTAAAATTTTTAAAACGGGCTTTCTTACATTAGGGTTGAGATGAACAGGATAAACAATCTCTATTTCATCATTCTCTGCAATCATTTTAAGGGCATGGCATATATTCTCAAAAGGCTTCCCAAAACTCTCCCTTCTATGGCCCGTGACAAGGATTATCTTTTTATCAAAATCGATGGAGTTAAACGGGGCAAAGGAATCAGGTTTTTTTCCAGATATCTTTTTTAAACATAGGAAAAGGGCGTCAATGCTGGTATTGCCGACCACGAAAATTTGATCTTCAAGTACGCCCTCTCTTAAGAGGTTCTCTTTAGCCCTTATTGTCGGTGCAAAATGTATATCCGACAGATGGGTTGTCAAAACTCTGTTCATCTCTTCTGGGAATGGGGCCTGTTTATTAAAACTTCTAAGTCCTGCCTCTATATGGGCAACTTTTACCTTCTCATAAAAGGCAGCTAAAGCTCCCACAAAGGTCGTAGTCGTATCACCCTGAACAATCAACCAGTTTGGTTTATAATGAAACATCACTTCTTTTATACCATTAAGGGCCTCTGTGGTGATATCAAAGAGATTCTGATTCTGTTGCATGATATTGAGATCAAAGTCAGGTTTAATTTCAAAAAAATGAAGCACCTGATCGAGCATCTTTCTGTGCTGTGCTGACACACAAATCTTTATATCAAAACCTCCTGAAGATTTTTGGAACTCCTTGATTAAAGGGGCCATCTTGATCGCTTCTGGTCTTGTACCAAAAAAGAAGAGTATTCTCATCATTCCTTAATCATTAAACCAATAATCCGTTGTTAGGAGCAGAGCAACGAAACGATCTCTTGAATTATTATTTCTGATCCCTTGCCCGGAAATCAACTCCTTGTAAATTTAAATCGTTGCTTTCTCCAGGCGCGCAACCCTCTTCATGACTTTTTATGTTGGAAGCCTAAAAGTCTCCCGTTTCCTTTGCTAACCCAACCTTTTTCCCTTTCGAATCATTTTCGGCTGTCACATCTCTTGGTTTCAGTACGGGGAAAAGGTAGAATAATCCACCCAGAAGGGAGCAAATGACAGTGATGATGCGCCAGGACAAGAAAATCTCAGCTCCACCCCGTGAGCCAATGGCAGACCATCCAAAGGTTGCTAAAAGTTCTGTCCAGCCAATATTTCCAGGGGTTACGGGAATAACTCCCAGTAACATCACAATAGAAGAGATGGCCACAAGGGCAATCAGATCTGGCATGACCTCGTCTGTCAAATTTACGAGATTCAGTAATCCTATGAGGGAAACACCCTGTACCACAATACTCATCAAAAAGGCATAAATGAGATATCTTCCTTTTTTTGTGACAGCGCCAAACCCTTCGATCATGTTATAGAAAAAACCCTGCCGAAATACTTTAAAAGCAATCTCTTTCAACTTTTCTCGAACCCGCTTATTCTTACCAACAATAATCAATGAGATAAATAAACCTAACGCCACGGCGCTGATGGCTATGATACTCCAAAGTTCATATTGATAAGGGATCAGAATAGAACGATATTTTTCTGAAAGATAGAATGTAGAGACAACGCCAATCAGTAATAAGGCGAGTAAACCAATCACCCGGTCAATGATCACGATGCCGGAACTTCTGCCTTTGTAAGTCTCTTCATTCCTGGCTAAATAGAAACCTTTAACAATATCACCGCCAACGGTTCCTGGAATAACCATATTAAAGAAATTGCCAATCATTGTCAGCTTAAAAGATTGAATAAATCTCAGCTTTATCTCAATAATCTTTAAAAGAAAAATAATGCGAATAGAAGAAAGCACCTGGGAAGAGAAAAAGGCAAAGGCAGAGAGGACCAAGAAGGGCAGAGACTCCAGATGAAATAATCGGAAGAGGCTTTCAAACCTCAATCTCCCGCTTTTAAAAAGATATAAGATCAGTATAGACGCAATGCCGATTTTGAAAAAGGTGATCAGGTATTTTTTGAAATGTCTCATCGCCTCACAGGGGGGGTGCGAAGATAATGGACAATTAATTCTTCACGATCCTTATTATTGAAAACTATCTTGTAATCTCTATCATAATGCTGGAAATAGGGTATTAACTTAGAGTAATCATCTTTTTGTATAAGCAGATAGTCAACACCCTGCTTATTAAGCCAGTCTTTTACAGCTTCGTGATTAACAAGAACATCAGGAATATGTTGATCAGGCACTTTATAGTATTTTGCCAGTGAATCAACAACATATATACGGACATTCTTTATTTCTATCCATTCATCCTCTTTTCCAGGCTGCCAGGCTATTCCGAAGGCAATAATATTGAAGTTATCTCGTATCGCCTTACGAACAACGTATTGTTTCCAAGTAGACCCACTTATATTATCACGGCTTATTTCTTTTGTGGTCGTTAGATCAACTATAAAAAGTTGAGCCGGTTTCCTCGAATTCCCCGAAAGCCTTGCAGAGACAACAAAAATAACTTCCTCACCCGGTCTAATTTGAAGGTCAAAGCCATTGTCTTTAAGGGAATAGCCAAACTGTATCATCCTTTGAGCAATTTCATCAGATACTGGGGATACCCGGATGATATTACCTTCTTTATCCCCTATACGCCTGAAGAGAAAATCCCCTTTAAAACCATGTAACACCATTGGAGGGGCTGCTTTGGCTATGTCATTTCTAATGAAATCAGGCCCCTTCCAGTTATGGAAATTCGTTTTAAATTCAGGAGGTTTTGTGATGAAATCAGGGTTTATTTGCACATTTGTTGTCAAATTCGTCTTGAATAAAGGATGTCTTCCCTCGCGGGCTTCACTATAAAAATCGTGGGCCATGATGATTGTGTTGCCCATCATTTCAGGTAGAACCGCGTTATACTGTGGAGCATAAATGGAAATAACAGCTTTTCCAAGGGGATTCACCAGAAATATCTGCTGAGGAGGAAGGGTTTTCATAAAATGTATTAAATTCTTTGAGAAACCAAAGGGGGTTCTGTCACTAAACCATTCTACAGAGACTCTTTTTTCTGTAAAAAGATTCTTAAAAACTTTTATATACTCTTGACCGAGCAAAGGCAGGAAGAAGAGAAAAATCCCAAAAACCGAAATCCAAAAATGCGAAATATTAGGTGTGCGAACCTCCTGGGTTTTTGGAAGCAGTAAAAAGACAAAGGAAACTATTGCAGTGATACTCAGCAATATCGACATCATCCTGGCCAAAGGCAATCCCGTAACCCACCATATTTTAAAAACCAAACCCAGAGACAATAGTAAACCCATTCGGATGATGATGTCTTTAAGGACGGCTTTCTCTTTCATCATCTCTGCATATATCAAATATAGGGCATTTGCGATCATGATATAGGAAAAAACATACATCATCCTTGGCGTCGTAAAGTTAATTTCACTATAAGTGAAAACGATTAGCAACAACATGCTGAAGTTCCAGCACAAAGTCAAAAACCACAATAATATATAGAACAGCGATAATTGTTTATCTTCTCTTTCGCCGAGAAAGGCTGTCAATGGGATTGCAAAGGCAGAAAGAATCAACCATAAGAAATAGTTCCAGCTATTCTTAAAAATTATTGCTATTTGCTCGCTCATTAATATGGATTGAATATCCAAACCTCTGGTCAACCTTAAATCAACCGGGAAATGAAACAGACTTCTCACACCGAGAATGTTTTCCGGCAGAAGAGCATAACTTAAGGCGATCCCCTTTATTTTCATCTCATTGTTTATACCCGAATCTTTTGGTATAAGAATCGTAGTCAAAACAAAGATGAAGCCCACTACAACAAAGGCAACCATAACCCTTGCCCACTTTTTAAGCTTGGCCCTTCTGTCAATGGTAGGCGTAAGTAAAAAGGTTATACCGAAAATCACAGCGTATATGCCTGTCTGAAAAAATTCCCTCACATGCCACATGAAAGTGGCAGTCAAAACGCCAGATAGAAGCAAAAAACTTCTCCATCCAAAATACCGATAAGCCCATAGAAACAGGCCTGCATTCAGAGGAATGAAGATTTCCATAGCCGTGTCAGAATGATGGGAAGACCCCATGAAAGACAGGATTCCCCGCAGAGGGTCTTGTTTGATCCAGTCAAGGCTTGAAGGCGAAAAAAGAGCAAACCATCCAAGACACATAAAAAGAATCGTTAAGAATAGCATCTCCGACTTTTGGACTTTAAAAAAAATGTTTCGGATGAGCAGATACATACTTGAAAAGCCGAGGAATGGAATCACAAAACGGGAACGGTAAAAAAGTGGAAGGGGGTCCATATTGATGAGCGATGACCAGGCAGCGAGGAGATATTCCCAGAGATGAATCAAATTCTGAGGTAAAACGCCACGGGTAATCGAAAGGTCTTCTAAAACCATCGGCATGTTAAAGTAATATCTTAAGTATGTCAGATGGATGAGTTTTTCACCGTCAATATCTGTAATGTTCTCACCCCACCTATAGATTCCATAGGATAGGATGAAGAGAATCACGACAATAAAGAGGTTGCTGAGATCAGACGGATAATTTTTAAAAGAGTTAAAAAGCGGAGAAATAAACTCAAGCTCTTTGTTTTTTTCAATTTTGAAAATCAGAATAAACACACCTATCATACAAAGAATGAAAAGAAGTACGATCCATAGATGAATCGTTGAGTGGAATAAAAAGGGAACTGGCAAGAGGATAATTTCAATGGTAAGGGTCAATGCAAAAGAGAGAGCAATGGTTTCCAGAAAATGATTTGAACGAAACCCTAAAACCTCGCCCCATAATAACCCAGGTAAAATAAAAATCATAAGGCTCCCGAGGACGAGCCGCAACAGACTTTCTTCTTCTAAAGGGAGACCTCCAGAAATAAACCAAAAAAAGTTTATTAACAATATAATAAAAAAGAGAGCAGTGAATATTCTTTTTTGAAAAAGCTTCATACCTTATTCTCGACTGCTAACCCCGTAGATTTTTCCTTTTTTGATTTCTCCTCTTTTACCGAGAATGACCCATTGAAACCACAATTTGAGTATATCTTTAACAGAGTTGGCAATTGCCTTCAAACTTGTACCTTTTGCTTCCCCCCTGGATCTCGGAAGAAAGTTGATGGGCACCTCTTTGATTGACATCCCATTCCAGTACGATTTAATCAATCCTTCCGGATTGGCAAAGGAACTTTTCGCTTCATACTTGACGGATTGAATCCACTTTGTGGGATAAAAGGTCACATTCTGAAAGTCAGAGAAGGGAACTTTAAAAAGTAAACGGATGAGCAGATAATTGATTAAAGAGACAATTGCCTTTTGAACCGTATCTGACCGCCGGGTTAGATGCTTCATGCCAAATAGTTTTAGAATGGATACAAAGGGCTTAAAGAATTTCACCTTTACATCGACAGGTCTTCTTCTTACCCCCTGAACGATATCATAGGCTTTTAAGTATTCTAAAAACAGCCTGAGATCTGAAATATCATAACACCAGTCAATGGTCTGCCAGAAGAGGAATTCCTTTGACGCCCTCTGTATGGCCCTTTGGCTGGAAATCCCAACATTGAGATTTCTCTCATTTTTGAATATCTTAAGTCTGGAATTTTTCTCTTGAAAAGCCTTGGCTATTTCATAGGTTTGATCGGTGCTTCCGTCATCGATCAGAACGATCTCATAATCCTCAACAGTGGTCTCCATTAATTGTGTCGCTTTTTCAAGGTATCCTTGAATGGAATCCTCTTCATTATATGCCCAGCACAAAAGAGAGACACTCCGATCAAATTTTTTCATAATAAAATCAGGTTATGGGTTATAGGTCAGAGGTCATAAATAATAGCCTATAAGTCATGGGTTATAGGTCATAGGTTATAGGGGATAGGTTATGGGCTCTTGTTTTTTACCTATTACCCATAGCCCATTACCTAATACCTATAACTTATAACCCATTACCCCTAACCCATCACCTATTACCCCTCACCTATTATTTATTACCTATTGCCTCTCGCCCATCACCTATTACCTGTTATCTTTCATCCGATTTTTTAATGCAGCTCTTTCTCTCCACTCTTTGTGATGATCGGTACTGTCCTCATCCATAACTGTTTTCCCCACCATTTTTGGTTTTCTTTGTACCACTGGATTGTTCTTTGAAGCCCCTCCTCCCATTCCACTTTGGGTTGCCAATTCAGTATCTTCTCAATCTTCGATATGTCTCCTGTATGTCTGAAAACCTGCCCTGGACGGTCCCCGACAAATGATATTAAGGATTCATCCTTTCCCATCAGCCTTATAATGTCTTTTGCGACGGAGAGGATAGAACGATGAACACCAGAGGCGATATTAAAGACCTCTCCTTTGACCTTCTCGATGTCTACATGAATCATCATGTCGATGGCATGACAAAAATCCTCTACAAATATAAAATCCCTGGAAGCGCTGCCATCACCGTGAACTCGGATAGGTTCATTCAAAATACAGCTTGTAATAAAACGAGGGACGGCCTTTTCGAGATGCTGGAAAGGACCGTAATTATTGAAAGGGCGAATAATCACAATAGGGATCTCATAGGTTGCCCAGTAAGAAAATACGAGTCTATCTGCACCTGCCTTTGCTGAAGCATAAGGACTCATGGGCATTAAGGGATGATCTTCATCCATCCTTTCCTTCAGGGCCGTCCCATAGACTTCGGATGTGGAGATGTGAATAAATCTCTCTACATTTTTTCTATGTTTCAACACTGCATTGGCGACCATCTGGGTACCCAGAACATCCGTTTCAAAAAAAAGGAAGTTATCATAGATGGACCGGGTGACATGCGTCTCTGCTGCAAAGTGAACCACCACATCACATTGACTGACAAGGGTATCGACAAGTTCCCCATTCCTCACATTGCCATACCAGAACGTAATTCTATCGTCTCTGGGCTCGTTGAGGTTTACAGGCAAGTTTTCAACATTTCCACCATAGGTCAATGCATCGAGAATAATAATCTTATAATGAGGGTATTTGTGATAAATGTATCTGACAAAATTACTTCCTATAAAGCCAGCACCGCCAGTCACTAAAATCGTTTTTCTCATCATAGTTCCCCTCCTTGTTCACCCTCTTTACCCTGATGTTGCAAAAAGCTCACACAATCCAGCAGACAGGAAGGCTGAAAAAGCTTTCCACCTGCCTGCGCGTAGCCGCTTCGGCAAAGGCAGGGCGGCCACCATGAAACGTTGAACATGGGAATTCCCAGCATATTACAAAGGTCCCCTTTTGTGAAAACGCATTTTACCCGCAAAATTCCAAACAAAGCCGCATTGGAAAAGTTTGGAAGCATTTCTGTCTGATAGGATTTATCAACATCAGGGTTTACCTAACAATATTTTCAGGCTCTCTGTCCCATGGTTAAAGAGCAGATCGATGACAGAAAGATAAGGGATAAAATCTCCATAGAGTTGATTGTAAATGGGATGCTGATAATTCTGAAATGTCACCTTAATCCCATGACTTAAAAACTCATTTTCATCAATATAGCTCTTGCCCGATGCCCCTTCATAGAAAGTATCTGCCCCAAAGAGTTTGCATAGGTTGATCAGTCTTCCAATTCTATCCCCCTTTATATCAACGGTGGAGGATCTTATGATGTTTTTATCACCCATCCCCAAACATTCCGCTAATTTAGAAATAAAAAAGATGTCTAAGTCTACGAGATATTCCCACTCTTTTGAATAGGTATGTTCGAAAATATCAACATAGTTCTTGAAAAAAGGGGCCTTGGCGTAGTTTTGTTTAATGGAAGCGAGATGCTTTTTCCGCCAATTGACTGTGTTGTCAATTTTAATGTCACTGATGAGAGGATGTTCTGTTAATTTCATGTGGACAGGAAGGGTGAGCCATTGAATACCATTAGCAGTTTTTATCCTATTCCTATTCCGCCATCCTTCCTTATCATATTGGACATCATCATAGATGACAAATACATCACTCTTATACATCTGTTCAAAAAAACCAAGCCAGGGAAGATATCCAGGCTGAAGGATCCCTATGATCATGAAGATTTCTCCTTCGAATTTAAATAATCCAGGATAATAGGTTGATAAAAGTAATATCCTTCCCAGGTACCTATGTCACAGGGTCTACCTTCCAAAACCATTCCGTATAATGGAAACTTATTCTTCAATGCCTGAAATGTTTTTAAAAGATCAATCTCACCCGTTTTTTCATTGATAAATTCTTCTGTCATATATTCAAAAGCCTCAGGCAAAAATATCGTTCGACCAAATCCCCTGATCAGTGAAGTTTCATCCGTCGAAATATCCTCAATAAAATAGAAACCTCTCTTTTCCCTTCTGTATTTAAAAGGCCTCGAGCCCTTGAAAAAATCTATCTCATTTCTTGGAATCTTTACCATGGAATTCCAAATTCCTTCACCGTTTTTAGACGCATCTAACAGCTGTTGGGTCGCCGGTCGCTTAGATAAAAGGATTTGATCGGGCATAGCCATCACGAAGGGAACTTCTCTTATAAAATCCTTCCCCTTTCGAATGGCATCCCCTAATCCAAGAGGTGCTTCTTGATAAACAAAATGCAGTTCAACCTTTTTGTATAATGCCTTTCTCCTATGAAAATATTCCCGAATCACCTCTTTACTTTTCCTGATCACAATACATATTCTTTTTATCCCTGAGGATACAAGTTCCAATATGGTATGTTCAATGATAGGAAGACCCCCTAAAGGAAACATCTCCTTTGGGGTGGCTATGGTTAATGGTCTCATTCTTGAACCATGCCCGGCAGCTGGAACGACAGCGGATTCGATCATAAATCGGTGATACACCCTTCTGTATCCTCTAAATTCAATTCACTGACCTTTTTTACCCTTTTCATTTCTGCATTTCTCACAATCTTCCAGTAATTATGCTGCCATGAACGATATTGCCAGTCTGGACAATTCCTACAAAGGTCAATCTCGTCCCCTCTTCGACTCAGGTGCCTCTGTCTATAATAATCAAAACCCTCTCCGTGCCAAATTTCTTTTATGCTTTTTTCATGGATATTTCCCATATCAGTAACTGCTGCTATGTCAAAACCACAGACCATGACCTTCCCTCTGGAATCTATGTTTAATCTCTCAAAAATAAAGGGGCAAGGAATTCTTTCTTCAGGAGGTAAATACGGAGTTGGGTCCGCAGACTTTGAGGGGTCGTTGATTCCCCAGGTGAGATATTTTCTTTTCTGAAAGTTATCCACCATTAGCTCCCAGAATTTAACGACGGCCTCGATATCCACATCCACCTGATTGACACCACTTGCAATAATCTTTGTTTTACTTTTAAGTTTATCCCTTAACTGAACCATCCTCTTGACATTTCTTAACAAGGTTTTCCAATCGAGCCCTCTTCTCACCCTTTCATAGGTTTGGGGATCGGCGGCATCAACGCTGAACTCTATCATGTCGATCTGGGCCGCAAGCAACCTCCGACTGCTTACTTCTGTAAATCTGGAGCCATTGGTGATCAGTCCAACCTTAGCTCCTACCTTTTTTGCATATTCCATCAATTTCACAGCTTTTGGGTGAAGCATCGGCTCTCCGCCGCCTGAGATGCGTATCCATGCCCCATATTCTCCACACTGATCCGCAATGATCTTAAAAGTGTCCTCATTCATCAAAGGTCTATCTTGATAGTCCGTCCTTATTCCTGAATTGGTATAGGGACAGCTTGGGCACTTCGCATTACACACGTAGACAAAGGAGAGAACACACATCATGGGAAATTCCCGAGCTTCAGGTCGGATGCCATACGAATCCTGCATATGTTTCGGTTTTAAACTTCTATGCATGGTTTAAAGCTCCCATCACAATTTTTTTCTGGAAACAAAACCTGGAAACACTTTATCTTTAAATCTTTTCTCAGTTTCTCCCTCCAAGAGGTATCCATTTTTAATAAAAGTTTTTTGTGCCGCTAAATTGGAAGACATCACCCATGCCCAAAGGCTATTCAACTTTTTTCCTTTCGCAACTTCTTCAATTATTTTCAATAATTTTACGCCGATGCCTTTTTGGGGCTCTTTTACAAAAAAAGCGACTTCACCTTTTTTGTTAAGATAAAGGATGGCTGCGCCCATTAAGACATTATCTTCGATTAGGCATCTCACCTCAACATCCTCACGAGCCAACCATTCTCTTGTTTCATCCACAGAAACCGAGTTCGTTAAAAGCAAGTCAGCATAATGGTTTCGTAACTCTACATATTGAGGAATGAAGAATTCGTCTTTTTTTAAGTCTATTATTTTTAGCACATTCAGATTCACTCAAAATATTTTTCCCACCAAACCTGAAACATCATGAGGTTCCAGACCTTACCTGCTACACTTTTATTGCCCGAATAATAATCGCCTAAAATATTTTTAACTACCTTTATATTAAGCAATTGATGTTTTTTTAATCTCTTTTCTGACAGCACGTCCACGCTGTAATCTTTGAGTTTTTCAACCATCCAGTCAAAGATGGGTAAGACGAAGCCCTCTTTGGGTCTGTTCGTAATCCCGTGGGGGATTAAAGGTTCTACAGTCTTTTTTAAAATATCTTTTACATTACCGTTCCTTATCTTCATATTTCCCGGAATGGTAGCTGCAAGCTCTACGAGCCTGTAATCCAGGAATGGCGAACGTATTTCTACAGAATGCGCCATTGAAAGGAAATCAACAAAGGCAAGCACCTGGTCAGGCAACTGAGTATTCCATTCCATCTCAAGGATCTTATTTAATGGGTCTTTTGATGTAATGGAATGAAAGTATTCTTTTATGAGTGAAAATGAACTCATGTGGTTGAGTTCCTTTTTAAAATCATTTGAGATCAATTCCTTCTTTTCCTCATCACTAAATAGATAGAGATGGTATCGCCATCTTATTTCGTCTCCTTCAGACTGATTGAAAAGGCCGTTCAGGAAATTGATATCACATGGTTTAAATAGATTTTTTTCATCATCTGTTAAAGATCCTTTTTTGACTTTTTCATAGAGTCTCTTGAAATGATACATGGGTTGAGCCACCCGATGGGAGAGATAGCTTCCAAACAGTTCATCGGCCGCATCACCAGAGATCGCTACTTTGACATGTTTTTTTATCAGTTTGGTGAGAAAATAGGTCGAAATGGTTCCAGAAAATGGTTGATCAAATGACACAATAATATTTCCGATCTCATCCACCAATTCATTATAAGACATAATGTATTCGTGGTGTTCCGTTTTAAATGCTTCAGAAACCTTTCTGGCATAAAAGAGGTCAGCTTCTTTGTTCTTAAATTCATCCTCATATCCTAGTGAAAACGTTAAAATGGGTTTTCCTGAAAACCTTGTCATCAATGCGACGACGGTGCTCGAATCAACACCTCCACTCAAGTATGCTCCAAAAGGAACATCGCTTCTCATCCGGAGTCTTGTGGCATCTTCAAGGAGTGCCAACAACTCTCCCTTCAGGGGAACCTCATCATAGCCTTGATTCTCATTAAAGCGAATCTTCCACCATCTATATTTTGATAAGTGAGCATCTGAAAAGGTTAACATCTCCCCCGGCAGCAGTGAATAGATTCCTTTAAAGGCAGTCAGGGGGGCTGGGATATTTTTAAAGGTAAAGTAGTGATAGATCGCTTCATAATTCATATCCCGACTGCAGTCAGGATAGGCAAGAATGGCCTTAATCTCTGATCCAAAGACTAAATGATTTTTGACTATGGCGTAAAAAAGAGGTTTTACCCCCATCCTGTCTCTTATTAAGAGGAGTCTCCTTTCTCTTTTATCCCAAAGGGCGATGGCAAACATGCCGTTAATTTTATGGGTAAAGTCGTTTCCAAGATCCTCATAAAGATGGACAATCAACTCCGTGTCAGAATGATCCGTATAAAACTTATGTCCCTTCTCTTCTAATTCATGTCTTAGCTCCTTAAAGTTATATATCTCCCCATTAAAAACTGTCCAGATGGTTTGATCTTCATTGTGAACAGGCTGGTGACCTGTCTCCACATCGATAATACTTAATCTTCTGATTCCAAGATTTATTTCCTCATCAGAGTAAAAGCCATCCTCATCCGGACCACGATGAAAAATGGATTCGGTCATCCTTCTTAGAACGACTTCATTTTTTTTACCCGTAAATCCGCAAATACCGCACATAA
>Ga0153916_10001769_pt1 | contig 15682 bp, 17 predicted proteins | sample Opewatmetagenome_FD_109642 | JGI IMG/M metagenome (GOLD analysis project Ga0153916, IMG submission 109642) | Freshwater wetland microbial communities from Ohio, USA - Open water 3 Core 3 Depth 4 metaG | ecosystem: Environmental > Aquatic > Freshwater > Wetlands | place: USA: Ohio, Lake Erie...
ACACCAGCATGCGCGCGATCTCGGCGCTGTCGAAGGGCGAGCGTCCGGGGCCGGAGAATTCGATCGGCAAGCTGGTCGCGGGTTCGATGGTTCAGGATGTCGCGACTTACGCGCTCGACCTGCAGGGCGCCGCGGGTGTGCTGAGCGGGCCCGAGGACGCCGAAGTCGCCGGAAAGTTCCAGGCGATGCTCTTGCGCGCGCCCGGCACCCGCGTCGAAGGCGGCACCGACGAGATCATGCGCAACATCATCGCCGAACGCGTGCTCGGGCTACCCGGCGATATCCGCGTGGACAAGGACGTGCCGTTCAACAAGATACCGACCAAGGGACGGGCTTAAAAGATACGGCCTCATCCTGAGGAGCCGCGCGAAGCGCGGCGTCTCGAAGGATGGGGCCTCATGGTTCGAGATGGCGCAAGAGCGCCTCCTCACCATGAGGAGAAGACACTGAGCCGAGATTGCAAATTTGAGAGGTTCGCCATGAATTTCGATGACACCCCGCAGGAAGCCGCATTCCGCGCCGAGGCCCGCAAATGGATCGCCGCCAACGCGCCCAGGGAATTCGAGGAAGAACTCTCCAAATCGTCGCTGGGCCGCATCAAGCTGAAGAAGCACGACATCGTCGAGGTCGCAAAAGCCTGGCAGAAGAAGAAGGCCGAAGGCGGCTGGGTCTGCCTGCACTGGCCGAAGGAATATGGCGGCCGCGGCGCCAGTCCGGTCGAGCGGGTGATCTGGCAGCAGGAAGAGGGCGTCTACTTCAAGCTGACGAGCCCGTTCCAGATCGGCGAGGGCATGTGCGGGCCGACGGTCATGGCCTATGGCAGCGAGGTCGACAAGAGGCGCTATCTGCCGAAGATCGCCTCGGGTGAGGAAATCTGGTGCCAGCTGTTCTCCGAGCCCGCCGGCGGCTCCGACGTCGCCGGCCTGCGGACGCGCGCGGAAAAGAAGGGTGACGACTGGGTCATCAACGGCCAGAAGATCTGGACCTCGGGCGCGCATTATTCGGACTACGGCATCCTCATCACCCGCACCGATCCCAATGTGCCCAAGCACAAGGGCCTGACGATGTTCTGGATCGACATGAAAAGCCCGGGCGTCGAGGTCAAGCCGATCAAGCAGGCCAACGGCATGCAGGAATTCAACGAGGTGTTCTTCACCGATCTGCGCGTTCCGGATTCGCAGCGGCTCGGCGCGGTCGGCGACGGCTGGAACGTTTCGCTGACCACGCTGATGAACGAGCGGCTGACGATCGGCGCGCGGCTTGCGACCGGTTTCCCCGAGCTGTTCGAGTTCTGCACCAATCTGATGACCGAGGACGGGCTCGCGGTCGACGACCGCGCCACCCGCTCCAAACTCGCCAACTGGGCGGTGAAGAACTCTGGCCTGAAATACACCAGCTACCGCGCGGTCTCCGCGCTGTCCAAGGGCGAACGTCCGGGACCGGAAAACTCGATCGGCAAGCTGGTCGCCGGCACCATGCTGCAGGACATCGCGATGTACGCGATGGATCTGCAGGGCGCGGCCGGCATGCTGAACGATCCTGAAATCGCGGAGGCGGCCGGCCAGTTCCAGGCCATGATGATGTCGTCGCCGTCGACGCGCATCGCCGGCGGCACCGACGAGATCCTGCGCAACATCATCGCCGAGCGCGTGCTTGGGTTGCCCGGCGACATCCGTGTCGACAAGGACGTGCCGTTCAACAAGATCCCGACCAAGGGAAGGTGACCATGGCGGATGCCGTCGAGAAGGCGCACAGCGTTGAAGAACGCATCGGCGTGCTGGAGGAATTGCTCAGCGAGCGCTTTTCCTGCCGCGCCTTCAAGCCGGACCCGGTGCCGCGCGCAACCATCGAGCGGATATTGACGGCGGCGCAAAAGACCGCGTCATGGTGCAACAGCCAGCCATGGCGGCTGGCGATTGCTTCCGGCGCAGCCACGAAGAAATTCCGCGATGTGATGTACGGCGTCGCCTCCAGCGGCAAGCCGAACACCGGCGACTTTCCGTTCCCGCGCGAATATCGCGGCGTCTATCTGGAGCGGCGGCGCGAAAGCGGCTTCCAGCTCTACAACTCGCTCGGCATCCCCCGCGGCGACAAGGCGGGCTACGCCAGGCAGGCGCTGGAGAATTTCAACTTCTTCGGCGCGCCGCATGTCGCCATCGTGCATACCGACGAGGCGCTCGGTGTCTACGGCGCGATCGATTGCGGCGGCTATGTCACGAGCTTCATGCTGGCGGCGCAGGCGCTGGGCGTGGCCACGATACCGCAGGCGGCGCTGGCGTTTCATTCCGATGTGGTGCGCAAGCATTTCGGCATCAGTGACGACCGCCGGGTGGTATGCGGCATCTCGTTCGGATATCCCGACCGCGAGCACAAGGCGAACAGCTACCGCACCACGCGCGCGGCCATCGCCGATACCGTCACTTTCGTCGACGAGTAGCGGCGGATAGCGACGGAAAAACCCCGACCGCAGATCGCGATCGGGGCTTTGCCATGGGCGGTTCGATCAGTAGATGTCGTAGGCGCAGACGTTGACCGTGCGCAGGCGCAGGCCGTGACGGGTCTGAACCATCCGCTGCTGATAGCAGTCGCTGACCCCGGTGTTGATATAGAGGCTCGGCCCGAAGCCGTAGCCCCAGCCACCGTGACCCCAACCGTGTCCCCAGCCGCCATGAAGACCATGCGCGGAAGCGGATGCGGGAGCCAGCGCAACGGCGCTGAGCGAAGCCGCGGCGATCAGTCCAAGGGTAACCTTGCGAAGCATTGTCTTGTCTCCAGTATGGCGCGAAGCCGTTGTTGTGTCCCTGCTCCTCTGTCGGACCGTCTTCTCCGCGCGTTCACGCCCCCGGCCGGGAATCGTGTTTCCGGAGTGTTTCGTCGGGCAGGGGAGGGACGACATCAAGCGGGCGGACGCAGGGTTAACGCCGCTCTTTTTCGCAAAAGTCGTCATGCCCGGCCATAGCAGTCCGCTTTTTACGCAGACTGCGTAAACTTGTCTGCGATGCCGGGCATCCACGTCTTGGCTTCAGTCAAGCAGGAAAGACGTGGATGGCCGGGACTAGCCCGGCCATGACGGAAAGACGAGCTTTCAGGCTGTCATGGAGTACTTGAAAAAGCTGACTGCATTTTCGTCGAGCTCTCAGGATGAGGCCGTCGCGCGCCGGCAAGTACTATCTAAAACTTCGGCGGCCGCTTTTCCGCGAAGGCCTTGATGCCTTCCTTGATCTCGGCGCTGCGCATGCTGTCGCGGTGGCGGCGGTCGGCGGCCTCTTCGTCGAGCCTGCCGCGGGCGAATTCATTGATGGCGCGCTTCATGCCGCGCATCGCGGCAGGGGCGTTGCCGCCGAGAACGGCCGCCAATCTGTCGACCTCCTCGTCGAGCGCCTCCGGCGGCACCATCGCGGTGAGATAGCCGATCCGCAGCATCTCCGCGGCGCCGATTTTCTCGGCGGTCAGGAACAGCCGCTTAGCGTTGTCGACGCCGAGCCGCGACACGTAGCGCTTGATGCCGCTCTTGTAATAATGCAGCCCGAGCCGCGCCGCCGGCATGAACATCTCGCCGGTGTCGACGCCGATGCGAAAATCGCAGGCCAGCGCCAGATCGGTGGAGCCGCCATAGACGCCGCCGTTGAGCCGGCAGATCGTCGGCACCGCGAGATCTTCGAGCCGGTTGACGACGACCTCGAAGGCGGAGCCCGCGGTCTGCTCCTGCGCGGTGGCCGCGCGTTCGGCGATCGAGCCGAGATCGTATCCGGCGCTGAAGGCGCGGCCGGTGCCGGTCAGCACCAGCACCCGGATTGCGGCATCGGCCTCGATCCGGTCGAACAGTTTCAGGAGTGTCTCGAGGTCGTCGGGCTGCAGCCGGTTCAGATGTTTCGGCCGGTTGAGGCGGATGGTGGCGCGCGCGCCCTTGATATCGAGTACCGGCGCGCTCGCCGCATCGGTGACAACGGAGGAGTGTCGTTGCATCATTTGTTCTCCAGCGCGCGCCGCCTGGCCTCGGCGTCGATGGTCTCGGCAAGATCGGGATGTCGCGCCATCAGCATGCGGAAATCCACGAGGTCGAGCACCAGGAGCCGCGACACCCGCGTGGTGGTGATATTGGCGGAGCGCAGATTGTTGCCGAGCAGCGCCATCTCGCCGAAGAACGCGCCTTCGCCGAGCCGCACCTTCTTGCCCGGCAAATCCACCTCGACCTCGCCGGAGGCGATGAAATACATGCAGTCGCCTTGCTGGCCCTTGCGGATGATCATGGTGCGCGCCGGCAGGTCCATGGTGCGCAGCATATGGGTGACGTCGGCGATCGCCGCCGGGCCGAGCGCGGCAAAGAACGGCACCTTGCTCACCGATTCCCAGGTTCTCAGGAAATTGTCGCGGCGGGTCTCAGCGGCAAAACCGGTGGCGAGGATACCGGTCCACAGCCCGAACACGCCGAGCCCGCAGATCATCACGAAAGCCGCGACCACCCGGCCGAGCGCCGTGATCGGGACCACGTCGCCATATCCCACGGTGGTCAGGGTGACCACGGCCCACCACAAGGCCGCGGGCACGCTGCCGAAGGTGGCGGGCTGGACGTCGTGTTCAAAAAAATACTCCGCTACCGAGGCAAGCGACAGCACCAGCAGGAAAATCACCAGCACGCTCAAAAGCGGTCCGGATTCCACCACCAGCACCCGGCGCAATTGCCGCAGTCCAGGTACCCCCGGAACCACCTTGAGCATCCAGAATGCCCCCAGCAGCCACGCCGATTTGGGATCGGCGCCGAGCACGAGGGCGAGCGGTATGGCTGCAGCGGCGATGGCGTCCACCAGCCCGCGCCCCGATAGCGCGTAAGCCCATCCGCGTTGCGACCTGAGGGCGTGGCGAAGCCGGACCACCCATTCGAATATGAAGAAGACCAGACATAGCCACAGCGCCACGTCGACCCAGTGATGCGCCGCCTCATAGGCGGGGGCGACGGTCAGAACCAGCATCATGATGAAGCCGGCCGTTACCGCCACATAGGCCGCCTTGGTCATGTTGCGGCCGGTGGTGGCGGCCACGAACTGTGCCAGAGCGGGGAAAACAAGCGGCTTGGACATCGGGAGGCGGCGGCCTGTCGCTGGAAGAAACCTTAAACGGCCATGACTTGCGCGTGACCGGTCCCCAAAGTGCCCAAGCGGGGGGAGATCGTCAACGAGATGCGGAAAACAGCGTTATCGCCCGCTCCCGGCGGCGAAGCGCGGTGCGGTCGGCGTGGCTTCCGAACGAGCCGGGCGGGCGGGAATTTTGGCCGGGATTGGATCAAATCCCCGACAAAACCTTGCTTTTTCCGCGTATATCAAAAATTCCCGCGGGCATTATGATGCTGGGAGCGCACTGCAACACGGCCCGCGAACCCGCTCACTCCCTAAAATCGGTTGGCTCCTATGGATACGTCTCATCTGGCAGAACACGCAGGAACCGCAGGCACCCTGTTCGCATCGGTTTTCGTCGTCGCGACCTACACAATGCGGACGATGATCCCGCTGCGGGTATTCGGCATCCTCACCAATGTCGTCCTGATAGTGTCCTCGATCCCGACCCACAATTATCCGACCGGGGGCCTGCACGCGGTGCTGCTGGTGCTCAATTCCTATCGGCTGCACCAGATGCTGCAGCTGGTCCGCGACGTCAAGAGATCGGTCAACAGCGACCTGTCGATGGAATGGCTGAAGCCGTTCATGACCGAGCGCAAATGCGCGCCCGGTGATGTCCTGTTCTACAAGGACGAGAAGGCCGAGGACATGCTCTACATCGTCAGCGGCCGGTTCAGGTTGGTCGAATCGGGCATCGAATTGCCGGTGGGCGCCATCGTCGGCGAGCTCGGCATGCTGTCGCCGTCGAACGTGCGGACGCAATCGCTGGAATGCGTCGAAGCCGGCGTGATCCTGAGCGTCAGCTATAGCAAGGTCGAGGAACTTTACGTGCAGAATCCGGCCTTCGGCTTCTACTTCCTGCGCCTCGCCAGCGCCCGGCTGTTCGAGAACATCGACAAGCTGGAGAAGCGGCTGGCGCAGCAGACGACGCCGGCACCGGCCTCGGCTGCGCTGAAGCCTGCCTGAGAGGAAAGCCCGAGGTGGCAAGCGTCCTTTCCTCGCTCCGCTATCTGCTCGCCGATTTCATCGGCGAGGACGACGGCGTGCCGCCGTACCTGCCGGAGGGATTGCCTGACAGCGTGGTGCCCGTGGTCAGCGACGGCATTCATCTGTTGATGGACTATCAGGGCTCGAGCTACGCCCAACTTTATGTCGACCGGGTGCGGCGCTTCGTTGGAAGGCCGGGCGTCGACGAGGCCATGCTCGGCGAGATCGGCCGGCTGATGGCGCAGCGCATGAGCTATGAGGATCCGATCCGGATCGCGCAGCTGAAGCTCGCCGAACTGGAGACGGCTCCCGGCGGTCCTCGCGTGGCACCGGCCGATATGATCGGGAAATTCCGGCTCGTCGAACTGATCGGCGCGCTTCCCGGGCCGGTCGCCGAACCCGTGCTCGATGCGCTGGATTGGGTCGGCTGGACCCATATGCCGGTCTCGATCCGCTTCAGCACAAGAAGCCGGTGGAGCATTCGCCGGCTGAAGATCGAGGCGTCGTTGCGGCGCTGGCGGCTGTTCTCGGTGCGCTATGCCAAGGAGCGCGCCTGGGTCGAACGCTGGCTGCACATGATCAGCCGCAGCCTGGAGAAGCAGCCTGGCGCGGCTTCCGCCGTCGTGCAGACCGCGACCATGATCCAGGGTTATGGCGCCTCCTATCGCCAGGGTCTCGCCGACTGGCATGCCATCATCGATGGCCTTGCCAAGCCGACCTTCGACGGCGCGCTGCCCCTGGCCGATCTCGCCGCCGCCATAGCGGAGGCGCGCGCGACGGCCACGCCCGATCCGCGGCAGGTCGCGCTCAAGCGCGCCATTGCGGAGATCAGGGCTCGGGCGCTTTTCGCCGGCGCGAACGCTGCTGCGGGTTGATTTGCTCCGTCGTCCCCGCGAACGCTGGGACAACCCAGAAAGGGAGTTCAATTTCCGGACGGCCTACGCACTCTGCGCGGTCTTGACGACCACCACATTGTCCTCGTGGCCGGCGTGCCGCTTCAAATGATCGCGGCGCATGCCGATCTCGTCGCGCACGAATTCGTAACCGAGCTTGAATGTTTCCAGCCCGTCGGTCGAGATGGTGCCGTCGCGCAGTCCGACGACAGCGCCGCGAAGGATGGCCTCGAGTTCGTCCTGCAGGGCCTCGAGCGCGTCCAGCGAATTGGCGTGTTCGATCCGCTCGCCGATGTCGAGGATGGCGGTCGCGAGCTCGCTGGCCTTCTCCGGCGCGACGCGGGTGATCTTGGTGTAGATCGCGGCAAAGATCGAGCCGATGACGCTGAGCGCGCCGGCGCCCAGATACATCATGTCGCTGTAGCGGTCCATGAACGACTTGGTGTCGTCGTTGATATATTCGGCTGCGCCCTGGTGCGCGACGATGAAGGCGTCCTTGTCGGTATCCGCCGGTTCGATCCGGGAGGCAAAACCGTCGTCCAGCGCGAGTTCGGCCTTGTTTTCGTAGATCGCGCGCGCGAGGTCTCCGGCTGTCGTCGTCGACATCCTGGATTGCGCGACCAGAAGCCATTGCAGTCCGACGGTATCGATATCGTCGTCGGGAATCGCGGGCGAGGAGGACAGCATGCCCGTCGCCAGCGTTTCCTCGGAAATTCCGGGATTGCGTCGCGCCAGGGCTTTCGCTTCATCGACCGCGTTGACGGTGAACCCGCCGCGCCTGGCGTATTGCTCGTAGCGCTTGTCCTTCACCAGCGTCGAGGCGTGCGCGATGGCGATGACCGCGCCGTAACCGCCGGGTTTGAACAGCTTGTCGAGCGTCGAATTCGGCGGCGCCGGCTGAACCTTCGAACTGGCGTCCGTGCTGTCGGAAATCTCCAGCGCATTGCGGACGAAGCTCGTGCTGCTGTCGCCGTCGGCAAGTACCGCGATCTTCTTTTTCCTCAGCTCGGCAAGCGACTTGATCTTCTTATCGCCGGGGCTGATCAAAAGCACCAGATCGTGTTCCAGCACGGCCAGCGCACGCGCGCGCGGCGGGACCTTGGCGTCGGTGCGCAGCACCGCAAGATCAGCCAGCCTGCGATCGAACGCCGCCAGCGCTTTGGCAGCGTCGGCGTGGGTCACGATCTTGAGACGCAGCCGCGAATTGTTGTTCTTGAGCACCGTGGCCAGCCTGGCGGCGAAACGGGCCTCCACGCTGTTGCCGTCGCCGACGGCGAAGACCAGCGTTTCGGAATTTTTCAGCCAGGTGCGGCCGCCCCATGCGACGGTTGCAACGGTCAGGATCAGGGTCATGGCGGCAAACAGCAGCACCTGCCTGCGGTTGCTTCTGACAACCTGTGAGCGGGGCGGCTTTCCCGCATTCGGTGTTGGGACTTCAGCGCTCATGGCTCATACCCGCGACCTGCAAGGACGATTTCCCTGCCTGACCGCGTCGCAAAATGCCCGACGCGATCGTAAATATCTAAAAAAGAACAATAATTTTCCTGTTTGGAATGATAACCCGCCCGGGGCCGATTGCAAATCGGGCCCGCAGGTAACCTTACCCGCGGAGTTGCATCGATTCGGACGGCATATCGCCGTAAGGCCACACTTGGCGTTTTTCGAGTTCCATAAGGTGCATTCTGGTCCGGGAGATGTCATAAAAGGCGAATACCGGTCGAATTGTCCGGACTTAAGAAGAAGTTGCGCTGAAGGCCTCCCGTTCTGTCCGTGCCTTTCCAAGTCAGTCCTAGCGAGGGCGTCAGCTTTGTCGTTTCCCCCCATGTCGTCATCGGTCCCGGTGGACGCTCTGATCGGGTGGATGCTGCTGCTTACCGTCAAGCACGTCATCGCCGATTTCGTGCTGCAGAATTCCTGGATGGCGATCGGCAAGGACCAGAAGCACGGCTGGGCGCTGCCGCTGCTGGCGCACTGTCTCGTGCATCTTGCGGTTGCAATGACGCTGATCCTGATCATCGCGCCGCGGTTCTGGTTTGTCGCCGTGATCGATTTCGCCATCCACATCACGGTCGATCGCGCCAAGGGGTTCTGCGCCGCCAATTTCGGCGTGACGCAGGAGAACAAGCACCCATGGTTCTGGACGCTGATCGGGGTCGATCAGGCGCTGCACCATCTCACCGGGTTTGGCCTGTCGATTTTCATGGCGGCGAACGGCTGAGCCAGCAGCCCCGGCCGCGACAACCCGTGTCATTTGCGCTCGGCGCGCTCGCGCGGGATCCGCCAGCTCTGCGTTGATTGACCGAGAACACGAACGCGGGCCGCGGGCGCGCCGCTCAACTGGCCGCGCTGTCTGATTCGGTTCGTCCCTTCAAGCACCCCGGGCGACTACCGGCGACTGTGGTTAACCCTTCGTTAGAGGGTTGCATTGCATCCTTCGCACCGGGAGATATGCAAATGTTTTCAAGCCGCCAAGCCTTCGAGAACGATTTCTGCCCGGTGCGGGATGAATTGCTCGGCGAAATGTACCGCGCCAACGAAAACGGCCTGCCCCGGTTGGTGGAGAGCGTCTCTTCCGACGTCCGGGCCATGCTGGCGCTGTTCTGCTATCGCAGAAGCCATTTGCACACGCTGGCGCTCGCGATCGCCGCAAGCTGCAGCGAGCGCGAACTGATCGAGTTGGGCGGCCGCGTCGGCTCTACCCTCTACGCGCTGTCCCGCGAACCTTCCGGGCGTTCGGCGCCGTCATCGTCCTACGGCAACCGCAAGCCGATCACGCTCTCGACCAAGCCGCTCTCCACCTTCGCGCCGATCGAGGACGAGCTTGATGAGGATCTCGCACAGGCTGTGACGGCGTAATTCACTTAGTTGCCGCCCTGCTTTCGCAGAGACGGCAGGCCAGAGTTAAGCCAGCACCGGCAGCCCATGCCTGCGCCGCGCCATGTCGCATTCGGCGTCGCCGGGCATACAGGTCCGGCACACTTCGGGCCGCACCGCATAGATGGTGCACGAGGTCGCGATGCCGATCCGGCCTGACAGCGCCGAACAGCGGTCGCCGTCGCAGCGCATGCCCGACAATCTTTCGTTGACGAATTTGTCCGGGATCAGATCGAGCGCCGCATCGTCCTCGGTGGTGACGCGCGGCCAGTTCGGCGAATAGCAGCAGCAGGCGCCGCAGGCCTGGCAGGGGCTGTCGACATCCGCGGCTCGATCTACTTTTTCCATGGCGTCCGTTTAGCTCGGAATGAAGCGGGCCGCCATCAGATATCTCTCGGCGCCTCCCAGACCAGGCTCCTTCGCCATCTCGCCCGAAGCAGGTCGCGCCGCTCGGGATATTTTTCGTCGTGATACACCGCGTCGACGACACGGTCGGTTCGAAAGCTGCGGAAATCCTTGCGCAGTTCGCACCACGCCGCCAGAAGCCGTACCGCCTCGAGATAGCCCACCGCAATCGGCCAGATGGTGCGCTCGCTGTCGCGGCCATGTTCGTCACGGTAATGCAGCGTGATCTTCTTTCCCTCGTGAATCTGCGCGCGCGTTCGCACCATGTCGATGCGGTCGGGTTCCCTGTTCCAGCCGGGGCGCGCGCGGCTCGCAGGTTCGAGCACAAACGGCCTCAGCCGTTCGGGGACGGTGTCGGCGATCTTCGCCATCAGGTCCTGCGCCGCCCGCGCCAGCACTTCGTCGGCATGGCCGGCGACCCACTGCGCGCCGAGCACGGCCGCTTCGATCTCGTCGGGGGTGAGCATCAGCGGCGGCAGGTCAAATCCCTTCTCCAGAATATAGCCCATGCCGGCTTCGCCCCGGATCGGCACGCGCTGTTCGATCAGGGTCGCGATGTCGCGGTAGATCGTCCGCTTCGAGGTCTCGAGCTCGGCGGCGATCGCATCCGCTGTCAGCGGTTTCCGGGTGCGCCGAAGCACCTGAATGATCTGGAACAGCCGGTCGGCACGTCTCATGGCGCGTCTCTTGTGTCTCTTCAGATGGCCGCCATCCGATGCTGACAGCATGTTGGCAGCAGGGGGCCAGTATAACGGGACAACACTCCAACCAAGAGGATTTTGTCCATGATGATTCTCTACGGCCTCGACCTTTGGACAACGATGTCGCCACTGCTGACACCACGGTGGCAGCAGGGGATGGCTAGCCTGAAGCGCCTGCTCAAGAAACCGGGAGCGCTCACATGATCACCCTTTACGGCTTTGGCCCCGGTTTCGGCTTGCCGGAAATCAGCCCGTTTGTGACCAAGACCGAGGTCCAGCTGAAGATGGCGGGTCTCGCCTACCGCAAGGAAAAGGCGAAACCGCCCAGCTCTCCCAAGGGGCAACTGCCCTATATCGTCGACGACGCCGAGCGCATCGCCGATTCCACCTTCATTCGCGCGCATATCGAAGGCAAATACGGCTTCGATTTCGACGCGCCGCTCAGTTTGCAGGCGCGTGCGCAGGCCTGGGCGTTCGAGCGCATGATCGAGCACCACGTCTATTGGGCGCTGGTCGGCGCGCGCTGGGTCGATGCTGAAAACTTTGCCAAGGGACCTGCGCATTTCTTCGATGGCGCGCCCGGGCATATGCGCGAAAAGCTTCGCGAAGACGCACAGTTCCGCGTCGCCGAGAACTATCTCTTGAGCGGTCTCGGACGCCACGCCCCCGACGAGGACGTCGACCTCGCGGTCCGCTCGCTGTTTGCGCTGTCGGTCCAGCTTGGCGACAAGCCGTATCTGATGGGGGAGACGCCCTGCGGCACCGATGCCACCGCCTTCGGTGCGCTGTCGGGAATCCTGACCCCTTTTTTCGCCTCGCAACTGCGGGAGCGCACCGAACAGTTTCAGAATCTCACCGCCTATGTCGACCGCATGATGCTGCAATTTTATCCGGACTTTGCCTGGACCCCGCTGCGACAGGCCGCCTGAGGCTCAATGGGGCTGGCCTTTCAACGTTGCCAGCTCCGTCTCCAGTTCCGCGATCCGCGCATCGCGCGCGGCCAGCGCCGCCGCCACGTCGGCGGCATCGAACTTCTGCGGGATGTGTTGCGGGCAATTGGTATCCCAGGCGGAAATCCTGAACAGGATCACCTGCTCGGGCCGCGCCTTGTAGCCTTTCGGCATCAGCGATTGCAGAAGCGCCGGATCGTCATCCACCACGCGCGCCTCGCCCCAGATCTTCACCCGGCGGCGATGGGCATAGTCCATCAGGAAGATGTTGGCCTTCGGATTTTCCGACAGGTTGCCTTGCGTGATGTACTGGCGGTTGCCGCCGTAATCGGCGAACGCCAGCGTGTTCTTGTCCAGAACCCTGATAAAGCCCTTGGGCCCGCCGCGATGCTGGATATAGGGCTGGCCGTCGGCTGAGGCGGTCGCGAAATATATGCTGTTCGTCTCCGCCACAAACGCCGCGAGATTGTCGTCGACCTCGGTGCGCCAGCCGCCGCGCTGTTCGACATGGGCATAGGAGTCGCGCGATCCCTTGCGCGCCTGGATCGCCTTGACCGCCGGGGTAAACGCGACGTCGCTGGAATAGGTGCGGATGTCTGACATCGGAAAATCTCCTGAAGTCTCGGAGGCGTGTCCTTCGACGCCCAAGGTGGCGTCTTTCAAGATTTAAACAATCAGCCGTATTGACACTTCATCGTTGCAATATATGAAATAATGCCATGGATCGCCTCGACGCCATGCAGGCCTTTGTCGCGGTGGCGGACCTGCAAGGGTTTGCGCCGGCGGCGCGCAAGCTCGGGCTGTCGCCATCCGCCGTGACGCGGCTGATCGCGGCGCTGGAGGATCGGCTCGGCGCGCGGCTGTTGCAGCGGACCACCCGGCAGGTCGCGCTGACCGATGTCGGCACGCGCTATCTGGAGCGGGTGCGGCGCATTCTCAGTGATGTCGAGGAGGCCGAGGGCGCCGCCGAGGGTGAGCGCACGCGGCCGAGCGGACGGCTGGTGGTCTCGGCGCCGGTCGGCTTCGGGCGCCTGCATGTCAGTCCGGTCATGTCGGCATACCTGAAACGCTATCCCGAGGTGTCCGGCGAATTGCGGCTGTCGGATCAGATGATCAATCTGGTCGAGGACGGCGTCGATCTCGCGGTGCGAATCGGCCACCTCGCCGATTCCACCCTGGTTGCGCGCCTTGTCGGCGAGATGCGGCGGATCGTGGTCGCTTCACCCGCCTATCTCAAGGCGCGCGGCGAGCCCAGGACGCCCGCGGCCATCGCGGCGCACGACACCATCCAGTTCGGCGCCATGACCGCGTCGCCGGACTGGCGCTTTGTCGAGGGCGGCCGCGAGGTTCGCGTCGCCTGCACACCGCGCTTCATCACCAACAGCGCCGACGCCGCGATCCAGTATGCCGAGCAGGGCGGTGGCCTGACACGGGTGATGGCCTATCAGGCGGCGGCCGTGCTCAAGGCCGGACGGCTCAGAATCGTGCTGGCGAAATTCGAGCAGCCGCCGTTGCCGATCCATCTGGTCTATCCGACCTCGCGGCTGTTGTCGGCCAAGGTGCGAGCGTTCATCGATCTCGTCACCGAGATAGCCGTCTGGCATTTCGGCGGGAAATGACTTTATCGCCGTCATACGACGCGCGTTCTACAGCTTCGCTGTCATCACCCGCGAAGGCGGGGTGATCCGGTAACCGGCGGCATCTCGATTCTCATGACGGCTGCGGCGTACTGGATGCCCCACGTTCGCGGGGCATGACGGTAGAGGCGGATGCGCGCCCGCCGGAACGGCGCTTGCTCGTAGCGCCTACCCCTTCTTCGGCACCACTCGGAACGTCGCATTGGCGCGCGCGATCACGGTGTCGTCGGCCTTGATCAGGCTTTGCGCGAAGCAGATCGTGCTGCCGGTCTTGATCACCTCGGACTCGACCGCGAGCCATTGTCCGACCTGCGCGGTGCCGATGAAATCGACCGCGAGACCGATCGTCACCAGCGACGATGCGCCGCCCATGACATGCGCGCAGCTATAGCCCATGGCGTTGTCGGCGAGCGCTGCGATCAGCCCGCCGTGAATCAGTCCCCGGCCATTGGTATGCGGCTTTGCCAGCCGCAATCCGATGACCACGGCCTTGTCCGTGCGCTTCGAATACAGGGGTTCCCAGGGGGCCGTGAGCGGGCTCTGCCGGAAGTGGCGTTCGAAGCCTTCGGGGATATCGGTAATGATGGCGGTCATGCGCGGCTCGCGTGTTTCTGACGCAATCATCATTAAACGCGACGCGTGCCGAATTCATCGCCTACAAAGTTTTAAACGGGATTTTGCCAACTGTTTGAAACGGGATGCACGCTTGCAGGTCAGTGACCGCGCGAAAGCGGGTGATTCAGTATTCCCGAGCGTGTGGCTGCCCAAGTTGGCAACAAGCAAAGTCCTCATCCTGAGGAGCGGCCTTAAGGCCGCGTCTCGAAGGATGGGCCGCGGGCCTCATGGTTCTCCCGGCGATGCGAAGCATCGTCCGGAGACGCGCGAAGATGCGCTCCTCACCACGAGGAACTTCTCCGGGTTGCGAGAGGCCCTGGTCTGTCGCACGAATCCCTAGAACGGCAACCCGACGTAATTTTCCGCCAGCGAGGTCGCCGCCGCCCTGGAGTGGACGAGATAGTCGAGCTCGGCCAGCTGGATGCGCGCGCCGATTTCACCTTGATCGGGAAATTTATGCAGGATCGAGGTCATCCACCAGGAGAAGCGCACCGCCTTCCAGGTCCGCGCCAGCGCCTTCTCGGAATAGAAGTCGATCCCGGCGGTGGATTTCTCGTCGTAATATTCCCGTAACGCGCGAGAGAGATAGTGCACGTCGCTGGCGGCGAGGTTGAGTCCCTTGGCGCCGGTCGGCGGCACGATATGGGCGGCGTCGCCGGCCAGGAGCATCCGCCCGAACCGCATCGGCTCGACGACGAAACTGCGCAGGGGCGCGATGCTTTTTTCGATCGACGGTCCGGTGACGAGATTATCGACCGCCTTCTGGTCCAGTCGCCGCTTCAATTCCTCCCAGAACCGCTCGTCCGGCCATTGCTCGACGCGATCGTCGAGCGAACATTGCACGTAATACCGGGCGCGGCGCATCGAACGCATGGTGCAAAGCGCAAACCCGCGGGCGTGGTTGGAGTAGATCAATTCGGGGCTGACCGGCGGCGTTTCCGACAATATCCCGAGCCAGCCGAACGGATAGATCCGCTCGAAGGTCCGGATCGCCGAAGGCTTCACGCTGGCGCGGCTGATGCCGTGGAAGCCGTCGCAGCCGGCGATGAAATCGCAAGTCAATTCGCAGGCGACGCCGTCCTTGAGGTAGGTGACGCGCGAATGATCGGTGTCGAAATCATGCGGCTGGACGTCGGCGGCTTCGTAGACCGAGATCAGGCCTGCCGCCTTGCGCGCGTTCATCAGGTCGAGCGTCACCTCGGTCTGGCCGTAGATCGTCATGGTCTTGCCGGTCAAGGCTTTCAAATCGATGCGGTGGCGGCTGCCTGCGAAGGCGAGTTCGACACCCTCATGGACCAGGCCCTCGCGGTGGGCGCGCGCGCCGACGCCGGCTTCATCGAGCAGCTTAACCGTCCCCTCTTCCAGCAGGCCGGCGCGGATGCGGCCGAGCACATAGTCCGGGGTCTGGCGTTCCAGGATGACGTTGTCGATTCCAAAGGTGTAAAGCAGCTGTCCCAGCAGCAATCCTCCCGGCCCGGCGCCAATGATTGCTACTTTTGTCCGCAA
>Ga0153916_10001770_pt1 | contig 15680 bp, 11 predicted proteins | sample Opewatmetagenome_FD_109642 | JGI IMG/M metagenome (GOLD analysis project Ga0153916, IMG submission 109642) | Freshwater wetland microbial communities from Ohio, USA - Open water 3 Core 3 Depth 4 metaG | ecosystem: Environmental > Aquatic > Freshwater > Wetlands | place: USA: Ohio, Lake Erie...
CCGGAGGCTCTCGATGGTCTCGGGCAACAAGTCGTGGTCGTCCAGGGCGACGATCGCGGCCGACAGTCGCGGCCGGGACGGCAAGCCGGGAGTAGCCATTTGTCCTTCCTTGGCAAAATGGGAACCGCAGGCCGGGAAAATCGGCGAAGTTTACCGCGTTTGGGGCGGTCCTAGAAGACCGATTCCGGGTGCAACCGAAGGCTGATAGCTGACGGCTGAGAGTCGGCGCGAGACCGTGTGCCACTGCTTCGTCAGAAGCAGTGCTGTCCATAACTCGTGACCACTGCTTGCCTTGCGGCAAGCAGTGGCACACGGCTTTGAATAGTCCCAGCTAGCCGCCCGGCAGACACGCCGGCCCGATCGGCTCGAAGGACTTGTAGGTCAGGATGAACTCCTGGTGGCCGAGGGCTTCGGAGGCGGTGGGCCTCCCGCCGGCCACGGCCAGGACCCGATCGAAGACCTCGCGGCCGACCTCGTCCAAGGTCGCCCGGCCTTCGAGAATTCTGCCCGCGTTGACGTCCATGTCCTCGGCCATCCGCTGGTACGTCTCCGGGTTGGCGCAGATTTTGATCACCGGGGAGATGGCCGATCCGACGACCGAGCCGCGGCCGGTGGTGAACAGGGTCAGGTGGCAGCCGCAGGCCGCCAGCTCGACGATCTCGGCGTTGTCGGAGATGTTGGGAAAGCCGAAGCGGACCTCGCCGTCGGGGACGACGTCCAGCAGGTACAGACCCCCCCGCGGGGGAACGTCGCCGGGTTTCACCAGGCCCGCGATCCGCGACTTGCCGCTCTTGGAGTACGCTCCCAACGACTTCTCCTCGATCGTGGTCAGTCCCCCTTCGGCGTTTCCGGGGGCAAAGCTGCTGTGGCCGAGGGTGGCGTAATAGCGGGCCGCCTTCTCGACCGAGGCCACAATCTCCCGACCCAGCTCGGGCGTGGCCGCCCGATCGGCCATGAACTGCTCGCAGCCGATCAGCTCGCCGGTCTCCTCGAAGACGCAGGTGGCGCCGCGCTGGACCAGGAGGTCGAAGGCTCGGCCGGCGGCGGGGTTGGCCGTCAGGCCGCTGGTGGCATCGGAGCCGCCGCAGATCGTCCCCACGACCAGCTCGCGGACGTCCATGGGGACGCGGGGCGTCTCGTGGAGCTGGCCGAGAACTTCCATGACCCAGGCCCGGCCCGCCTCGACGGTCTTCCGCGTCCCGCCCAGTTCCTGGATCACGACGGTTTCGACGGGGCGGCCGCTGGCACGGATCGTTTCCGCCAGGCTGCGGCGGTCGAAGCTCTCGCAGCCCAGCGACACCAGGAGCACCGCCCCGACGTTGGGGTGCGTGCCCAACTGCCGCATGATCCGGGCCGCATAGGCATTGGGGAAACACCCGGGAAAGCCGATCAGGTGGACCCCCTGGCCGCGAAACGGCCCGGCGATCTCCGCCGCGACGTGATGGGCACACTCGACCAGGTACGCCACGGCAACCACGTTGCGGATCCCTTTCCGCCCGTCCGATCTCAGGAACCCTTGCATGGGATGCTCCTCTGCTGTCAGGCCCAGTGCATTGTAGCGGCCGCCGGGGGCGGCGGAAACCGCGCCCCAGCCGGCCGATGGTTGTTGGCGTGGTTGGCGGGTGTTAAGATAGGAGCCTGTTGCCTGGGACGATTTGGCTCACTGGCTGAAGAGGAGCGTGCTTCATGATCCACGGGAGACAGAGAGTTTCGCGGAGGCAATTCTTGCGCGGCGCGGCTCTGGCAGCGGCCGGGGCGGCGTCGCCGTACCTGATTCCCTCCGGCGTCCTGGCCGCGGCGGGTAAGCCGGGGGCCAACGACCGCATCGGCATCGGCGGGATCGGCCTGGGGCGGCAGGGAAGCGGCGTCTTCCGCGGCGTGCTTGCCTCGAAGGGGACCCAGGCGGTGGCGATCGCCGACGTGAACATCCATCGCGCCCGGGAGCTCGCCTCCAAGTTCAAGGCCGAGGCCTACCAGGACTACCGCAAGCTGCTCCAGCGCAAGGACGTCGACGCGATCGTCACGGCCACGCCTGATCACTGGCGGGCCCTGGTGTGCATCCACGCCTGTCAGGCCGGCAAGGACATCTACGCCGAGAAGCCGATGAGCCTCACCATCCGCGAGGGCCGGCTCATGGCCCAGGCGGTGCGCAAACACCAGCGGGTCTTCCAGACGGGGAGCCAGCAGCGATCCGACCGCCTCTGCCGTCTGGGGTGCGAATTGGTGCGGAGCGGCCGGATCGGCAAAGTCGAGCGGGTCATTGCCCACAATTACCCCAGCCCGTGGGAATGTGCCCTTCCCGCCCAGCCCGTGCCCGAGGGGCTCGACTGGGACATGTGGTGCGGCCCGACGCCGGTCGTCCCCTACCACCTCGATCTTTACACGCCGCGGGCCAGGCCGGGCTGGATCTCCTTCCGCCCCTACTCCGGCGGCGAGATGACCGGCTGGGGGGCCCACGGCCTCGACCAGGTCCAGTGGGCCTTGGGGATGGACTCCAGCGGCCCGATCGAGGTCTGGACCGAAGGGGAAAAGTTCAACCCGCCCACCTACACCAAGCCCGATTCCCAGGGCCGCGGCAACAAGATGTGCGACAAGCCCAAGATCTTCTTCCGCTATCCCGGCGACATCGTGATGGAATTGGGTAGCGGCCCGGCAGGCGGGGCGATCTTCATCGGCGCGAAGGGGAAGATCACGATCGACCGCGGCAAGTGCACCTCCGACCCGCCCGAGATCGCCAAGGAGCCGATCCGCCCGGACGAGGTCCACCTCTATCGCAGCGACGACCACGTGAAGAATTGGCTGGAGTGCATCCGCTCGCGCAAAGCGGCGGTCGCCGACGTGGAGATCGGCCACCGCTCGTCGACGGTCTGCCACCTGGGCAACATCGCCCGCTGGCTCGGCCGGCGGCTCCGCTGGGACTCTCAGGAAGAGCAGTTCCTCGACGACCCCGAGGCCAACACCCACCTCGATCGCCCGCGGCGGAAGGCATATCAACTCCCGGAGACAGTCTGAGCGCGTAGGGTGGGCTCTGCCCACCAAATCATCCGCTGGTCGCGTGGTGGGCACAGCCCACCCTACGACTCCAGCAGCGGGAAGAAGAATCCCGCGAAGCCCAGACGCGTCGCCGCCAGAAACGGGCCGCCCGGCGTGTCGTCACCCACTCGTAACTGATGACGCATCCTTGATGCCCGTTGGCCGTTGGGTGTTTATTCGGCGGTCCTTTTCTCGCTGATAGGCTTGTTCTCCGAGGCCACAACGTTCCGACTTCTCCGCTTGCGATTCGACTCGCCGAGGCCGATAATGGTGGCTAGAAACGGCGAGGAAAGAACAATGCGAAGCCGTTTGACACCGGACATAGAAGACAAGGCAGCTACGCTCGGCATTCTCGTCGCCACTGTGCTTCTCGCTCACCTGCCGCTGTTTCCATTGTTCGCGTTCACCGCTCTAGGAAACTGGCTTTATCCCTGCTTCCTCCTCTCGCTGGGTGTAATGGCGTCGCTGCCATTCATTGTGACGAGAATGGCTCCGACAGTCGCCGGTTTCAGCAGGCAATGGCTTCCCCGCGGCTGGTTGCAGTGGTTCGGGATGTTGGTCTTGATTCTCCTGATGTTCGTAGCGGGTGGCTTCGCTGGAGCGATGACGAGATACCTCAACCTCCGCCCGCACCAGCCGTTCTACGTGCCGACTTTCACAAGTTTTTCACGTCTGAGCATCGTTGTGAACGGACTCCTTTACATTCTCGTCACTCCTATCGCCGAGGAGATCTTCTGGCGAGGCTACGTACTCGACCAGTTGAGGAAACTCATGCATTGGGCGCTGGCCTTGCCAATGCACGCCATCATTTTCGCCCTTGGCCATTTCATCTTTTCAACCACCCTGTCGCTGCCCCTGGCGGCCTTTTTCTACGCCCTCGTCCTCGGCGTCTGGCGGATCTGGTTCAAAAGCCTTCTGCCGCTAATCGTGGCCCATGTCGCGATCAACGCGGTCGCAACCGCCCCAACTCTGCACCACGATTATGAGACCCTGCGGTTGGTGGAGGGGCTTCAAGCGATGGGCGAACTCCCGGCCAACGTCCTGGTTGAATTCACGTCGAATCCCAAGTGTCAACGCATAGCTGCGTTAACGAGACAGCCCGCCGCGAACGCGTTGCCCGCCCTAGTTGATTCTCTGGGCGACGGTGACGATGCTGTTCGTATCTGTGCTGAATGGGCGATCACCAAGTACCATCGAGAAGACGTACGGCCATACTTGAAGAGAGCGCTGGCATCGACCGATGGGAAGATCGTCGATGGTGCCTTGTTCATCCTTGATATGCGGCCTGATTCGACTCTTCGGGAGGAAGTACGTCAGGTCGTTTGGTCTTCTCATGCCTCGACGCTCCAGATTTCGGCGATAGTGACGCTCCGCAGCATGCGAGATACTGACGGCCTTCGGAAGATTGCCGAGGGACACCCTTGCAAAAAAATACGAGACGTTGCTAATCGCTGTTTGCTGCCATGAAGCGGCGGCTCCGGTCGCGACTCGTGTCCATCACAGCGCGCAGGATGGCGCTGCTGGCTTGCGCAGCAGTGCTGGCGGCACGGTTGGGCAAGCCAACCGTGGCACCCACACAAATAGAAAAGACGGGCTACTACGTGTGCCGGCCGCCTACCGACGGCCCGATCCGCCGCGCTTCTTCCGCCTCCGGCAGGCCGAGCAGACGCCGGTGACGAACATCCGGTGGCCGGAGACCTCGAAATCGTGCTCGGCCGCGACCCGGTCGCGGAGCTTCTCCAGGGCGTCGCTCTGGAACTCGATCAAGCGGTTGCAGACCTGGCAGTAGAGGTGGTCGTGGCTGGGATAGCCGTAGTCGTGCTCGAAGACGCTCCGTCCGCCCAGGGCCATCTTCCGCAGCAGGCCCGCCTCGACCAACTCGTTGAGCGTGCGGTAGACCGTCGGGCGGCTGAGCTTCCGCTGGCCGATCAGCCGGGCGAGGTGGCCCATCAGCTCGTCGGCGTCGAAGTGGTCGTGATGGCTGAAGACCTGTTGGACGATCCACTGCCGCTGCCGGGTGACGCGCTTGCCGCGGGCCTGGAGGAACTGGGCGAACCGCTGCGACGGGGAGGGGGAGACGGGCACGCGTCCGAGGGAGTGATCGGGCGACATTGGGGGGCCTTAGCCGATCTCATCTAAGAGCCGCCCCAGGGCGATCCGCAGCTTCTCCTCCGTCTCGTACGTCCCCTCGGCAATCTGGGCGCGGATCTGGTTCACCCGATCCTGGCGGACGTCGGGCAAATCGTGGACCTTCTCCACCAGCCGCCCGGCGTCGGAGATCTGCAGCTCGTCTTGGATCGGAGAGCCGGCAGCCGGCTCGGCGGGCCGGGAAATCCGCGCCGCGTGCGGCGGACCAACGCTCTGGGCTCCATGGAGATGAGCCGGGCCGTAAACCTGCATCCTACTCCCTCCCTTCGATCCGGTCCCTCAGAAAAACGCCTCTCTCCGTCCTCAAAACTATAGCTTGCCGGGTACGGCCTCTTCGCCCCCGCCTCCTCGTCCGCCGGCTCTTGGGAGTTCCAGCACCCGTCTCATCGTCCGGCAGCCGCCGGGGTGTTGAGCCAAACCTCGCAGGGTCCTTTGCGGACCGCCGCGCCACGTCGTGCGAGTTTTGGCGGGCCTGCCGACGGGCGGTTTCCTTGCCGATCGCTCCGTTGCCCGCAGGCAACGCCGCCACGATGCAGCTACGCATCATTATCGCATCGCAGCGAGGATGATGCCAGGGCGGCCTTTGCCGCCGCGTCGGGACAGGCTAGTATACGCATTTCCACGTTCGGCGGTTCGCCGACGGGCCCGATTGTAGGTGCTCCCGGACCGCGTGACAAGACCGACCCGAAGACGGCTTCTTTTCCTGCGTTGCTCAAGATGTCCATCTTGCCAGGCACCCCCTCGGAGGATGCATCGCGGGTCGAAAAATCCCCCCCTCGCGAAACCAAGCCCGACCGGGCCGGTTTAGAGGGAATAGATGGGTAGAGTGTACAGCCCCCTCGTTCATGGCAAAGGGAGAGATGTGTATGGTTCGCAGGGTACTCCTCGCTGGTTTGACGATCCTAGCGGTCGTCGCGCTGCCGCTGGCGCTGGTGGCTGAAGAGGCTAAGCCCTCGGAAAGGCCCCCAGCGGATGTGATGTTCAATCGGCTCGACTCGAACCACGACGGCCGGATCTCGGCCGACGAGGTCCCGCCGGGTGCGCCAGAGTGGCTGAAACAGCTCCTCGCCAAGGCCGACAAGAACGGCGACAAGCAGATCACGCTGGAGGAACTGAAGGCCGCGGTCAAAGACCAAATGCCCTTTGGCGGCGCAGTGCGCCGGTTCCGTGGCGGGGACGTGAAGCCAGAGACTGCTCCACGCCGTGGGCGTCCTGAGGGTGGACCGGGCGGCCCGCCGGGCGCTTTCCCGGGTCCGGGTCCTATGGCGAAGGGACTGGCAGGGCCGCCGGGCAAACCGCCGTTTGGCCCAGGAATGGGCGGCCCGCCGGGGGCCGGTCCGGGTCCAGGTCCTATGGCGAAGGGGCTCGCAGGGCCGCCGGGCAAACCGCCGTTCGGCCCAGGAATGGGCGGCCCGCCGGGTGCTTTCCCGGGTCCGGGTCCTATGGCGACGGGGCTGGCAGGACCGCCGGGCAAGCCACCCTTCGGCCCAGGAATGGGCGGCCCGCCGGGTGCTTTCCCGGGTCCGGGTCCTATGGCGAAGGGGCTGGCCGGACCGCCGGGCAAACCGCCCTTCGGCCCAGGGCTGGCAACACCGCCCGGCCCCCGAACGCCCGACCTCGGCGTGCTATTCGTCCGCATGGACCGCAACGGGGACGGGGTGCTCAGCGTCAAGGAGTTTGTGGAGGGGATGACGTTCCTGCGAGCCGGCATGGCAGGTCGCTTCGGCGGCCCGCCCGCCGCAAAGGCTGCCGAAGCCAAGAAGGCCTTCGCGGCGAAGCAGCACGCCATCGCCAAGGCGCAGGCCGAAGCCGGCAAGAAGAAGGCCGAAGCCCTCAAGGGCAAGGTAAAGAAGGACAAGGCAAAGAAGGGCGACAAGGCTGGCGACAAGAAAGCCAAGCACGAGAAGGCCGCCGGCAAGAAAGCGAAAGGCGAGAAAAGGGGGGACGACGACGACAAGGACTAGCCCTACGTCCCGGCCGGGCCGGAGCCCCCCTTGGTCTGGCCGCGGATTGCTGACCCGGCGGGTGGCCGAATCCCCGCCGGGTCTTTTCGTTCTTGTCTCGCCTCCTGCCCACATCGGCCGTAGCGCGAACCTGAACCCCGCTGGCCTGTCTCACGTAAAGAGGGTGAGGGGTGGCGATCGCGGGCGGTCTCACCCGCGAGGCCGGCCCGGCGACTTACTCAAGATGGGGCGTCGCGAGAAGATCGTGGCGCCCGGGTGGGGCGGACGATGAGCCACGAGCAACCTAAAGGAAGTGGTCCTAACGAGGGAGGCGTCTTCCGAATCCGGCACCGGCCGATGCCGCTTCCCAGGAAATCGTTCCAGGACTTCAGCCGCCGGATGGACGAGCAGTTGGCCGCCCTGGTCGCCCAATGGATCCACGCCGCCGCTCCGGCTGCCCTGCGACTCTCTCGTCCTCGCCGCCGCAAGCGCCGGCCACGGTAAGACTGCACCGTCTCCCACTGCTTCGCAGAGAGGCCGTCCGGGAATACGTCTCGCAGAATGTCGCCCGAACCGACCGTGAGTAGGACGCGCGTCTCGCCCGTGGGCACAGTCTGCCCGCATCCCCCGCCCGCATCCCCCCGGACCGGCGAGACGCCGGTCCTACTCAATTCCCGGAGGGCATCTCGGAGAAGTCTCGCCGGGCTCGAAACGCGCTCCGGGCCGGGCTGTCGCGCTCGAATCGTCCTGGACTCGCGCGGCCGTGGTGCGTACCATTCCTGAGTTCGACAGTCCGGCTGCAAAGGCCGGGAAAACTCCGTGAGAACCGGGGAGTCTGTTGTCCGTCCATCGCCTCGCGGGCGATGACAACCAAGGGACACGAGCGCGACGACCATGGCAGGAGAGCGAATCCCGGGCCCCCTCGGGCGCGACCCGTTCGACGCGGATGCCCCGTGGAGTCCGACGGGCGGCAGTTTCGCAAGCCCCGTTCCGGTCGGCATCGACTCGGGGGAGCCGATCGAGCTGGATACCAGCAAGAAGATCTCGAAGGTGACGAAGGACTGGAGCGATCCCCCCTCAGTCACTCCAACGTTCACGCCCGAGGTCTCGGGCAAGTCGCTCAAGGCCGTCCTGACCGAGCTCCAGAAGCTCTCCGAGTGGGGGAGCGGCGGCGGGACAATCAAGGGCACCGGGGACAACGGCGAGATCCGCGCGGAGCCCTCGGACGACGGCAAGAGCTACACGGTGGCGCTGAAGGGAGAGTTCTCCATGACGCTCCCGAAGTGGACGGAGTACGCCAAGGCGACCGACCCGCAGAAGAAGGCGTGGGACGCCATGATCGCGGACCTGAGGAAGCACGAGGAGGAACACGTCGCGATCGCGTACCGCGGCGCCAAGAAGCTGGTGAAGGACCTCACCGGCCTGGCGGTTACGCTCGCCCCGCAGAAGGTCGCCGACGCCCAGACGGCGATCCAGAAAGACCAGGACGACTTCGACTCGCCCGCCAAGACGGACCACGGCAAGAACGACTTCGGGAGCTTCAAGAAGGTCGTCCTCGACACCTCCGCCGATCCCCCGCCCCCGCCGCCCAAACCACCGACGCCTTGAGCCGGGGCGCGGCTCCACGGTTTCAGCAGGACAAGCTGGGGCCGGGGCATGCCGTCGGGCTGGCTTGGCACTCAGTAGGGCCGGCGTCTCGCCGGCCCGGCGAACGGTAACCCGAGTCCGCGGCCGGGCAAGACGCCCGTCCCACTCACTCTTGGCTCTTGCGGCTCCAGGTGCGGACCTCGCACAAATCGAGAAATCGGAAGGCCGACGAATTCCGAGTGCCGAACGGCGGGGACTACCCGCCGGAATATGCCCGGCGAAGACGACGTTGGTTTCGGGTTGACGCTAATCCGCCGGGGATTGTCCGGTGTGCCGCATCGCGTCGTTCCCCAAGTCTCGCGGCGAATCAGGAGCAACTCCTATGGATTCCTCGGAGAGGACTTCGGGATGTCGGCCGAACCGCCCTTCTCGCGTTTCTGGTTCGAACCTTCCTTCTGTTTCGAATCTGGCTCCTGCAACCGTGTTTGGATATTGTGTAAGAAGGAGCTCCAATCCAGGCGCTCTTTCGCATCGAGTGAATACGACGCCGGCGCCCACACCCCACGGGAAGCATCCAGCAAGATCGTGGGCTTGCCTGTTGCAAGTTGTATGGATTCCGCCTTCAGTTGCCTCTCGCGTTCGGCTGCGGCGACCAATGAAGTATTCAGTTCATTCTTTTGGGCTATTGCCGTCTCGCGTTCGGCAGCAACTGCTGAGGTCTCGGCTCTGAGCTTGCTCACTTCTTCCTCGTTGATCCGCACTGTAAAGAAGTAAGTGGCCATGCTACCAGTGATCAACCCAACCAATGTGCCGAGGCCAGCCCAAATCCTTAAGACATCGTTGGCGGGGTATTTGATGATGGCGGCCAACATCAAAACGCCCACCAGCACAATCAGACTCACAGCTACCACGAGCGAAGCGGTTCCATTGGTGGCGAGGAGAAACATGGTCTTGCCCTCCGAGAAGTGTGATTGTTGATGAACATCACGTGCCCAAAAACGAAGGATAACGCGCCGGGAGATGCCCGGTCAGAACAACGAACACCCCAGGGATTCACAAGCGACGTTGGACGGTCTAACCCGGCCGCGCATACTCAAATTGGGTTCGTAGGAGGCGACAGGGGGGCGCAGCGCCGAAAACACGGAATAGGGTCCGCGCGACCTATCCACCACCCGAGATCGAGACGCGGACGCACGCATCAGTCATGTTTTGGGGACCGGCTCCCTCCCCCCTTCTGCCTAATGACTAAGCTCACCTGCCGACGCCTCGCCGCTGAGCTGAACTTCCAAGAACCTGTCGTGCCTCGCCGGTCGGGTACATCGCGTGGTTAGCGCAAGACCTTCCACCTTTTCATGCTCGACGTGCCATACAGATTGGGCGATTGTGGGTACTGTTGAGACGGCAGCACTTTCCGGATGGCCGCGAACCAGTCCTTGTACTTTGCCGAACGCGCCAACCCACGGAGCGCCTTCAGCGCGACGAACGTAAACGCTCCGTTTGGCCGGCCTTCAAACCACGCGTCGTAACTGAACTCGGTGTCTTGGCAACCGGACATGAGCAGGGCTTCGTGCCGCCCGGGAGGGCTGGCCGGACGCCGTGAACGCACCCCCAGCTTGCCCGCGTCCCGCGCGCTGAGGAACACGGCGGGCGGAAGGAACCGCACCTTTCTCACAGGTGGGGACTTCCCCTTCGTCACAGGCGGTGTCGTGATCGGTGCGAACCGAGCCACCGTCCCGGAGTGGCACGAGTCGGCAATGAACACCAGCTTCACGCCGCGCGCACGAGCCGCGAACAATTCGGACAACTCATCGTCCGTGATTGGCCCATTCTTTTCGATGTCGTGTGGACAGAGGCACTCGTCGGTTCCATCCGCTTCATCTCCGTTCTTGTCCGGCACGAAAGATCCGTGACCGGAGTATTGGAGGACCACCAAGTCCCCATCGCCCCCCTGCCCAATCACCTGGGTGATTCCTTTCCGCATCGCTTGTCCCGTGGCCGCTGCGTCGAGCAGCTTGCTCACAATGAACCCGCGTGCCGTTAGATGTGCTCCCCAATCGTTTGCGTCGTTCACGCACCCCGACAGGTCACTGTCAGTACCTGGGTAATTGTTGATCCCGATGCACAACGCAAGTTTCTTTGCCATGTTCGACTCCTTCACCACGGGTAATGATGATCCGCCTCCTTCGCGTAACTTGGTCTTAGGCGGTCTCTGCGTAACAGCTATACGCCGCGAGTTTGCGGCCTAACGGGCACGGACGAAGTCGGCACAAACTCGAAATCGATCAAGTACCTCACCATTCCACCAGTCGAAAGGTGACAACGCTCCTGAGCATACTGTCATCGCTCAGGGCGTTCAACCGGCTCGATGCGCGCACGGAGGCGAATCTCGGCGTATGCGGCGATCCCCCAAGATGGGCATCCGGAGGGGGCACCGGGCATTCAGTACGGCCGCCCTCTCGCCGGTCCGGCGAGGTGTGACCCAAGTCCGCGGACGGGCGAGACGCCCCTCCCACTGACTCCGGCTCGACGGGCGGGACGCCCGTCCTGCTGCCTCTCGGTTATCATCCGATCTCGGTTGCTATCCGATCACGGCGTCTTCTTGCTCGGCAGCGACAGGTTTTCCGGGTGGCCGGCGGCCTGGTAGGCCGCGGCGACCACCGGGGGTGGTTTTTCGCCTTCGCCGAGGAGCACTAGCTTGTGCGGGGCGGAGAGGGCGAGGATGCCGGGCAGGTCGAGGTATTTCGCACCGCCGGGCAAGAGATTGATGTCGTCCAGCGTGGAGATCTTGGCGAAGCGGAATCCGCCGGTGTCGATCACGGCGCGATCGATCAGGCCGCCGGCCTGGACGCGGGCCGCGGCCACCCAGGGTCCCGCCCCGCCGCGCCCGAGTACGGTGACGGTCACGCCCGCGGGCCGGCTGTGCTTTGCGTAGGAAACGGCCGAGAGGATGTCGTGGACCCGTTGGGCCAGTAGCGGCGGATTGTAGCCCAGCGTGTAGCCGAGATACCGGCCCCAGCCGTCCTTGGGGTCCCAGCGGTCCTCCTCCTCGGCATGCTTCTTGTCGCTGCGGGCCTTGTGGTTGAGGATGCGGGCCTTGGCCAGCGGTTTCCCGTCGGGGGTGAATTCGCCCTGGCCCAAGAGGTCGAGGCCGAGGACGGCCGTGCCGCGGTCGAGCATGCGGCGGACGCTTTCGATGGGCTCGCCCGAGGGATCGAACATCGCCTGCTTGCCCCGCCCATCCACCCAGATCGCCACCTCCTCGACCTTCTTCTCTTTAGGCTCCAGGAGGACCGCCGGCAACTGCTCCCCTTCGACGGCGTGGCGCAGCAGCATCTTGACCATCCGGTAGCCGCCCCGATCTTGCTCCTGGCGCGAGGCGGCCTCGATCGCGCCGGGCTTGGGGACGCCGCGGCCGATCATCGCGTCGATCGCCCCGCCCACCACTTCGCGGTACTTCTTGAGCGACTCGGCGTCCCGGGGCACGAGCGCCTCCATCTGCCGCCGGCTGTCCTCGGTGATCCAGCGCACGAGCGACCGCTCGTACTCTCGCTGGACCTCTTCGCCGCCGGCGGGCTTGGGATGCTTGTCGTTCCAGACGCTCATCTCCTCGCGCGAGAGCGGCTTGAAGTCCTCCTCGACGATCGGCTCTTTGAGGCCGAGCTTGAGGTGCTTGTTCATCCACAGGTACATCACGGCGCGAGAAACGAAGTTGTAGTTGTGCGGGAAGTGCACCAGGGGCTTGGCCATTACCCGGTCTTCCGCGCCCAACAGGCGGTAGTGTTGCTTCAGCTCGGGCAGGCCCTTGGTCATGATCTCCTTGGTCCAGTCGTCGGCGGCGGTCATTCCCAGGGGCCGCGGGGCGATCAGGGCCGAGATCTCGACGTTCCCCGTGCCGACCCGCAGCAAGCAGGCGTTCTCGCAAGTACATCCCCCCTGCATCGCGGTGCCGACCATCACGGCGGGAAAGGGGACGGCGGGCCGGGGGTCCAACGCGCAGAGAATGAAGGTCTGCGTGCCGCCGCCGCTGGCCCCGGTCACGCCGATCCGCTGCGGATCGACGTCGGGCAGTTCGCTGAACCAATCCAGGGCACGGATCGAATTGTACGTTTGCAGTCCCATCATGTTTTGCAGGTGGGCCTCGGCCTGCGGGCTGAAATAGCCCCAGCCGTCCGGCTTGCTCATCGCCGACCGGTAGCCGGGCCCGTGCGGCAGTTGCACGCTGTCGGCATAGCCGACCATATCGTAGTGGAACACGACGCAGCCCATCCGCGCCAGGGTCACGCAGCGGGCCTGGAGCGGATAGCGGCCGGAAAGCTCGAACCGCTCGGCCCCCTGGACGATCGACCAGCGGATCGGCTCCGGTCCGGCGTCGTAGAACCGCCCGTTGGCCCAATGGCCGTGGGGGCAGAGCACGCCGGGCAGCCGGCCGCTGCGTCCTTTGGGGCGGTAGAGGTTCCCGGTGACAAAGTGTCCCGGGAAGCTCTCCAGGAAGACCTTCTCCACGGTGTAGCCCTCGCGATCGACCCGGCCGTGGATCACGGCGTTGGCGGGGGTCTTGGTGGGCATCGGCCACAAGCCGGTGGCCACGAGGAGCTGCCGCCGCAGCCGCTCGGCCCGCACCGCCCAAGCGTCCTTTGTCGCACAGGGAGTGAACGGAAAGTAACCGTTGAGGTCCTTCAGCGGCTCGAGGCGGCGGTCTTGGGGCAATTGGCCGGCGGGAAGGACGCGGGGCGCCTCGGCCCGGGCGTACGCCGGATCGATCGCGACCACCGCGAGCAACACGGCAGTCCATCGGCAGAATCGTCGGCGGCGAAACGTGGAGCCGCTCATCGTGTTTCTCCCTTAAGTTAGGGCCCTGCAAGACAACAGGCGTCTAGCCCGGTCGCTTGCGACCGGGGAGTGGTCCCGCGGCACAAGTGCCGCGGCTAACCGGGATGCACATGGCCCATTTTGACCACAAGGAGTCGCCGCGCCAATCAGCACCGGGGCGGGATGCGTCGGCAACGCCGGGGGCGGGGTGCATCGGGGAGGTTGCCAAGGGGCCCCCGATGCCATACGATGTCCTGGGTTGGGGGATCCGATGGCCGTTCTGGCCGGGAAGGAGGAAAGCGATGGCGAGCGAGATGAGGGTCGTCTATGAGGCGCGGACCATGCCCGAGGCGCTGCGGCTGAAGGAGCGGCTCCTGGAGGCGGGGATCCCGGCCGCGATCGGCAACGAGTTCGCGGAAGGGGAGACCACGTCGGACGTGTGGGGGCTGCCGGAGCCGACCCGGGTGGCGGTCGAGGAAGCGATGGCCGAGGCGGCCCGCCGGATCGCGATCCAGTTCGATGCGGAGGTCGTCCAGCGGGCGGAGCAGGAGGCGGCCCAGCGGCGGCCCCCCGACGAGGAGGAAATCGAAGGGCGAGAGGAGACTGGCTCGCTCGAAGGGGACGAAGGGCTCGTCGCGGCCGGGCCGGTCGAGTGGCCGCGGTGCCCCGCGTGCGGTGCCCCGCGCTTGACCCAGTGCCCGGCGTGCCAGACCACCGGCACCGAGTTCCGCCGCGCCGAGCTTCCCCAGGGACCGGAGGACGGGATTGCCGCCGGCCCGTTGGTGATCTGCCCCGAGTGCGACGAGCCGCTTGCGCCGCAATACGCAAGATGCTGCCACCAGTGCGGTCACCAGTTCGCCGACGGCTTCGATCCTCACCCTCAGGGCCAGCCGCCGGCCGAGTGGGCCACCTGGCGGATCGTGCTGGCGATTGTCGTCTTCGCGGCGATCCTCGCGGCGGTCGTGATCTACTTTGCGTCCCTGGTGTAAGCCCGCCCGCAACCGAGACTGTTCCACAAACTCCAGCAAGGGAGAATCGCCATGAGGACCCTGGGCCTGTGCGGATTGTTGCTCTTCGCCTCGTGGGCCGCGGCCCGCGAATTCCCGTCGTTCGCGTATCACGAGATCGACCGGGTCGGCAACCAGATGGGCCAGACCTCGCTGGTCGACGTGGACCGGGACGGAAAACTGGACTGGATCGCCGGGTGCAGCCACGGGGAGGTGTGGTGGTTTCAGTACCAGGGCCCCCAGCGCTGGACCCGCCACCGGATCGGCACGGCCGCAGGAACCGAGGTCGGCGGCGTGGCCCTGGACGTGGACGGCGACGGCTGGGTGGACCAGGTGTCGGGGAGCACCTGGTTCCGCAACCCCGGCAGCCCGGCCGGAAAGGAGTTCACCAAGTTCGCCAACGGGGCCATCAACAATTCCCACGACAACGTCGCCGCCGACGTCGACGGCGACGGGAAGGCGGACCTGGTGATGATGCAGGACACGGCGGGCGTGTACTGGTACAGGATTCCCAGCGACCCCGCCAAGCCTTGGGAAAGCCACTTCGTCGGACCGGCGGTGCACGGCGGCATCGGCCCCCGCGGCGTGGCGGACCTCGACGGCGACGGGGACCGGGACATCGTCCGCTCCACCGGATGGTACGAAAACGTCGACGGCAAGGGGAGCGCGTGGAAGTGGCACGGCAACCTCGAAGGCGGCCACGGAGGCCGCTTCCCCGACACCACCAAGAGCTGGATCGCCGATCTCAACCGCGACGGCCGCAACGACGTGGTCCTCTGCGACGCCGAGGTGACTCCCGGGCAAGGGAGAGTGCACTGGTTCGAGAACCGGGACGGCAAGGGCGGGGCGTGGGCGCGGCACGCCATCGCCTCGGGCAAGGGGGACCTGCACACGCTGGCCCTGGGCGACTTCGACAACGACGGCGACCTGGACGTCTTCTCCGGCGAGGGCCCGATGGGGGGCACCGGCCCGGGGGGCAAGCGCCGCTGGTTCATCTGGGAGAACGCCGACGGCCACGGGATGACATGGAAGGAGCACATGATCCTCGAGGGCCCCGAGTGCCACGAGGGCGTGGCGGCGGACGTGGACGGCGACGGCGACCTGGACATCTGCTCCAAGCCCTGGAACGGCAACCTCCACGTCTACCTGAAGA
>Ga0153916_10001771_pt1 | contig 15679 bp, 11 predicted proteins | sample Opewatmetagenome_FD_109642 | JGI IMG/M metagenome (GOLD analysis project Ga0153916, IMG submission 109642) | Freshwater wetland microbial communities from Ohio, USA - Open water 3 Core 3 Depth 4 metaG | ecosystem: Environmental > Aquatic > Freshwater > Wetlands | place: USA: Ohio, Lake Erie...
GCTGGTGAGCCACGTCGAGCGGACCGCGGTCCGCTCGCCGAGGCAATTCCGCGAGGCCGTCGCGACCAAGGGCGGGTCCGTGCAGCTTCGCGTGGCGGATGAGAAAGGAGAGACCGCCGCCCGCACGGTCACCGTCCGCGGGACCTCCTCGTGAAGGCGTAGCCCACCGATCCGCTTACAGCCGGAGCGGATAGTTGCCCAGCTCCCGCAGCGTCGCAAGGGCCAACTCGTAGCTCTCCGGCTTGACGCCGCTGGAGACGGAGTGATCGGACTGGAAGACCCAGCCGCCGCCGCGGCCGGCCTGGAGCTTGTGGCGGACCATCCGGCGGATCGCTTCCGGGTCCCCCTTCTCCAGCACCCGCACGTCCACGTTCCCCACCCAAGCCAGCCGCCCGGCGTAACGCCGCTTGAACTCGACGACGTCCAGGCCGGCCTTGGCTTCCAGCGGGTTGTAGGCGTCCAGGCCGATTTCCACGAGGTCGTCGAAGATGTCCCGGGCGTTGCCACAGCCGTGGTAGATCACCATCAGATGGTGCTCGTGGAACAAGTCGATCAGGGCCTTCACGTGGGGCTTGAACATCTCCCGCCACCGCGGGGCGCCGAAGAGCATGCCCTTCACGTAGGCGACGTCGCCCCAGACGTACATCCCCGCCAGCCGCCCCCGGCCGGCCTCGATCTGCGCCTTGGCCAGCTCGAGCATGAACCGCCCGATGCGATCGACGAACCGGACGAGCAGCTCGCGATGGGTCGTCATCCAATAGAGCGAGTTCTCCGAGCCGATGCACCGCCAGAGATATTCATAAGGCTCGCAGACCGAGCCGAAGACGGCAAAGTCGTCGGCATACGCGTTGACCCGCTCGTCCCAGGCGGGGAGGTTCCGGGTCAGGGCGTCGCCGACGCAGTTGATCTGGTCGTCGCCGCCGGCGTAGAAGCGGCGGGGATCGCCGGGCGGGTCGAAGCCAAACTCGGCCATCCCCTCCGGCCGGTGAACGGAGAAGTCCTCGTACCGGGGCATCGGGGCATCGCCGCGGCGGCGGATCGTCGCCCCAAACCCGGTCCGGACCATGATCTCTTGGCCGGTTTGCCGAAGGACCTCGAACGGCTGGATCCGCGGGTCGAGGTTCGGCGTGACGACGACGTAGTCCAGGTCGAAATAGCGATAGGGATCGAAGCCGTCCCCGAGCCGCTGGCGATACTGGTTGAGGAAGCCGGTCCAGAAGAATTCCCCCGCGGGGACGCGGTCCCCCTCCCGGTGTTCCAGGGCGTCACGCATCCTCTGGACCTTTTCCCGACTCTTGCCCACGTCACTGCTCCCCAACACGATTTCCGTGGGAACCGCAGAGGCCGCATTATGGTCCACGGCCTTGCCGCCGTCCACCGCCGCAGGGTGGTCGGAAAGGGGGCGGTCTACTATATTGCGCAAGGCCCGAGAAGTGAGAAAGGGAGCGTCAGATGAAGATCTACAGTCGGACGGGCGACCTGGGCGAGACCGGGCTGCTGGCCGGGCCGCGAGTGGGCAAGGACATCGCCCGGATCGAGGCCCTCGGCACGATCGACGAGCTGAACGCGGCCCTGGGGCTGGTGCGGGGGGAGCCGGTTTCGGGCCCGATCGACCGGCTCCTGGAACGGATCCAGAACGAGTTGTTCGAGGTCGGGGCGGAGCTGGCCACGCCCGACCCCCTGACCCACGGGACCCGGACCATCGGGCCGCAGCACGTCAAGGCGCTGGAAGGCGACATTGACGCCTGCGCGTCGTCGCTCGCGCCGCTGGCGGGGTTCATTCTGCCGTGCGGGGTCCGCTCGGCCGCCGCCCTCCACCTGGCCCGCACCGTCTGCCGCCGCGCCGAGCGGCGGCTGGTCGCCCTGGTCCGAGAATCCGGGGGGGAAATCTCCTTGGTCCTGCTGGCGTACCTGAACCGTCTCGGGGACCTCTTGTTCGTATTGGCTCGGGCGGCCAATGCCGCGGCCGGGGTAGGCGACGTCCCCTGGCGGAGACCGGAGCCGCGGCAGCCCTCGCAGGCTGGACAACCCTAGGTGGACCAGCAGAAAGAGTGATGCTGCCGGCCGTCCGGGCGTTGTGCCCATTTTCTCCTCACCCGGTGCAGCATCTTTAGGCACTCGGCTCCGCGCTCGCCGCCAGAAAGCCCACCCGCCGCGCCAGACTCTACTTCCCCTAAGCCGCTCCAGCCCAAGCAGCTACGCATTTGCCGCCCGAATTGTGTGCAGCAACTGGCACGGCGGTTGCGTTCCAGTCCTTGCAGCGCTGGGAAGCCCTCTGCCCGCGTACGCGGCTCGCTTGCGCTGAAGCTCGACCGGGCACTTCAGCGTCCGCGGCAGATTTACCCCATCCCGCCGTTAGAAAGGCAGTGCGGAGCATGAAGTCCTGGGATCGTCTCGCGAGGGTTGTCGTTGTCGGCGCGTCGTTGCTGGTGACGCTTGCCGTTTCCGGCTCGGTCGCTTGGGCGGATTCCCCCGCGGAGCCGAAGGATGGGGCGGCCGCCGTTGCCCTGCAGCAATCCGTTTCCCCGGCGGCCGAACCGCCCAAGCTGGATACCGGCGACAACGCCTGGCTGCTCACGAGCTCGGCCCTGGTGCTGATGATGACCGGGCCGGGGCTGGCGCTCTTTTACAGCGGGCTGGTGCGCAAGAAGAACGTGCTCAGCGTGATGATGCAGTGCGTCTTCCTGATGTGCCTGATGACGGTGGTCTGGGCGCTTTATGGCTACACGCTGGCGTTCGGCGGCGCCAATACCGATCATCCCCCGCCCTGGCTGGGCGACCTCCGCTACCTCGGCATGAGCGGCGCGCAGGCCACCTGGGAAGACGGCAAGTCGGTAATCCCGCTTTTCCCCCAGCTCACGATCCCGGTGATGACGCACATGCTCTTCCAGGGCATGTTCATCGTGATCACGCCGGCCTTGATCTGCGGGGCGTTTGCCGAGCGGATGAAATTCGGCACGATGGTGGCCTTCATGGTCCTCTGGGCGACGCTGGTTTACTGCCCGTTGGCCCATTGGGTGTGGGGGGGCGGAGTGCTGATGTACGGCAGCCCGAACGCCTCCGGCGTTTTCCAGGGCGGCGCGTTGGATTTTGCCGGGGGCACGGTGGTCCACATCAGCTCCGGCGTCTCGGCCCTGGTCTGTGCCCTGGTGCTGGGGAAACGGATCGGACTGGGAAGGGAGCCGATGCCGCCCCACAACATGACCTACACGGCGGTCGGGGCGGCGATGCTCTGGGTGGGCTGGTTCGGATTCAACGCCGGCAGCGCGCTGGCGGCCAACGGGCTGGCCGCAAGCGCCTTCACGGCGACGCACTTCGCGGCCGCGGCCGGGGGCTTGACCTGGGCCGCGATGGAGTGGATCGTCCGCGGCAAGCCCACCGTGCTCGGAACCTGCTCCGGAGTGGTCGCCGGGCTGGTCTGCATCACGCCCGCCGCGGGCTTCGTGACGCCGATCCCGGCGCTGGGAATGGGCGTCGCCGTGGGGGTTCTCTGCTTCTGGTCGTGCACCGCCTTGAAGAGCCGGTTCGGATACGACGATTCCCTGGACGCTTTCGGCGTGCACGGGGTGGGCGGGACGCTGGGGGCGCTGCTCACGGGCGTTTTTGCCACCCGGGCCACGGGGGCCTTCTCCGACGGCAAGCTCCTCGGGCTGATCGAGGGCGGGCCCGTGCTGGCCGGCCAGATCGCGGCCGTCGTGGTCACCTGGGGCCTCGCCGCCCTTGGCTCGCTGGCGATCCTGAAGGTGCTCGACGCGGTGATGGGGCTGCGGGTCTCGCAATTGGAGGAGATCCAGGGCCTGGACCTCAGCCAGCACGGGGAAGAAGGCTACATCTTTCTGTAAAAGAGGTTGCATGGTTCGAGGAGGAAATCGCCGGCTGCGACGCAACGCCAGGGGGTCGGGAGTCGTTTTCCGCCAACCGTTTCTCCACCATCAACAAGTCTTGGCGGAAAAAGACTCCCGACCCCTTCGGTCTCCCGGTCAGTGGCGGCTGGACATGATCTCGGTGGTTCGCTAGCCTGAATGTTCGTAGGTGAAGGCCGTGTTGCCCGGGGCTGCCGCGGGCACGAGCGGTCCGCACTCAAGGAGTCCTCTTGGATGAAAAAGGTCGAAGCGATCATCCGGCACTTCAAGCTGGAAGAGGTCAAGACGGCGCTGACCGAGCAGCGCGTCCAGGGAATGACGGTCACCGAGGTCCGCGGTTTCGGACGCCAGAAAGGGCACACCGAGATGTACCGCGGCACGGAGTACACCGTGGACTTCGTTCCCAAGATCAAGATCGAGGTCGTGGTCCGCAACGAGGACCTCGCCTCGGTGCTGGACGCGATCGTTCGTTCGGCGCGGACGGGCCAGGTCGGCGACGGGAAGATCTTCGTCAGCGACTTGGCGCGGACGGTCCGCATCCGGACGGGCGAGCTCGATCAAGACGCCCTCTGACCGTGCCCCAGCTTCGGCCGGGCGTGCTGGCCGCCAAGAAGCGGCTGGCCGAGGCGCGGGAGCAAGCCAAACGCCGCCACCGCGAAGGATGCTCGGGAATCGAGTTGTGTGCGGCGATGGCCGACGTGCGCGACGAGGTGCTCCTGGAGCTGCATGAGGCGGCGCTGGCCGGGCTGGGAGCGGCGGAGGCCGGCGCGCTGGCGGGGCAGATCGCCCTGGTGGCCCACGGCGGCTACGGCCGCCGCGACGTCGCCCCCTATTCCGACGTCGACCTGATGATCCTTCGCCGCTCCGGCACCGCCCGCCGGGTGGGGCGGCTGGCCGAGCGCCTGCTGTGCGACGTGTTCGATGCCGGCTTGACGCTGGGCCACAGCGTCCGCACCCCCGAAGAGGCCTGCCGGCTGGCCTGCCGCGATGCCACGATCTCAAGCTCGCTGGTGGAATCGCGGTGGCTTGCGGGAAGCGTAGGGCTGTTCCGGGAGTTTGTCGAGAAGTTCCAGCAGCGGGTGCGGCGGCACGGGGTGGCGCTGGCCCGGGCGATGGAGCAGGCCCGCTGGCAGGAGCGGCTCCGCTTCGGCGAGACGGTCTATCTGCTGGAGCCGAACGTGAAGCGATCGCGGGGGGGGCTGCGCGACCTCCAGTTGCTCCGCTGGGTGGGGATGGCCCGCTACGGCACCCCCGAGCCCCAGACGTTGCACGCCCGCGGACTGCTTGCCGGCGAGGACCTGGAACTGATCCGGCAAGCGACGGAGTTCCTCCTGCGGCTGCGCAGCGAGATGCACTTTCACGCCGGCCGGGCGTCCGACGTGCTCGATCGGGGGGAGCAGCTCCGCATCGCCCGCCAGCGAGGCTACCAGCCGCTGGCCGGAATGCTCCCGGTGGAGCAGTTCATGCGCGACTATTTCCGCCACACCGACCAGGTGAGCCACGTGGTGGGGAGGTTCCTGGAACGGGCCCGGCCGGTCCGCCGGGGCGTCGGCTGGACGGCCCTGCTGGGGCATCGCATCGGCGGGGGGTTCGTCGTCGGTCCGCAGCAGATCGCGGCTCGGCGTCGGGCGGCAGATCGCCTGCGCGGGGACCTCGTGGCGATCATGGAGCTGGTGGAGCTGGCGAACCTCTACGACAAAGAGATCGCCGCGGAGACCTGGGAAGTGGTCCGCCAGGCGGCGTCGCGATTGCCCTCGGGGCCGTCGCTCCCCGGCGAAGCGTGCCGGTCGTTCCTGGCGCTGTTGGATCACGCCGGCCGGCTGGGCGAGCTGTTGCGCGGGCTGCACGAGGTGGGCCTCCTGGAGCGGTTCATCCCCGCCTTCACCCACGCCCGCGGGCTGCTCCAATTCAATCAGTACCACAAGTACACCGTCGACGAGCATTGCCTCCGCAGTGTCGAGCGGGTGACGGAGTTCGCCGCCGATCCGGGCCCGGCAGGGCGGATCTATCGGGCAGTCGCCCGCAAGAGGATCCTCCACCTGGCACTGCTGATCCACGACCTCGGCAAGGGGCACCCCGACGATCATCGCGAGGCGGGCCGGCGGATCGCCCTGGAGACGGCCCAGCGGCTCGGGCTGGACGACGAAGAGGGCGCCGCGCTGGAGTTCCTCGTCCACAAGCACCTCGTAATGAACCACCTCGCCTTCCGCCGGGACACCGGCGACGAGGGGCTGATCGTGCGGTTCGCCGTCGAGGTGGGCTCCCCGGAACGGTTGCAAATGCTGTACCTGCTGACGGCGGCCGATCTGGCCGCCGTCGGGCCCGATAACTGGACCGGCTGGAAGGGCGAGGTGCTGACCGACCTCTACCACCGCACGATGGAGCACCTGGCCGGCGAGAGCCCGAGCACGAGCCGTGACGAGTACCTGGCCGGCCGGCGTCAATCGGTGCGGACCCGGCTGGGAGCCGAAAGCGACCGCCCTTGGTTCGTCCGGCAGGTCGAGTCGCTCCCGGTCTCCTATCTCCACGGGACCGATCCCCAGCAGATTGCCGCCGATCTGCGGCTCTTGGCGCGCTTGGCGCCGGGGGAGGTCCATGCCGAGGGGCACTATCAGCCGGAGACGCACACCGTTCAGTTCACGATCGGCACGCGGGAGGAAGTCACCCCGGGCATCTTCCACAAGCTCACCGGGGCGCTCAGCGGGCAAGGGCTGGAGATCCTCTCCGCCCAGATCAACACCCTGGCGGACGGGCTGGTGCTGGACCGCTTCTGGGTCCACGATCCGGATTTTTCCGGCCAGCCGCCGGCGGAGCGGCTGGAGCAGGTCCGGCGGGCGCTGGTCGGCGCGCTGGTTTCCGGCGGCAAGGCGCCGTCGTTCCGCCGCGTGTGGACGATCGGGGGGACGAAGCGCCCGACCGCCGCCACGGCTCCGACCCGCGTCCAGATCGACAACACCACCTCCGACCACTACACGATCATCGACGTCTTCACGATCGACCGCCGCGGATTGCTCTACGCGATCGCCCGGACGCTCTTCGAGCTGGGCCTGTCGGTGTGGCGGGCGAAGATCGGGACGTTCCTCGACCAGGTGGTGGACGTGTTTTACGTGACCGGCCAGGGGGGCGAGAAGGTCGAGGATCCCGCCCGCCTGCACGAGATCCACCGCCGGCTCCTGGAAGTGATCGAGGCGATCGAGAGGGACGGAGCCGGCGAGGGCTAAATGGAACCGCATGACAACTTGGGGTCTGAATTGGGTGGCATGCCCTCGACGGCGCAGCCGGCGTGGGCATGCTCCCGCAAAAAGCATGCTCACCCGACGCTTCGCGTCGTGAGAGCATGCCACCCTGGAAACCGAAGTTCCTCTGCGGTTCCACTTCGTGGGCCGCACGGCGAGCCGTTGTATTACGCTCAGCAAGGGCGTACCATGACTTGTGCTCAACCCCGTTAGCCGGCGGGCTTGCCCGCCGAACGGATGCTTGGAGCGTTTCACAACCCCGCGGCCTGAAGCATCCCTTGCGACTTTCCAAGGCGCACTCATGGACAGCAGCGTTCCCGCTCCCTCACGGCGAAGTTTCCTGAGGCAAACGGCGGCGGCGGCCGCCTCCTTGGCGGCCGGGCTCTCGATCGCCCGCTCGGCCCACGCCGCCGGGAGCGACACGATCCGGCTCGGCTTCGTCGGCTGCGGCAACCGCGGCACCGGCGCCTGCCGCGACGCGCTTGTGACCAAGGGGCCGGTGAGGCTGGTGGCGGTGGGCGATCTGTTCGCCGAGCGGCTGGAAACGAGCCTCAAGAACCTGACGAAGTACGACGAGCTCCGCCCGCGGATCGACGTCCCCGCCGAAAGGCGCTTCCTCGGCTTCGACGCGTATCAGAAGGTGCTCGATGCGGGGGTGGACGCGGTGCTGCTGACCACGCCGCCGCACTTCCGGCCGATGCAGTACGCCGCGGCGGTGAAGGCCGGGAAGCACGTTTTTCTGGAGAAGCCGTGCTGCGTCGATGCCCCCGGATTCCGCGCGCTCGTGGCCGCCAACGAGGAGGCCAGACGCAAGAGGCTCTCCGTGGTGGTCGGCTTGCAGCGGCGCCACCAGGGAAGGTATCTCGATGGCATCCGGCGGATCCGCGACGGGGCGATCGGGCAGGTTCGCTTCCTCCGCACGTACTTCAACGTCCTCGGCGGCCGCGCCGCGTGGCTGAAGCCCGCCGGGATGAGCGAGATGGAATACCAGATCCGCCACTGGAGCCTCTTCCTCTGGCTTTGCGGCGACCACCTCGTCGAGCAGGCGACCCACGAGATCGACGTGGCCAATTGGGTCATGGACGCCCACCCGGTCCGGGCCAACGGCATGGGCGGGCGCGAGGTCCGCAAGGGGCCCGGAAACGGCGACATCTGGGACCACCACGCCGTGGAGTTCGAGTACGCCGGCGGCGCGAGGCTCTTCTGCCAGGCCCGGCAGCAGCCCGGCACCTGGGAACATACCTCGGAAAACGTCCACGGCAGCAAGGGCTGGATGACCCTGGGGAGCGGCTCCTGGGGCGAGGGCAAGGCCACGCCGCGGACGATGCGGCAAAAAGGCAGCCAGGTCGAGAATCCCTACCAGCGCGAACACGACGACTGGTTTGCCAGCATCCGCGGGGAAGGCCCGTACCGCCTCGAAGGGGACTACGGCGCCACGAGCAGCATGACGGCCGTGCTGGGCCGGATGGCCACTTACTCCGGGCAGGTCGTCGCGTGGGAAGACGCCGTGCGATCGCAACGGAGCCTCGCTCCGCGGCGGTACGCCCTGGACGCCGAGCCGCCGACGCTGCCCGATGCCCAAGGCAGGTATCCCACGGCAATTCCCGGCGTGACCAAGGCGTGGTGACGTTCCGGGCCGCGAGGGGGACAGTCCCCGACAACTTGCCGCGCTCAAGCGACTTCCGGCTCGAGCGGTCCGCCGGGTGGGAGCAGGTCGGCCAAGGGGCAGCCCTCGCACCGCGGCGTCCTGCGGCAGTGCTCCTTGCCCACCTGCACCAGGAGGGCATGGTACTCGTTGAACAGCCGCACGTCCTGCGGCAGCCCGCTCTCGAAATGGTCCTTGAGCTGGTAGTAGTCGGCGTCGAAGCCGATCCAGCCGTGCCGGGCAAATACGCGGTGGGTGTAGGCATCGACGACGAAGGTGGGCAGCCCGCCGGCATACAGCAGGATCGAATCGGCCGTCTCCGGCCCGATCCCGTGGATGCCCAGCAACTGCTCGCGGAGCTCGGCCAGTCCGGTCTGGAACATCGCCTCGAGCGATCCGTCGTAGCGCTCCACCAGGAACGCCACGAGGCTGCGGAGCCGGCGGGCCTTGACGCGGTAGTACCCGGCGGGCCGGATCAGCTCTTCGAGCTCGTCGGCCGGCACGCGGTAAAGCGCGTGCGGCTCGAGCAGGTCCTGCTGCCGCAGGTTGTCGATGGCCCTGGTGACGTTCTGCCAGGAGGTGTTCTGGACCAAGACGGCCCCGAGGATCACCTCGAAGGGCGTCCGGGCGGGCCACCATTGCTGCGGACCGTAGGCGGCCAGCAGCCGGTCGTAGACTTCCTGGAGCGTGGCGTTCATGCGGCGTGTCGGGGCAATGCGTCCGGGGCATCTCGGCGAGTGTTCCTATCTTAACGGATTTTCGGCCGGTGCCAACGGCGGCCGGGAAGACCGGGCTCAAGCTCCGGCGTGGCGGCGGTCGAAAAGGAGAAGGGCCCGAGGCGTCGCCCTCCGGCTGAGGCTGCGCTTCCCGGTCGGCCCGATACCGCGCGTATGAGCACCCTCTCGCCCCATCCCCGTGCAGTCGCTCAGCCGGAAACGGACTACTGGTTCCAGTCGCGTCAGCCCCTGACGAGCCTGGTCTTTGTCACCCCGATCCTGCTGGTCTACGAGGGCGGGGTGCTGCTTTTGGGACACCAGGCGGTACGCAACGGCGCCGACGTCTGGCTGCGGGGCTTCCTGGACCTGCTGGACTTCGGGCAGTACTTCCTCCTGCCGATCCTGACGGCCTGCATCTTGCTGGGCTGGCACTACACGCTCCGGCAGCCGTGGCGGACCAGCCGGGGCGTGCTGTCGGGGATGGTTGCCGAGTCGGCGCTTTTGGCCGTCTGCCTGCGGCTGATCCTGCAACTGGAAGTGGTTTTCTGGTGGGGCCTTGGGGGACCGCTGTCGCTGGGATGCGCGGGGGCCGGCGGGTCGCAGGGGGCCGGCGGGGTGGCGGGGCTCGTCGGCTTTCTCGGGGCGGGGGTGTACGAGGAGCTGCTGTTCCGCCTGATCCTCCTGTCCGCGGCGCAGTGGGCCCTGCGTCGCGCCGGCGCCACCCAACAAGCCGGCACCGCGGCGGCCGTCCTGCTCACGAGCCTGATCTTCTCGGCGGCCCACTACGTCGGCCCCTCCGGCGAGCCCGTCCTCTGGCTCCACTGGACGTTCTGGTTCGGCGCCGTGTTCCGCTTCCTGGCCGGCGTCTTCTTCAGCGTGCTGCTGGTGTGGCGCGGATTCGGGATTGCCGTCGGGGCCCATGCCGGCTACGACATTCTCGTGAGATTGCTATAGCCGGCGCTAGCGGGTGGAGGCACCTGATTTGACGGGTGCTAGCATGCGGAAGTCCCGCCGATGCAACGGTCTCGGGTTTGTCAAGCCCCGGGCGGGGCGATTTTCCGCATTCCCGGAAACTCCCTTCGCATTTCCAAAAAACTCCCTTTGTCCCCCGCCGAGCGAACGCTTATAATGGGCCCGTTGGCGACGACTGACCGCTGCGTGCGGACTGCATCGAGAGGAAGAAGGGGACGCCGCCGTGCTGATCGTTCGACCGAAAGTAGCGGAGCTGGTGTTCCAACTGTACGGGCGACCGCTGCACCCCGAGCTGTTCGAGGTCTGCTCTTCCCGGACCGTCCAGCGCGCCGAGTATACGGCGAAGATCGACATCACCCGCACCGGCCACGTGGTGACCTGGCGCGACGCGGGCCTGGTCCTCACCGAAGTGGTCACCTCGGCCCACCATCCGCTGCCGGAGCGGCGGCGGCTGATGTCGTACCGCCTGAAAGGGCAGCGGAGCGACCGGGTGGAATGCCGCGGGGGGATCAGCTACCAGGTCAGCTTCCAGCTCGAGCCCGTCGAGCCCGAGGTCTTCTGGACCTTCCAGGAGGAGCTGACCCGCGACGGCCAGACGCAGGGGATGCTCCAGCGCTTCGACTCCAGCGGCCGGATGGCGCTGGGGGCGATCAGCTACATCAACGTGGAAAGCCGCGCCCGCAGCTTCCTCGTCCAGGCCTTCCACACGTTTCCGGACGACTACGCGATCGTCAAGAGCCAGTCGCTGTTCCAGATCCCGTGAGCCGGTCGAGGAAGGCCCGGATCGCGGCGCTCAGTTCGGCGGGACGCTCGACGGGCGCCATGTGCCCTGCTCGCTCGATGCAAACCAGCCGTGCCCCGGGGATCCGCTCCGCGATCCCGCGCATCTCGGCCACCGTCGAGATGACGTCCTGGGCGCCGACGAGGACCAGGGTCGGGCAGCGGATCTCGGCCAGGTGCGGCGTGAAATCGGGGCGCTGGGCCATGCCCCGGGCCGCGGCGGCGATCCCCTGCCGGTCGCTGGCGAGGATCACCCGCCGCAAGCGCTCCGCCACCTCCGGCCGGAGTTGAAGCGTCTCGGGGGCCAGCAGCCTGGGGATCATCGACTCGGCCAGCGCCGCCGGCCCTTCCCGCAGCACCCGCTCGGCCGTCTCCCGTCGGCCGGCGGCCGCCTCCGGGGTGTCCGCCGCCGCGCGGGTGTCGCAAAGCACGAGCCCCCGCAGCCGCGCGGCGTGCCTCCGCCAGAAGGGCCAGGCGACGTACCCGCCCATCGACAGGCCGCACAGCACGACGGGCTCGCCGACCTCCAGCGCGTCCAGGAGCCCCGCCAGGTCGTCGGCCAATTGCTCCATGGTGACCGTTCCCTCGGTGACGTCACTTTGGCCGAACCCGCGGAGATCCGGGGCAATGACCCGGCACCGGTCGCAAAGCGCTTCGATCTGGGCGTCCCACATCGTGTGATCCAGCGGGAACCCGTGGACCAGCAGCAGCGGGATTCCGCTCCCGCGGTCGACGGTCGCCAGGACCGTGCCGTGGACCGCAAGTCTTTTCATTCCGGCCTCCGGGGTTTTTGTTTCGCTTCGAGGGCCTTGCGAAAGGCCTCGAGCTCCCGCACGATCAGGCCCGAGTGCGGTTCCAGCTCGGCGGCCCGCGACTGATACTTGACGGCGTTTTCCAGGTCGCCCCGGGTGAAGTAGACGTGGGCCAGCGTGTCGAGGTAGGCGCTCGTGTTGGGGCTGAGCTCCAGCGATTTGCGGGCGCTCTTGAGGGCCTCGTCGAGGTTCCCTTCGGTGTTGCCCACCAGCCAGGCGAACTTGTTGTAGTTTTCCGGGTCGTTCGGCTCCTCGGCGGTGTCCCGGCGGATGGCGTCGGCCTCTTGCTGGACCTGGCGGACGATCTTCGCGCGGAACTCGGCGGACTGGCCGGCAAGACGATAAGCGGCAATCAGCGCGTCCAGCTCGCCGGGGTCCTCCTTGAGCGCGGTTTCGAGTTCCTGCCGCTGCCGGGCCCGGTCCCCCTCGGCGCCGTGGCGGCAGGCGAGGAAATAGTGCACCCGTGCCCGGGCCTGCTTGACGTCCTCGGCCAGGTCGCCCCAATCGACCTCCTTGGCGCGGAACGTGTCCAGGGCCTTCTGGCAGGCCTCGGCCGCCTCCTTGTGGTTTCCCTGGTCGTGCAGCATCTCGCCGAGCTCCCGGCCGCCCCGCAGGGCCGCCTTGGGATTGCCGGAGTCGATCAACTGCTGGCACTCCCGGCGGGCCCAGGCGAACCGCCCCCGCCGCCTCAGCGAGGCGGCCGCTTCCAGCCGGGCGTGCAAACGGACGCCGTCGATGGTCGGATGGATCTTCAGGGCCTGCTCGGCCGTCTGTTCGGCCAGCGTCTGGTCGCCTTGGCGGGCGTAGGCTTCCGCCAGGGCGTACACCAACGGCACGACGATGGCCGCACTGCTCTCCCTAGGCGACCGCTCCAGGCGGGTCCGCTCCGCCTCGACCAGCCGCGCCCACGGGCCGACCGCCTTCTTCGGCTCCTCGCGGAGCTGCAAGTAGAGCATCAGCCATTGTGCGCCCGGGCGGCTGCTCCCGGCCAGGTTCTCCCGGAGGATCTCCGCCAGCCGCTTCCGGGAGGCGGCGTCCGGCGGCTCCCACGTGAGGATCGCCGCCGCCGCGTAGCTGGCCAGCACGGGCGACTTCTCGAAGCGGATCAGCCGGCCGAGCGCCGGCACTCCCTCCAGGTCCGAGTAGAGCGCCAACAGCCGGATCCGGTCGGCCCGGCCCTCGGGGCCCTGCAAGTCATAGCCGTCGAGGGCCTCTTTCACCCGGGGCGGGTCCTTGTCGGTCGACCACTTCGAGCGCAAAAGCCGCAGCAGGTACCTGGCCCGGCTGGCAACCTCCAGGTCCCGGTGCTCGGAGGCCGCCACCAGCGCGTCGTACGCCGCGAACCCCACCTTGGCCAGCTCCTCCTGGGCTCGCTGGCGGACGGTGTAGTCGCGGTCGCCCAGTTGCTCGATCAGGCGAGCGACCCGGGCGTCCGCCGCGGGCGGCTTATCCTCTGCGGACAGCCCGGCCCGGGCCGCCGCGAGCAGGAGCAAGGCGGCAGCAAGCCAGGCCAGGCGGAAAGGAGAACTTTTGATCCGGACCACGATGTCGGCTCCCGCCCCACAAGGGCGATCTTTCTGGAGCAGCCAGGAGGGGGACAGTCCCATTTTCGCTCCGCGAAAATGGGACAGTCCCCAGCGCTCCTAAGGAAGGATACCCCAGCGTGGCCGGCTGAGGCAAGCCGCCGCCCGGCTTTTCTCGGCCGGGAACCGGGCAACTCGACAGCCCCGCAGCGGCGGTCTATACTGGCGCCCGACGTTCCCGGAATAGGAAAACGACACCGCCGAGGGAAACGACACAGCAGAGGAAAACCATGCAGCCAGAGCCCAGGCGCGGCACTTTGCAGCCAACGTTTAGCCCCGGCACTTGTGCCGGGGGAATCCCTTGGCTGTTGGCCGGGGTGTTCGTGCTGCTGGGTTGGCTTGGTCCGGCCGCGGCCGCGCCGGCCGAGAAGCCGCCGCCGGCCGGGTCCGCCGCCGGTCCGGCCGCCCGCCAGCGCCAGGCAAAGATGCTCGCCGGGTATTTTGAGGCGATGTCGGTCGCCAAGCCGCTGGCGGTCCGCAAAGGCGAGGATTGGGAGGCCCACCGGCGGCGATTGCAGGAGCGGGTCCTCGATGGCATCGGCCTGAAGCCCTTCCCGGAGCGCCTTCCGCTGGACGTCCGCCAGTCGCCGCCCCTGGATCACCCCTGGTGTACGGTCCGCCGGGTGTATTACCGGCTGTGGCCGGGGGTCTATTCGTCGGGGCTGCTCTTCATGCCGAAGCAATTCCGCGAGCGGCCCGCCCCGGCGATGCTCTGCCCCCACGGCCATTGGGGCAACGGAAATGCCCATCCCGTGGTGCAGACCCGCTGTCTCAACCTGGCGCGGCTGGGCTACGTCGTCTTCTCCTCGACGCAAAACCACTACGAGGACCTCTACGTCGGCGTCTCGCACCAGACGCTGATGGTCTGGAACAACGTCCGGGCCCTGGACTACCTGGAGTCGCTGGCCGAGGTGGACAAATCGAGGATCGGGGCGGCGGGCTGCTCCGGCGGCGGATTGCAGAGCGAGATGATCGTTGCGCTGGACCCGCGGGTCAAAGCGGCAAGCATCGTCGGGCTGACCTGCGATTTCCGCGAGATCATGTTTCCCGGCGCGACCCACTGCGCGTGCAACCATTTCCCCGGCGTGATGCGCTGGACCGACCATCCGGAGATCAGCACGCTGGGGCTACCCGCCGCGGTCCAATACCTGACGATGAACGACTGGACCAAGACCTTCAAGGAAAAGAACTTTTCCACGATCCGCAATCTCTACGCCGCCCACGGTTTAGCCGACCGCGTCGACTGCCGGCACTTCGACTCGCCCCACGACTACAACAAGGCGATGCGCGAGCAGACCTACCAGTGGATGGAGCGCTGGGTCCGCGGGCGGTCCTCGGCGGGGCCCGAGACCGAGCCGGAAACCAAGACGTTTCCCGTGGACACCCTGGTGAAGCTCACGGCCCCGGTCGCCGAGGACAAGGGATTCGGCGAGATCGGCCGGATCTATCGGGCCCGGCGGGGATACAAGGTGCCGGCCATCCGCGGCCGGGCCGACTGGGACGATTACCGGCAGCGGATGACCGCGGCGCTCAGGGATCTGCTCGGCGAGGAGACCATCCTTCCGCGGAAGGCAACACCCACGAGTCCCGGGCCGAAGAGGGAAGGGGATCTGCTGGTGGAGCGGGTCGGCTACCCGAGCGAAGGAGGGATCGTCGTGCCGGCGATCGTGCTCCGCCCCAAGGGCGCCGCGGGAAGATTGCCGGTGACGATCCTGCTTGGGTCCGCGGGAAAGGAATCGCTCTTGGCGGAAGAGGGCGGCAGCTCGGCCCGGGACCGGGCCCGCCGAGGAGCCCTCGTCGTCCTTCCCGACGTCCGCTGTTTTGGGGAGCTTTTCTCCACGGGGACCGACAACGCCGCCGCCCAGCGGCAGGCCTGGGAGCGGAACGGGATCGTCTGGGGGCGGCCGGTCGCGGGGATGGGCTGCACCGATCTGGGCGGCGTGCTGGAGGGGCTGGCGGTCCGGCCCGACGCCGACGTGGGCCGCGTCGAGGTGATTGCCCTGAAGTCCGGCGACGCCGCGATCGTCGCCATCTTCGCCGCCGCGCTCGATCCGCGGATCGCCAGCGTCGAC
>Ga0153916_10001773_pt1 | contig 15678 bp, 7 predicted proteins | sample Opewatmetagenome_FD_109642 | JGI IMG/M metagenome (GOLD analysis project Ga0153916, IMG submission 109642) | Freshwater wetland microbial communities from Ohio, USA - Open water 3 Core 3 Depth 4 metaG | ecosystem: Environmental > Aquatic > Freshwater > Wetlands | place: USA: Ohio, Lake Erie, Old...
GCGATACCGCTTCCGGCCGAACATTCGTTCACCGCGTAGTTCAGGTTGGCCGCACGGATCGCCTCACGCAGCGAGCAGTTGCCGTCCGCGGCAATTGCGTCAGTTGTTGTGGTCACCGTGATGAGGGCTGCACGGGCCAATCCTGTTGGCTGCAGCGCGAACACCAGCGTCAATACCAGCGCTACAGCGGTGAGGCTGCGGGTCAGCTGCTTGCGGCTACGTGGCTGCGTTTCCATGCTGGCCTCCCTTGGTTGGTCTGGGCGGGCATTCACGTCGTGCCACCCCAGGAGTCCGCGATCTCGACGCCACTAGATCTTTCCGATTTGCCGGAGTAGGCATTCGATTCCTTACATTAGCCGCCTTCGTCACCACCGAGGGTGTTGCTTAGGTTGGGGTGGATGACCCTGACTATCCACCAATAGGCGAATTGCGAGCTCGTTGATGGAAGTAGACTACCCGACCATGCAAGGGGTCTAGCACGGAGGTGATCGCATGGCGCATGGATCTCCATATCAACCGTCGCGTCCTTTCTACCTCATTCCACAAGCCCGTCGGCTCTGGCATATTGCGCTACCAGGTGTCAGGATAGCGGTATCCAAAGGGGGCACACACGAGACGCTACAGTCACATCCGAATGCCTGATTGCGATCGACACTGTCTCCTGCCAGCTTCAATGGAAGGATCATTCCCGGAGGAGTATGACGCCGGGTAGATAACAGATGCCGTGCACTCAAGAGACCCTGAGGCATTCTGTGAAAGACACAGCAGGAACGCCAGCACTAGTGATCCCCCTGATCCCGAAGGTTTCTGCCGCCTCGCGCCCACAAACAAATGCCTCGCATTCTAGATAGTCAAGGGCGCTTAAGATGGAATATGTGCAAGGCCAATGGGCAGACGCTGTGACCTGGCGCCCAATGATCGGTCAACGGTAAGGCCTCCGCTAGGTACCGCTGTTCCTCACTCCCCAATCTGCCCAATGCTGACAAAGTCGATGAGCCCGATCACGGGGCTGGCCACGTTCGGCTTCCAAGTGCCAACAAGGACCTGAAACCTGGCTTTCCTGAGCGCGTCGGCATCAGCAGGCACATGACTACCTACGACAACTCCGTCGATGGAGTAGGAGATCGTCATTGTGGCAGGCTCGACCTCGATCCTCACCGTATGCCAGCTGCCCGGCTTAAATGACTGCAAGGGCGTTTCATACGAGTGCCCTTCCCGTTGGGGCCAGACAATGTCCGAGCAGTTGCCCCTGAACTGACTGCTGTACCGCTCGATAGTACAGCCGCCAAACCAGATGCCTTCCTTCAACCCAATTGCGCTCAGATGGATGTTTACCGACCCGTACGCACTGTCAGTGGCCATTGCCAGGTTCGCCTCGAGGAACATCGGCGACTTCAGTACAAAGCCATCATACGAGCGGGCGACCAGCGAGATATCGCCGAAGTGATCCCCTTCATCCGCAAGGGTGAGGATGCCATTCCGTTGTTCCACCGCAGGACTGGGCGAACTGCCAGTGAGCTTCCACTTCTGCCTGTCAAATGAGCCGTCCTTTGCGGGGTTGTTGAAGTCGTCGTACGTATTCAGGACGATCTGCGGGCTCGGTGTTCTCGTCGGCTCCGGAATGGGGGTCGGGGAAGGCGCTGGCGGAGTCCCTGATGTCTGCGCGGGACCTGTGGGTAGAGCCACATAGGCTCTGCCGGCCAAGGTGTCACTCACGGCGAAATAGGCCGGCTTCGGATTGAAGTCGCGGTCAAACATCAGCGGATCGCCATTGGGTTCATTCAGGCAAATGGGGAAGGCAAAGGGACAGATGATCCAGGACAGCGAATCGGTGGTTCCCCAGACGTAGAAGCCGCCACAAGCGCCCGATTCAAGACAGGCATCCAACATGTCCCGGTAGATGCGGGCCTGGTACTCATACCGTTCGGCTTGCGAGCCTCCGGTGCTGCCAAGATCGACCTCGAACTCGGTAATGTAGACCTTCACTCCCAGGTCCACGAATTCCCGCATCGCTTCGACAACCTCTCCCTTTTGAGGGGCAATCTGGTTGCCGAATGGGCCGAGCAGGTGCATTTGCATTCCCACGCCGTCGATGGGCACACCCTTCGCTTTCAGGTCCTTCACCGTGCCCTGCATGAGGTTGAAGATTTGTTGCCCATGGCTGTCAAACGGGGGGTTGTTGGCTCCGCTATTGAATATCAAGACGGCATCCGGGTCCGCTTCTCTCGCCCAGCGGAAGGCCATCTCGACGTACTCCGGCCCGATCTTGTCAAGCCAGAAGTCCCTGAGGCTTGTCGCAGGATCGTGGGTCGACCAGTACCTTCTCTCGCTGGCCTCGTTCACTATGATCCACTCCTGTACTCGCCCTTGGTAGCGTCCCACAACGGTCCTGATGTGTTGTTCCAGAATCTTGATGTACTCGTCCCGCGAATAGCCGCCGTTCTTCAGCCAATCCGGAATCGCACTCGCTTCGCCCCAGACCACGCCGCCCAACACGCGCCAGCCGCGCTGCTGCGCATACTCCACGATCCGATCTACGCGGTCGAACTCGTAATCGTCGTCAGAGTTGCCATCGACGACCCCTGACCCCATCCAGAAAGGCGGACTCACCCAGGTCCAGTCGCCAAACTCGATGCCATTGAAGTCGCGTTGCATGGCTTCGCAATACCGTCGGTCGATCATTCTCGCGATCTCGAAGTTGGCCCCAAAAACGAGATCTCTTTGCCTCGCCAGGCTGGCCAATCCCGGGCCAATATCGACTGGCTCAACCCAATTCCCCTCAGGTTTGGTGCCCACAGTCAATGCGGTGATTGTCACCGGGGTGTGAGCTGGAGCTGTGACGCCAAAATAGAACTTCCGCTCCGGGAATAGACCGTTGGGCAGGGAGACTCCAGCCATCGTGGTCACGTCCAGGTGTTTCAATACCAGGTTGTTCTCGTCCAGCACGCTGAAACTCATGCCCTCCGGCTGATCGAACACGACCTGGATTGGCTCTGAAGTGCTTCGATCCAAATCGATTGTCGCCGCAGGTCTGTCGGACAAGCCGTCATAGATCCTGAGCACGTACTCCCCATTGATTGACGGAAGCTCCAATACCGTGATTCCCTGCCACCAGATGTCCCGGGACTTCCCTCCAATAGGATTGCCAAGGACCCTGACGGACCCGTTGTCACCGCCGACAAGCTTGGCGACTTGTATGCGAACGGGCGCATTGAGTGACCACACAGCGCTCTCTGGGAGGAAGGCAAACTCGGTCTCTGTCGCGGTGAAGGTCACCGAGTCCGTCTGCGCGTCATACTCACCCGGAGCACAATCGGGCAAATACATGGGCTCCCAAGGAACCTCCAGGCTGTCCAACGCGGGGAGGTCGGGAGATAGGTCACGAAGCGCATCTTTCCAGACGAAGCCCGTCGTCTCACTTCCTGCGGCAATCACTTTCGCCTTCACGAAATCACCGTAGATCCCGACTGGATCAATGGGTGTGCCAGCCAGTAGTTCGGCAGAGCTCTTGTAGGCCACATTCCCAGGCCCGCTGTACAGCGCCGACGCTCGACTCAGCACAGTCTCAGGCGTGGGAGTGGAAGCACGCGTCGGAGAGGGAGTTGATGTCGCGGATGATGTGCAGGCGGCAAGAACAATTGTGAAGATGGCGATGACCTGGACAAGGCGTTTCATCTCTCCCTCCGGAAGCATCCAAGAGCCTGATGGTGGGGATGCGCCAAAACATCGAGCGGCACTATCGAACTTCGAGGATCTCCGTGCGTAGACTCCTCGGCTGCTTGGCGGGAGGGCTCATGCCCCTCCGACCGAGATCGCGCAGTGTGGATGGCCATTTCCCTCGTCTCATCTTCATCTACTCGATCACCAAAACCCGAGCCTGTATGGCATCACGTTCAGAGTCGTTTGAGCAATAACGAAACCGACTCTGCGACGAGGTCAGGTTGTCGCAGCACGCCCCCACCCACCTGTAGCGCGGATAGAGCGGTGGTGGCGGAAGGTCATGATGGGTGCATATTGGTCGATCCTTAGAGTAACCTGTCACGGTATTGCGGCCGGTATGAACCCAGTTGTCGGTGCCACCGGTCATGAAGTCAGAAGCATGCTTTCCGTCAATCGTGTCAGAAGAAAGCGGACACACGCTATGGGGCGTTGGGCCGATCCTCTGCAGCGAGTAGAGAGCCTTGTAGCTGTCGTTGCTTAACCCCGGGTGCATGGCGATAGCTAGCCAGCGCGCGTCGCCGACGAAAACACTGGAGCCGAAGTCAAGCTCAACCGCCAAACTCCCTCCCTCAGCCGAAATGCTCTCCCTTGCGGCAAGCACCGATGTGGCCGCCGGATGTCTCGGCACCCCACACCTTGAACAGGAAGTCGTAGACCCCATCTGCCACGAGGCCTCCATCCTCGAGTTGGTCCTCGTAAGTGAAAGCTGTTCCTATTGCGGTCGCAAGCGGACGCGCCAAAGCGCCTCCCGTCATGAACAGCAGCGAGATCAAGACGAGCATGGGTGAGAGGTGTTTGGATTTGTCCTCTCTTTACGGGCATGTGCTGGCAGAGAATGCATAGTTTTCGTCGTACACCCCGGCGCAGGTCACAGTGCCGCCGCCAGTGACTGCTCCGCCAAAGAGTTGCGATGCACCGATGCGGGTGGTGAATTCGGCGTCGTTGCGGATGGCGTTGGTGCTACCGGTGATCTGCGAGTTGTTCACGAGTACGGTGTAGGCACCGCCGGAGGCGGAGTTGTAGAGGCCGTAATTGTTTGACCCGCCGCTAGCGCGAAGGACACTGTTGTTGATGGTTGGCGAGGAGGAATACCAGTTGTACACGCCGTGGCTGTTCGTTCCCCCCGAAGCGCTGGCGGCGATGTTTGTCATCGTCGGTGAGGAGCCGTTGTTGATCACGCCGTAGTTGTTCGTTCCCCCCGAGGCAGTGGCGGTCACGTTCGTCATCGCCACGGAAGAAGAGTCGAAGTTGTACACACCGTAGTTGTTTGTTCCCCCCGATGCGCTCGCGGTGATGCTCATCATGGTCGTCGAAGAGTAGAGATTGAACACACCGTAGCTGTTCGCTCCCCCCGAGGCGCTGGCGGTGACGTTCGACATCGTCGCCGAGATGGAGGTGTCGACGGACACGCCGTAGTTACTATTCGTCCCTCCCGAGGCGCTGGCGGTGACGTGGGTCAGGCGCGGGGCAATGCCGATGACGAGGATGGCAATGGCATACGCATTTCCGCCTGTGTTCTCCACAGTCAGAAAGCGCAGTTCGGCGTCGTTTGCGCCAACCACTGTGCCGGTGTTGTACGTGACATCACCGGTGAAGGTGATCTTTGTCGTCAACTCGCCCGCGCCTTCGATGTCCACGTATTGCTTCATCGTCACCCGCTCGCTGTACACGCCCGGCGCCACCCACACCAGGTAACGGTTGCCGTCGCTGGCGTCGCTGATGCTGTTGAGCGCGGCTGTGATCGTTGTGAAGTCACCGCCGCCTTTCGCCACGATGATGACATTCTGATACGCCGAGCCGTTGTCCACCCCATCAGCGAAACCAGCCGGCACGCTGCTCATGCCGCTCCATGGGACTTGCGCCGCATGAAGCGCGTACGGCGTGGGGGTGATTGCCTGTCGCGGGTCGAGGGTCGTGTACGCGCCTACGCTGTCGCCCGCGCGAACTCCGATCTCCAGCCAGCGCGCCTCCCCGGCAAAGGCCGAGGCGCCGAAATCCAGCTCGACCGTGAACAGCCCGCCGGTGACAAGCGCATCCTCAACCGCAACCGGCGAGCCCACCGGGCTGCCGCTCATTTCGTCGTCATACAACGTGAACTCGAAGTCGTACACACCGTCGGCGGGTTGCCCTCCATCCATGAGTTGCCCCTGGTAGGTGAACGCGGTGCCGACCGGGGCGGCCAGCGGCGCCGGGCGGGCATCGGCCATGACATCCCGCGCCAGGACCGAGATCGGGCTGTTGGGCGTGAGCGCGATGAGCACGATGACCACAACCGTGAATGCGAGGGCTTTCATGGGCTCCCCTCCTTCGGGGGTTTGGGTGGGCGTGGAGAAGATGAGGGAGGATCAGATAGGGCAGGCGCCTCCTGCCTATGGGTTGTTCCTCAGCACGAGCGGCAGGTAGACGTCAAAGAACGACTCCAGCCATCCCCAGAAGCCGGAGGAGAGGTCGTGCTCGCCTCCGCTGGTTGCGCCAGCCACAGGCTGACCAATCGTGCCTTGGACGTCGTACACGCCGCCGCTCGAGAAGCCTCCGCCTCCAGCGATCACTTAGCGGCCGATGGCATAGTCGCTCTGGGCCAGGACGACCGTGGATAAGGCGGCGAGGAGTGCAAGGACAACGAGGATGGATGAAAGACGTCGTTTCATGTCCCCTCCGGGTGAACGCAAAAACCGGCCCACCGATCTGGCCGGTTTCACTGTTGGCTCGCCGCGCGCACAGTGACCAACTGCGGCGCGCGGGTCATGGCTTCCAGACCCTCAATGAACGAGGCGTCAGGTCATTTGTGTTGACAAGCTAGCGGTATTCCCCCTGTTGAACAGCGGCGCGGGCGCGCCGCACACGCCCGGGAAAGACCAGGCTCCCTCCGAGACCTGCCTCCAATCCGGGACGGTCAAGCCCTACGTGATTTGCATCACTATTGTCCTACATTCTCGCAAATGCGCAACCCCTGCCCGGCTCGCCCCCTACCTCTCGCTGCTGGGATCAGCCCGTCCTCTCCAAGTCGCCCCACGAGCGCGAAGGCTTTTCGTTTCCCCTGACGCCCATATGTTGACCACGACCAACGTCGACAACGTAGCAAGTGGCAGCACTGACAGACACAGGGGATATTCGCTCCGTTGATGCGTACGGCATCTCGTGCACTCTGCATCCCCTTCCCTTGCCGCTTGCGATGAGGTAGCATGTGCAAGTGCGCTTGGCTGCAGACTTCTCTTCGGGTGCTTAAGGCTGCCAGCGAGCATCGGTGAGCTAGCGGACAGGGTCATGCCGGCTATCAACGTGGCACAGGGAGAGGGGGACGTCAAGTGCATGCCGTGCGAAACGATCAGAAGTGAGTCACTTTATTCGTCGATTTGCCGACGGCGTCATCGCAGAGAATCAGGGAAAAGCAAGGGGTGCGGGGGATCTGAGAGTCGCCCTATTCCCAAGCAAGCATTCGCGGGTTCGAATCCCGTCACCCGCTCTCACAGCCAAAAACCAACCCCTCCGGCCTCCGATTGGAGGCCGGAGGGGTTGAAAGTCACATCACCTGAAAGCAAAGATTCCTCAGTACGAATCTCCGCACCTTCGCAATCTGCGTGTCTTGACCCGGAATCCTAACCCAACGCACTATTCAGAGTCAGAACAACGCACGAGATTGACTCTATCCCGGAGGATCATGCACTGAGTTGTTGCATCCTGCAACGTTGTTCCCTGGCAGGCGACGCCGCAGGGGGACAGACACTTTGGCACCCGACCAAGCATAGCCGTGGCCAGTTCGCTCCGTAGTCTGGATAATCAAAGAATACATCGAATGCTTCAACCGAAAACGGTGACACCAGGGGATTGGAGCAAGGATTCCAGAGGGGACCCTGCCCCCGCCAGCCTGGCAGAGGCAAGGAAGGCTCATCACGGTTCTGGTCCTCAATGGATTGCACCACGACTACAGGCGTGCTACGTGAGTCTGCAGCTGTCCGAACACCCTCCGACGAGGTTTTCGGCTGGCACAGGGGGCTGACGACCTCGCTGCCCGGTGCGGCTGCCCGAGCGTAGCGGCTCCTCCCCTTTTCCACTATGATGTGACCAAGGGCGAACGCATGGCGATGCCCCTGCTCACCACCAAGCTCCAGATTCCTTCCCTGCGCCGCGAGCGTATCGCCCGTCCACGCTTGCTGGAGCGGCTCAACGCTGGCTTGGTCTGTCCCCTCACCGTGATCTCGGCACCGGCCGGCTTTGGCAAGACGACCCTGGTCGCCGAGTGGCTGGCGCATTGCAAGCGGCCATCCGCTTGGCTCTCCCTGGACGAACGGGACAGTGACCCGGCGCGCTTCCTTTCATATCTGGTTGGTGCCCTGCAACAGATCGAGGACGAGGCCGGCCAGGCGACACTGGCCACGCTTGCCGCCACCCGTGCTCAGCCGTCTCTGTCTGCGCTCCTGCCGCAGCTCATTAACGAGATCAATGCAATCCCCGAGGAGTTCATTCTCGTCCTGGATGACTACCACCTGATCGGCGCGCAAGTGATCCACGAGGCCCTCACCTTCCTGGTCGATCACCAACCCCAACCCTTGCACCTGGTAATCGCATCTCGGGCAGACCCGCCTCTACCCCTAGCCCAGCTGCGCGCCCGGGGCCACCTGAACGAGTTGCGCCAGGCCGATCTCCGCTTCACGCCCGAGGAAGCCGCTGAGCTGCTCAGCCGGGTCCTGGGGTCTGGCTTGTCGGCCAAGGAGGTGAACCTCCTCACCGAGCGGACGGAGGGCTGGGTTGCCGGGCTGCAAATGGCGGCCTTGGCGCTGCAGGAGCTTCCTGCCGGGCTAGGTCTGCCGCCCCGCAACGCCGAAGCATTCATCGAGGCTTTCGGCGGCACCCACCGGTACATCTTGGACTACTTGGTGGAGGAGGTCCTCCACCGCCAGTCGCCCCAGACCCAGTTCTTTCTGATGCGGACATCGATTCTGGAGCGGCTTTGCGGCCCTCTGTGCGACGCGGTCACTTCGGGGACCGAGACCCCTCCCGTCTCCAGCGCAGGCGAGAACGAGGGCTCGGCCGCGGACCAAGCTCGAGGCACGGCTGGACAGCAGATGCTTGAGGGGCTGGAGCATGCTAACATCTTCATCACACCTCAGGACGACCGGCGGGAGTGGTATCGCTATCACCGGCTGTTCGCCGACCTGCTCCAACAACGCCTTCATCGGGCAGCGACGTCGATCCAACCATACGGGCAGCCGGTTGACATTGCGGCCCTGCACCGCCGCGCCGCCGAGTGGCACGAGCGGAATGGCACGCTGCCAGAGGCCATCCACCATACTCTGGCTGGGGCCGACTATGAAGAGGCCGCCAGGCTGATCGAGCAGGCGGCGCCAGACGCCTGGAGACAAGGTGAGCTGGTGACCCTCGTGAAGTGGGTGGAGTCTCTGCCCGAGGCCGTCTGCCGTAGCCACCCGCTGCTGTGCGTCTACTCCGCCGCGGTCTCGCTATTTCGTACGACTTCGTACAGCCGCGTCGAGTTGCTGGCGAAGATGGCGGCCGAGAACGATCCGGAAGGACGCCTGCGCGGGGAGGTCGCGGTGCTGCGGGCACTGCTCGCTTTGTACCAGGGCGACATTCCGAGCGGGCTCATGTTCGCCCAGGAGGCAGTCCACCGATTGCCGGAAGCCAGCCCGTTCCACGGCCTGGCCACCCGCACCTTGAGCGCACTCCACCTGATGACCCACGAGACCGAAGCGGCCGAGCGACTATTGGAGGAGGACCTGGCGGCCAGCGAACGATCCGGCGACCGTCTGGGTGCCTCTGCCAGCGTTCGCCGACTGGGCTCCTTGGCGCTCTACCGCGGGGAGCTGCGCAAGGCCTGGTCCCTCTACCAGCGGGCCTTGGACCTGAGCCGCGACGCTCACGGGCGGCTGTGGCCCGTGGCCGGCCGGGTGCTGATCCATCTCGGTGAGTTGGCCCTTGAACGGAACGACCTGGATGGGGCTGCAGCCTGTCTCTCGGAGGCAATGGAGCTCCAAGCCGCAATCATGCTGGCTTGGAATGCGAGCGGATACGTTGTGCTGGCCCGCCTGCGTCAAGCCATAGGAGATGAGGCTGGTGCGCGTGAAGCCATGGAGACCGCGCGGCAGCTTGCCCAAAGCACGGAAACCGGAGTGGACGACATCTACCTGGAGGTTCAGGCAGCTGGACTGGCACTCTCCCAGCACGACCTGACCTCCGCCGAACGCTGGGCCTCACGATGGACCTCCGGGTCGGAACCCAGCGCCCAGCCTCAGGGGGGAGACGTCGAGGCTTTGGTCCAGTCCCATCTGTTCCACGTGATGGTGCAAACCACGCTGGTGCGACTCCACCTCGCCCGAGGACAGCCGGACCAAGCGCTGGCCACCATCGAGCGCCTGAGAGATACCTCCCCAGGCCGCCCCGCATCGGGAAACCCGGTCGAGTTCCTGGCGCTGCGGGCCTTGGCGAATAGAGCCCTAGGGCGGACCGAGGCCGCGCTCAGCGACTTGGGGGCCGCACTCAAGCTGGCCGAGCCGGAAGGCTTTGTGCGGACCTTCATCGACGAAGGCGAGCCGATGGGGCAACTGCTCCGGGAGGCCGCGCAGCGTGGCGTGGCCACCGAGTACGTCACCCGCCTGCTGGGCGCACTGGAGGAGGGCGCACGGCCAGGCTCCTTCGCGCGGGCTGGCACCCCCGTTGCGCTCCCTCGGCCGACGACTCTTGTGGAACCGCTGACCGAGCGCGAGGTGGAAGTCCTTCGACTGCTGCAGACCAGCCTGACGACCCCCGAAATAGCCAGCGAAATGGGAATCGCCCCCAGCACGGTGCGTACCTTCGTGAAGAATCTCTATGGAAAGCTGGGTGTCCACCGCCGGCTAAATGCCATCGACCGGGCCAGGGAGCTGGGCCTTCTGCAGACCTGACCTCCGGCAATCGGCCCGGTGAACGCCGAAGCGCTTCGTCCCGAGCTCGGCTTTGCCAAGACATTCCCCGATCTCCCCTACTTGGGGGATGACAATTCCCCCTTTCAGCCTGTGTACTCCTGGCAGAAGCAGGTGGCCCGGAGAGAAGTACATGGCACGGCCTGACGGGATCAAAGTGGGCTCAACCTACGAGATCCATTTCCAGGGACGGCTGGAAGGCGAATGGACAACATGGCTTGGCGGATTGCTGCACACCACGGAGGTCTCGAGCGGCGATTCGCAGGTGACCTGCCTCACGATCGGCGTCTCCGACCAGGCTGCCCTGCGCGGCATGTTGAACAGACTCTGGGATCTGAACCTGACGTTGATCTGTGTCCGCCTGATCGAATCCGACTCCGTCGAGGAGACTGACCATGACTGCTGAGTACGTTCTGCCCCTCACCGATCCTCAAGCCACACTGGCCATCGTCGGTGGCAAGGGTGCCTCTCTTGCGCGGCTCACCGCGGCCGGCCTGCCCGTGCCCGGCGGCTTTCACGTGACGACGGCCGCTTATCGCGAACTGGTGAGCCAAAACAACCTCCAGCCTGCCATCTTGTCGGCGCTGGAGAAGGTGGACGTAGGACAGCCTTCGACCCTGGAAACGGCTTCCCAGGAAATCCGGGCGCAGTTCTCCAAGGCCAACGTACCGCCGGCGGTCGCCGGCGCAATTGCTCACGCCTATGCCGCCTTGCCCGGCAAGGACCCGGCGGTAGCAGTGCGTTCCTCGGCAACTGCCGAGGATCTGCCCGAGGCCTCATTCGCCGGCCAGCAAGATACCTTCTTGAACGTCATTGGTCCCGAGGGAGTGCTCGAGGCAACCAAGGACTGCTGCGCCAGCCTGTGGACAGCCCGTGCCATCGGCTACCGGATGAAGCACAGGATCGATCAGAGCACGGTCCAGCTGGCCGTCGTGGTGCAGCTGCTTGTGCCGGCCGAGGTGGCCGGGATTCTCTTCACGGCGGATCCGATGACCGGCGACCGCGATCAGGCGGTGATCACGGCGGCCTGGGGGCTCGGCGAGTCCATCGTCGGAGGAATGGTCACGCCCGATTCCTACTGGGTCAGCAAAGTGACCGGTGACGTGGTCAAGCGCGAGATCGCTGACAAACAAGTGATGACGGTGCGTTTCGATGGCGGCACACGCCAGGAGCCTGTCCCCGACGATCTTCGCCCTGCCCCCACGCTCGACGATGGGAAGGCAGCTGAGTTGGTCAGGCTGGGTGTGCGGATCGAGCAGTTGTATGGAAGGCCTATGGACATCGAGTGGGCGCTCAGCGACGGCGCGCTGGCGATCGTGCAGGCCCGGCCGATCACAACCCTGGCTGACAAGCCCATCGAATGGAAGCGACCCGACCCGAAGGGCGTATACATGCGCGGCAGTGTCATCGACCTGATGCCCGACCCGCTCAGCCCGCTGTTCGCCACGCTGGGCATCGAGACCCTCAAGCGCCAGATGATCCCTATGGGCAGGCGCCTGACGCGGTCGGAGCCTGTGCTTTCCGATGACTACTACACGACCATCAACTACTACGCCTACGCGAACACGACGATGCCGGGCAAGATGGTGTGGTGGGTGCTGACCAGGCTCCTTCCCTCCTTCCCGCGCATGCTCCGAATTGCCGTTCCGCTCTGGCGCGATGAGCTCCTGCCCGAGTATCAGGCCAGCGTCGATCGGCTTCCTGGCAAGCCCCCTGCCGACATGTCGACGGCGGAGCTGTGGCGTGAGGCTCAGACGCTCACCGACGCTATCATGAAATACGTGAGCACGCTGCTCTTCGCCACAATGGGTGCCTCGGCCGGTTCGGAGATGTTACTAACCAATGTGTACAACAGGGTGGCGAAGCGAGAGGGGGATCCACCTGCTCCTGTTCTGGTGATGGGTTGGAACAGCATCCCGGTGCAGGCAGAGAAGTCGCTGTACGACCTCGCCCGGTGGTGCGGTGAGCGTGCCGAGATGGCAGGATACCTGCTGCAGCTCCCGTCCAGACGCCTCTCCGAGCAACTGGCGGCTGAGCAGACTCCCGCCGGCGTAGATCCGCAGCACTGGATGGAACTTCGCAGGCGGTTCAACCGGCACCTGGAGCGGTTCGGCTACATCGTGTTCCAGCTGGACTTCGCCGAGGCCCTCCCGCTCGACGATCCCACGCCGATGCTAGAGACCGTCAAGATGTACCTGCGGGGTGAGGGCGCGAATCCCCATGAACGCCAGAAGGCCGCCGAGGAGCGACGCCTGCGGACATCCGCCGAGGTCCTCGAGCGCTTGCGCGGTCTGAAGCGATGGGCCTTCCATACAGCGCTTGCCTGGGGGCAGTCCATGGCCGAGGCCCGTGAAGACGCACTGTCGCAGATCGGCTTTGGCTACCCCAAGCTGCGGGAACGGTTCCGCGAGCTGGGCCGTCGCCTTGCCGACCTCGGAGTCATCCAGCAGGCAGACGACATCTACTACTTGGAGCAGGCTGAGGTCGACAGCTGCGTTGGCGAAATGAACCACGATCAGGCGCCGGGGGCCCTATCGGACCTCGTCGCCGAACGCAAGACCTTCTTGGAAAGAGCCGCGCAGGTCACCCCGCCCCCGATGATCCCGGTGAAGAAGCGAGTTATGGGCATCAAGACGGATGTCTTCGTTGCGGCTTCGGAGGAAGCGCAGACCGGGAACACGCTCAAGGGGGTCCCGACCAGCGCAGGGCGAGTGACGGCGCCAGCCTGCGTCCTGCGTGGGCCGGAGGACTTCGACCAGATGAGGTCCGGAAGTGTGTTGGTTGCTGGCGCCACAACGCCCGCCTGGACGCCGCTCTTCGTCATGGCCTCGGCGGTGGTCACCGACATCGGCGGGCCGCTCTCCCATGGCAGCATCGTCGCCCGGGAGTATGGCATCCCGGCGGTGATGGGCACCGGCGTGGCCACCCGAAGGATCCGTACCGGGCAGATCGTCACAGTGGATGGAAGCGCCGGCACGGTGACGTTGCCGGACGCGCAGGCATGAAACGGACCCAACGCAAGAACTTGGCGGTGCTCTCCTTCGCCCTGGTTGTGGTCATGCTCGGATTCGGCATGGTCGTCCCGGTGTTCCCCTTCTACATCGAGCGGATGGGCGCCGGAGGAAGCGCGTTTGGGCTGTTGGTGGCGATCGCCGCGCTCACCGAGCTCGTCTTTGGCCCGGTATGGGGGAGCCTCTCCGATCGGACGGGCCGCAAGCCGGTCCTGATGATTGGCCTGTTCGGCTATGCTCTCTCGATGGTGTTGTTCGGCCTGTCTACGCAGCTGTGGATGCTTTTCGCTTCGCGGGCCCTCTCGGGGGTGCTCTCTTCCGCCACCGTTGCACCGGCCATGGCCTACATCGGCGACAGCACCCCTCAGTCTGAGCGCGGCGGCGGCATGGGAACGCTCGGCGCCGCCGGCGGTCTGGGCATCATCCTCGGCCCCGCCCTTGGCGGCTGGCTGGCAGGGGATTCCCTTTCGATGCCTTTCTTCATCGGCGCCGGGATCGCGATGGTTGCGCTGCTGCTCGTCGCTCTGCTGCTGCCCGAGTCGCTGCCCCGCGTGTCACGCAATCCGGGTCGCCGGGTGGGCTTGCTGAGCCTGCGCGAGTTGGGGCATGTGATTCGCAGCCCGATCGGCGTCCTGCTGCTCCTGGCATTCCTGGCTACGGTTGGGACCACGAACTTCGAATCAATCTTCAGCCTGTACGCGGTCAAAGCGCTCGACTACGGCCCCGAGCGGATCGGGGCGATCCTGACCGTGGTCGGTATCGTCGCCCTGATCGGACGGGGCGTTTTGACGGGGCTTCTCACCAGGCGTTGGGGCGAGCCGATCGTGATCCAAAGCGCCCTGCTGGCGTGTGCCTTCACGTTCGTGCTTCTCTTGCTGGCCAAGAGCTTCGTTGCCGTGCTGTTGACTGCCGGGCTGTTCATCCTGATCACCTCGTTCCTGCGGCCGGCCATTCACTCGTTGACGTCGCAGAGGGCGACCGTCGGGCAGGGGGCAGCAATGGGCTTGAGCAACTCATTCGTCAGCCTGGGGCGCGTCGTGGGCCCGATCTGGGCGGGGGCGGTCTTCGACGTGCATCCCTCGTATCCCTACCTGAGCGGGGCCGTCATCCTCTTGGTGGTCTTCCTGCTGAGCCTGAGATGGATCGCGCGGGCATCTCCTTCCCCTCAGACGTGCGATGAGGTAGCATGAATTCGTGCGCTCAACCGTGCGCCTCTCTTCCTATCCTCGAGGCCGATTCCGGGCAGAGGGAAGTCCAGGGGGTGGCGGAGAGCCAGCAACCATTGTGGCTGCGAGAGAGCGGGGTCGAATCTAGCGTTCTCCTCAATCCGATCAGAACAGAGTCACTTTATTCAACGAATCACCGACGGCATCAGCGTGAGAATCCAGGGAAAAGCGAGGCATCCGGGTGATCTGAGAGTCGCCCTATTCCCAAGCAAGCATTCGCGGGTTCGCCCGCCCGGCCCGCGGGCCCGGGAATCCCGTCACCCGCTCAGTCAGCCAAAATCAAGACCTCCCGGCCTCCGATTGGGGGCCGGACAGCTTGAAACTCACTTACCTTGTAGTAAAGATTACTCAGGATGCAGTCCTGCTACTCCGCACTTTCACTTCCCTCAGCCCAAATCTCGGACGTGAAGGCCCTCCGGGAATTGAGAATCATGCGCGAAGGTCACTTTATTCGGGAACTGCTCTGGATCCATTTGGCGCCCCCGCTTCAGAAGCGATGCATGTAGCCCGGATCCCATTGGTTCGAGTCCCCCCCGCCGCCTAGATTAAGAACCGAGGCTCGGAGGGCCTCGGTTCTTCTCATTCGGACTGATAACCTGCTGATCCCGGGTTCGAGTCCTGAGAGCGTCACTGCCCCAACCATAGTCCAACTGGCTAGCGCCCGTTACGCTTTGGCCATTTCTTTCTCCGCCGACATCTTCGGATGGGGTTTTCGGCCAGCACAGCCATCGATTCAGCGTAGCCGATGAGAGAGATCGTACCGGAGCACTGAAGATCCCTTGAAGCGCGAGGCTTGAACAGGCTTGA
>Ga0153916_10001774_pt1 | contig 15674 bp, 18 predicted proteins | sample Opewatmetagenome_FD_109642 | JGI IMG/M metagenome (GOLD analysis project Ga0153916, IMG submission 109642) | Freshwater wetland microbial communities from Ohio, USA - Open water 3 Core 3 Depth 4 metaG | ecosystem: Environmental > Aquatic > Freshwater > Wetlands | place: USA: Ohio, Lake Erie...
CTGTGATTGCAGGTCTGATAGTCTCAAGCACAGTCCATTAATCATTGGTAAATTAAAAGCGGGATACTATGGCAAGAGTCCAAGTTATATTTACTCTATAGGTCCGGCTTTCTTAACAGTAGTCATCAGGTCATCATTCCAGGTTCCTTTTACCTCTATCTCAGCTCTTGCTCCATATGCAAATGCTTCAATTACATTATGATCGGTAAACATATAGGTGCCGGGCTCACGGAATAAATAAAGAGCGGCAACAGCTGAACCCCCGGGTACCGGCCAGGTTTCAAAATCAGTGAAAGGTTTGTTTGCAAATGAACCATCTGGCCAGAACAGATCGGCGTGTCCTCCTACTATATGTATTCTTGTATCCCGGTTTGCACTTGATGTAATAAACAAAACTTTTTCACCGACATTAGCAGTCAGAGCGTTTGCTCCGAGAAGCGCACCATCGCTGCCGTTAAAATATATATGCGAAGGAATCATACTCTTAATTGACTCTGTCATATCTCCCAGCTCTGCGGCAAGTGTCGGATAATCTTTAAACTTTCCGTTATTATCTTTGGGAAGGTAGTAATCCTGTTCGGCTATATAATAAGCTTTATCAAAGTGAACCGGATTTCCATTTTCATCTCTGAGCCCTTCTCTCGGCAGTACCATTATAGCACCATTCATACCTGAAAGAATATGAAGCGGTACCATTATTCCGCCGGGAGCACAGTGGTAAACAAAAACTCCTGCTTTTATAGCTTTGAAACGGAATATAACCTGTTGACCGGGCGCTACGTAACTAATCTCACTTCCTCCCATATCGCCGGTTGCTGCATGAAAATCTATATTATGAACCAAAGTATTTGTAGAAGGACTAACCAGAGTAACTTCAACATAATCATACTGATGCACGAATATAATCGGCGCAGGTACGGTTCCATTGTAAGTAAACCACCAGGTAAATACTCCGGGGGTAATTTCCTTTTTCTTTTCTTCAATAGTTAATTTGACCTGGACGACTTCTGGCTCACCCTGAGCAACCTGGTTGAATTTGGGAAGTAAGGGAGGAGGAACCAATGTTTCAGTTACATGTTTTAAAGTTTCAATGTTCTCCTTTTTTGATTCATTAAATACCGAGGATTTGGTTCCCTTCCGGGTGCAGGATGTAAGCATACTTAATGAAATAAGTAATATCAAACTCAATGTTAACTTCTTTGGAATATCCATAGTGCAGCATACTTTCCGTTAGATTTAATATCGTTATAATTGTTTCAGCTTAAGATTCAAATATCAAATAATACGCAGATGGAAATATTGATGGAGGTCATTTTATGATGTGAAAAATCGAAATAATACTGATTAAAGTCATTTATGAGCATCAATTTTGCCTATATTTTAGTAAGCATAAATATTTTTAGAGGAAATCATGATGGATGATGACATTCAGATTGGTGATAATGCCCGGAAAGAATATGAAAAGCAGATCGAAAAGTTTTTAGATGAATTTATATCTATAATATATAAAGGCCACGATCATATAGTTGCGCGAAAATATTACCGGGAATTATTTCAGCGGCTTATCCCTAAATATTTTACTTTACAGGATGAGTATCAAAATAAACGGTAAAATTGAATATATATGTTAGTTTAAAAGCAGGTTTATTGTAAACCACAGGGAGTACGTTATGAAAAATATAAAAACAAAACGTGTATATGATAAATATGAAAAGTCGGACGGAGTACGAATTTTAGTCGACCGTCTATGGCCCAGAGGAATTAAAAAGGAAGAAGCAAGAATCGATGAGTGGTTCAGAGATATTGCCCCGTCAGATTCATTACGTAAATGGTACTCTCATGACCCCGAAAAATGGGATGAATTTAAAAAGAAATATTATAGTGAGCTCAGGGATAAAAAAGAAGTACTGCAAAACTTAATTAAAAAAGGGGAGAAGGATCTTACACTGGTATATTCTTCGAAGGAACTCGAATATAATAATGCGAATGCACTTAAAGAGTACCTCGAAAAAATGTTTTACATTAAAAAAAATCAATAAATAAATATTATAACTATTTATAAATAAAGAATTTAAGTCAGTTCAAATGATCCCTGATGTAATAGGTTTATGCTTCAGTGGAAAACCTTAAATCATCTTATACAAAAAGGATATTAAAATGCGGTTAAGCTGGTCTAAAATTTTGCCTGAAGCTTATAAAGCGATAGGGGAAAATGAAAAAAGAATTCACCTGCTGCCTGCCTGGCGATAAGCTACTTTTTATTCGGAACGTGAGAGAGCTACTTTAGCTTGGTGCGAAGCACTAACTAATTTATCAGAATGCGGGTTGTCGGATGAGGTTTATGAAAATCTGAAGAAGTTATTTTCATCTGAAGAGATCGTAAAGTTAACTCTGGAAATAATTCTGATAAACGGTTGGAACAGACTGGCGATTGGATTTCGTTCACCTGTCGGTAATTATGTTTCTCACAGGGTAAATGTAGAACAACGGAACTAAACAAATCACTCTGTGTAATATCTGAATAACTCTGCCGTAAAGGCGGAGTTATTCAAATCTGATTTTTTGGTTTATTCCAACGGGAAGCATCTTACTACCCATTTGTCAATAATTTACAAATTTGATTATGTGACAATTATCAACCATACTATTTAATTATTGACAATTTAAGGGGTTAGATTTAACTTTTTTCAAGATTTACTTTCCTTTATTCTCATAAGTAGCGTTGTGTTTTTTAATCTCATCCGCAGGAAATTGTAAGAAAAGTTTTATAATTACGTGAAGATTATCCCTGAAGATGATGCTTAATTAGTACCACAACTGAAAAATTAATCTGTAAAATAATTATAAAAAAGTTTTACTAAACAATAAAGGAGATAGTTATGAAAGTATCGATGGGTCTTGGTTTACTATTTTTACTGGCTTCCTTTTCACTTGCCCAGGATAAAGAATGGAAAATTGAGGGAATTGGAGTATCCACTGATAACTGTGTAATAGGATGCCCCTGTCTCCTGGGAGAAGCTCCGACCCATGGTAGATGCCAGTTTGCAGATATTATGCTTATACAGAAAGGTCATTATGGAGATGTCAATCTTGATAATACAAAAATTGCAGTGGGTGGAGCATTCGGCAGATCAAAAGAGATGGGAAAAGAGGAAACAGATTTTGTAACTATTTATATAGATGCATCTGCCAGTAAAGAACAAAAGGATGCACTCCGAAAAATTATTGAAAGTCCCGTATTCACGAGTATGGGGAAACCTTCAGCGGTTAAAGAAGTTCCGATTTCCCTTACTGGATTAGAAGGCTTTGCGCAGGTCGGAAAGACTTATGGAGGTACAATCGGTGACATTGCCAAAATACAGATAACCCCCGCCAGCGGTAATAAACAGAATCAACCTATAGTTGTTGAAAATACGGCAGATCCCTTAATCAACTGGACTGCACTCGGACAATCTGTTAACAGCTATTATAAAGACGCAGGAGTTGATTGGACGTTTAATGGAACGAGCGGTGAAAGCCAACGCTTTTCTTTAAACAGTTCTGATATGAGTGACATGAATATGGGTAATATGGAGAATAAAAATAATATGGATAATATGGAACACCATTAAACTGATTCTCCGATTGAAATTTTGCATTCGAAAACCGTCTCCTTAAAAGAGACGGTTTTTTTATCCGTTATACTTTTTTCCCTATTCCGTGTTTAAGAACCAGCTCACCGCCCAGGAAATTACTATACAACATCATAAGGACTACGGCTATTTCAATAATTACCTGTGCTAAAGAGGGTACAGGCATAATGGGATAATATTTAACTTGTACTCCTGCTAATATGGTGAAAACTGAGACCCATAAGGAATTCAATCCTCCGTGAATCAGTGCTATTTTAAATGGTGCTTCCAATTCTTGAATCTGAAGGAGTTCGATAATCCCAAAAATTAATGCAAGCCATCCCATAGCTGCTCCCGTACAAATGATATAAAAATTAAATAATGCTAATTCATTGTTGTGCAGTAGAAAGGATATCAGTGCGAAGGAGGCACTTAAAGGAAAAAGCGCCGACGGAAAGTGAACCAGCATCATATGGATAGGGTGACCGAATAATCTTCCTTTTAATATATTATTAAGCTGAGACATTTTAATTTTGTATTTGTTAGATTGAAATTCAGGAACTGAACCGAGCGTACTATTCCCGCTATAAGCTGCGCTAATCAAAGGGTATCAATCCCGGTTCTGTTTAATAAAAATTATCGTAACCCGGGATAAATACTTTTACATATTTATAGCAAAGATTATCAGAATGATAAATGAAATAACCGCAACGATGCCATGAATTAATGCAACTGCTTTAGGACCCGGTTTTTTCGATAAATCCCGCGCAAATAGAATAAATCCCACAATTGCAACAATAATGAATAATACAAGACTTAAAATGGGAGAGCTGCCTGCAGAATTTACCGTAAAAATAATTAAGAATATTAATGCAATAGCAGCAAGAAGTCCGTGTATGTAAACAACCGGTTTTGAGGTCTGCTTACTTGACAGAATGGCAATCAGATTGAGCAAACCAAAAATTGCTGCAATTGCAAAGATTATGATACTTACAACCAACATATTTTTGCTCCTTTTGAATATTACTACCAGTAGATGAAATTATTTGACCAAGGTTACAAAAGTGATATAATTCGTTAAGATACCGGATAGAACTATGACAGGCAGCAAAAGAATCACAGAATTATTAAAACGATATTGAAAGGAAAATTGTTAAATTGCAGTTGTATATTAACTTTAACTATATTTAATGAAACTTTTTCATTATATGCCTGAAATTAGAAGAGATACACTACCGGACCTCACTGATGAACAAATTATAAATGAAGTTAAAAGCGGAAACAATGAGTATTTCAGTGAGATAGTAAGGAGATTTAATCAACGTCTCTACAGAATCGCTATAAGCTATGGAATTTATGACGATGACTGTGAAGAGGTTATTCAACGGGCATATATTGCAGCTTATGAAAAACTGCAGCAATTCCGCGGAGAAGCTAAGTTTTCAACCTGGTTGATTCGTATATTAATAAATGAATGTCTCATGCTTAAACGTACGAAGAAAAGAAAGAGTGAATTATTTGAATCCGATGATGTAACTATTTCCTGCGGTAATCATCTAAACCCTGAAAGCGAATATATGGACGAAGAAAGAAAAAATATTCTTGAGACTGCGGTTAAGCAACTGCCTGATAAATACAGGACTGTTTTCATCCTGAAAGAGATTGAGGGGATGAGTATAGAAGAGGCTTCGGGAATTTTAGCAATCTCCAAAGTAAATGTAAAAGTAAGATTGCATCGTGCAAAATCGATGTTAAAAAATATATTAGAGGGTATTACCGACGTTTCCACTCTCTTCACTTTCGGAAATGAAAGATGCGATCGGATTAATGAATCAGTAATGAATTATATCAGAAATAAAAATAAATAAACCTCCCGATCTATTATATAAATTTTATCCGGTAAGTTTCCTCAGAATACTCTTCTGTATTTATTTCATATCTTAAAACATACTTTGTAACCTTTAGCCTTTCAATTCCTCTAATGAAACAAGAATCAGGACAGATCAGAGATTTTAAGTTATCAGATATGATATCATCTATATATGACAGGGATCTCTGAATATCCTTAAGCGGTTAAAATTTTTAATTAATTATAAGTATAAGTGGAGACCGGATACCACTATAAAAAACGGGGCGGATCTGAAAAGCCAAATGAGTAGGAACTAAGGAACCATATGAAAACCAAATTTTTTATTGCAGCACTCTTAATTATAGGAGCAGGAGTAATTGCAAGCTTCTCTTTTGTAACCGATTTAAATGCGAATCAATCCGGTGAAGATGATATGATCCCGGTTAAGGAAATTATTACTAAATCGGACCAGCTTCATATCGATATGCGGAAGCTCTGGGAAGATCATATTGAATGGACCCGCGGTGCAATTCTTTGTATCACCGACCAGCTGCCGGGTATGGATCAGGCCGTAAGTCGTTTACTTCAGAACCAGGTTGATATAGGAAATGCCGTAATTCCTTTCTACGGTAAAGAGGCAGGAGAAAAATTAACCGCATTATTAAAATCTCATATAACTATAGCTGCAGAAGTTGTACAGGCAGCAAAAGAGGGGAACTCGGCTAAACTGAATGATGCAAATAAAAGATGGCATCAAAATGCGGATGAAATTTCTGATTTTCTCAGCTCTGCTAATCCAAACTGGAATCTGGATAATCTGAAAATGATGATGGATAACCATCTCAAATTAACGACTGATGAAGCGGTTGCCCGTATCCAAAAAAATTATGATGCCGATATAAAAGCATATGATGATGTTCATAATGAAATTCTGATGATGTCGGATATGCTCGCAGACGGTATAGTGAAACAATTCCCGGACAAATTTAAGAAATAGTTAAGCGGTCGGGAGAACAAATCAAAGTTCTCCCGCCTATCCATTCGGGATTTTCATTTCAATTTCAACCAAACGAATATGCCGGGGAATTCCTTACAAGTATCAAAAAATCTGATTTTAAAAGTCTAGTCTCAAACCAAATCAATATGTATCGGAATAAATTGCCTATCGCTGACTTAAGTCAATGATTAAGCAGATGTGCACCAATAAATTATGATTGCCAATAATGAAATATTTGAAAGGATTGAGCAATGGCACTTATAATAACAGAAGAATGTATAAATTGCGGTGCATGTGAACCTGAATGTCCGAATACTGCAATTTACGAAGGGGGAATAAATTGGAAGTTAAATGGAACTTCAAATGAACCGCTGGTAACAGATTATTTTTATATAGTTCCTGATAAATGTACCGAATGTGTCGGCTTTTATGGTGAACCTCAATGTATATCGGTATGCCCGATCGATTGTATTATTAAAGATCCGGCGCATCCTGAAACTGAAAATGAGCTGCTTGCCAAGAAAGAGAAGCTGGATCTGATCGAGAGGTAATAACATTTAACTTTGAGAGGTTTGGAATGCAGGAAACATTATATAAACAGGAAAAATCAGGGAAAATATCTCTTAAAAATCTGATTGAGGATTATGATTATCAGGACGAATCAATTCTTATAAGAACAATTTTAAGGGATGAAAAGGGAAATATCGCGCTATTTCTTGTCGACAACGGGCAGGGATTGATAGAACATGCTGCTTCCACAGAAGTGCTGGTTTATATCGTCGAAGGAGAAATTGAATTTACAATCTCAAACCAGAATTATAGTCTTATCAAAGGAAGCTTTTTGAAATTAGAAGCCGGGGTCCCTCATTCGTTCATTGCAGTTGAGAAGACCAGGATGCTTTTAATTATAATGACCTGATGGAATTGATAAAATGTCCTTTTCCTACATAAGAACACTACACGAATAACCATTCATTTTTATCCGGATATTTCTATAACTTAAAATTGTAAAAAATTAATTTGACAAATATAAAAATTGTCAGTAATTTTAATCAGACAAATAAATCTGATTATGTAAATGTAGATAATTCAAGGATAAAAGAGTTCTTTTCTAGTTCTTAAATCGGATATATTAGTCTTTTTATTAATAATCTGAAGTCTCGATATTGGAGGATATATGAAGTTAAAAAACATCTATCAGCTGGCAGCAGCAGTTTTAATTCTTGCACTCGTATTTGTGTTTTTCAGGTGCGGCGGAGAAAAAGAAGAGGGTGAACATGTATCGGGGAATCTGGAAGATATAGCAAAGGAAAGAGGACTTACGCCGGCTGATCTTATAGCTGCAGCTAAGACTTACATGCCAAGCGGGAAAAAAGATGATTACCTGATGTTTGCCTCAGGCGGTCATTCGGGACAGGTCTTTGTCCTCGGGCTTCCTTCAATGAGGCTGCTTAAAGTAATCGGTGTTTTTACTCCCGAACCTTGGCAGGGATGGGGATTCTCGGAAGATACAAAGGCAATATTGCATGGGGGCGATCCTGAAGGCGATTCTCTTAGCTGGGGAGATACTCACCATCCGGCTCTTTCACAAACAAATGGTGATTATGACGGACAGTTTTTATTTATAAATGATAAAGCAAATGCCAGGATTGCAGTCATTGATCTGAGGGATTTCGAAACAAAACAGATTGTTAAAAATCCTCTGGCTTACAGTGATCACGGAGGTACGTTCGCTACACCGAATACAGATTATATTATAGAGGGGGGGCAGTATGCAATGCCATGGGCAGGAGAGTTTGCTCCGATATCCGATTATAAAGACAAGTACCATGGGATGATTACTTTCTGGAAATTTGACAGAAAATCCGGGAGGATAGATAAGAATAATTCTTTTGCTCTCGAATTACCTCCTTACTGGCAGGATTTGGTTGAAGCAGGTAAACTGATTAGTGATGGATGGGTATTCCAGAACTCTTTTAATACAGAAATGGCTACCGGAGGCGATATGGAAGGAAATCCGCCTGTTGAAGCAGGAGCCTCACAAAGGGATATGGATTATCTTCATGTGATTAATCTGAATGCAGCTATAAAATTGTATAAGAGCGGGAATTATAAGAAGGTAAATGGTTTTGCTGTTATACCATTGGATGTTTCAGCCAAACAGAATATCCTGACCTTTGTGCCTGAACCAAAGAGTCCGCATGGTGTTGATGTTACTCCGGATGGAAATTTCCTGGTAGTATCGGGTAAGCTTGATCCGCACGTTACCATTTATAATTTTACCAAAATAAAAACCGCAATTGAAAATAACAAGTTCGAAGGAAAAGATTCCTACGGTGTAAATATCGTTAACTACGATGATGCTCTGGAAGCGCAGGTTGAAATTGGTCTTGGGCCTTTACATACTCAGTATGATCAAAACGGTTACGCTTATACAAGTCTCTTTCTTGAGAGTGCAGTTGCGAGATGGACTCTCGGAGGAAAATGGACAGAAAAAACCGGTAAGAAAGCATGGACATTAATTGATAAGATCCCGATAAATTATAATGTGGGACATATTGCAATTCCCGGCGGCGATACCGAACATCCTGACGGAAAGTATCTGGTCTCACTTGATAAATGGTCGATCGATAGATTTACAGATGTCGGTCCTTTGCTTCCCCAGAATTTTCAGCTGATTGATATCAGCAATCCTGAAGGTAAAATGCAGCTCCTTTCAGATACGCCTATAGGAGTAGGCGAACCTCACTATGCACAGATTATCAGTACTTCTAAAATAAAAGCGTGGGAAACTTATCCCGACATTGGATGGGATCCGTCCACTCAGTCAAAATCTCCTTATGCTACTACTGCCGGTAAAGAAAAAATTGACAAACGCGGAAACACAGTAGAAATCTGGATGACTGCAATCAGAAGTCATTATACTCCCGACCAGGTACTGGTTAAAAAAGGAAACAGAGTTATCTGGCATATAACAAATATAGAGAGAGCAAAGGACGCAACTCATGGTTTCGCGCTCCCATACTATAATGTCAATTTGAGTCTTGAACCGGGTGAAACACAGACAATAGATTTCATAGCAAAGAAGGAAGGAGTGTATCCTTACTACTGTACAGAATTCTGCTCGGCTTTACACCTGGAAATGTCAGGCTATTTTATGGTTCAGCCATAGTTTTTAACAGACTTGTCTTTTTGATTGATATGAGTTTGTTTAATTGAAAGGTGTTCGAGATGAAAGATTTGAATTTGATATTCGGACCACGGGTGCCTAAGGATCTGCTGATTCGTGAAAGGAAAAGATTCATTTTACCGACCCTGATGCTTGGTGGTGCAGCGTTACTTTTATTGATATCAATATTTCTTCCCTACTGGCAGCTGACTCTCTTGGCTCCGCAATATCCGGAAGGGTTGAAGATGCAGGCGTATGTTAATCATATAAACGGTGACGTGGATGAGATTGACGAGTTGAACCATTATATTGGAATGAGATCGCTTAAGGAAGCGGCCGAACTGGAAAGAAGTGCAAGTATAATATTAATATCTGCTCTGGTCCTTCTTGTTATCGGAAGTATTTATACGCATAGTCCTTTTGCCCTGGTTTTGGTGATTCCTGCTATACTTTATCCGGTGATATTTCTCGGAGATATGTATTTCTGGATGCATAATTTCGGAATGAATTTAGATCCCCACGCTCCTTTGAGCACTTCTGTAAAACCGTTTGTCCCTCCGATTATCGGTGAAGGATTGGTAGGACAGTTTAAGACCATAGCAACCTGGGAGGTCGGTTTGATTTTTTCAATCGTTGCGTCACTGATGATAATTGCAGGACTTTATTTTCACAGGAGAGCCTATAAACCTCTTCTGGATATGGAATTTAAAAGTGAGTTCAAATAATATTTTCATATGAAACCCAGCTTTGTTAAAATATTAATTGTAAGTGTCCTGTTCTTGCCATTTCTGAGTTTTGCAGAACAGATCGATGTTGGTAGTAACTTCCGGTATACGAGTCTTGAAGAAGCATTGCAGAAATCAGTTGATGGTGATACCCTGGTTGTTAACGCAGGTATTTATCCCGGTAATTATATTATAGATAAATCAATTGTACTTATCGGAAAGAATAATCCTGTAATCGATGGAAAGAATCACGGCACAGTACTTACAATTGAATCCCCGAATGTTGTGATTAAAGGATTTACGATACAGAACACAGGGATCTTACTTGATAAGGAGGATGCAGGTATACTTGTTACTGCAGATAATGTGTCGATAGAACAAAACCAGTTGAAGGAAGTACTGTTTGGAATTTATTTTCGTAAAGCTGACGGCGGAATTTTAAAGAATAATTTAATTGAAGGCAAAAAGGAACTTGATATCCCGAGAAGAGGAGATTTGTTCAGGGGATGGTATTGTAAGAATCTTTTAATTGAAGGGAATACCTTTAAGTACGGAAGGGATGTGATCCTCTGGTTCTCTCACCAGTCGGAGATTACCGGAAATAATATTTCAGGTGCAAGATACGGACTCCATTTTATGTATAACAGCGATTGCAGAATATCAGGAAATATTATGACCTACAACTCCGTTGGTATATATATGATGTACAGTAAAAATCTTGTCATTGAGAATAATCTAATGGCATATAACAGGGGACCGAGCGGATTCGGCATAGGTTTTAAAGATCTGGATAATGTAGATTTAAATCAAAATGTTATTGCCGATAACCACGTTGGTATCTTTGTCGACAATACACCGCGAGATGTTGATTCTTACGTTAAGTATATCGGGAATGTAATAGCATATAATGAGACCGGTATCGAAGAAATGAGCTTACTGATTAACAGTTATTTTACAGGAAACAGTTTTATTGATAATTATAACCAGACTCAGCTAAGTAATACACAGCAGCCCGACAATGATTTCTGGAAGGGAAATTACTGGAGCGATTATTCAGGATATGATAAAGACAGAGATGGTGCCGGTGACATTCCTTATAAGTCGGAGGAATTCGTTGAAAATCTTATTGGCGATAAACCGGAACTGAAACTGTTCCTCTATAGTCCTGCCATCAGTGCTTTAAATTATGCTTCAAAAGCTTTCCCTATACTGCAGCCGTCGCCGCGGTTGATTGATAAATCACCAATGACCAAACCGGTAATGCCTGCCGGAGTTCCTGTTCTTAAAATTCAAAAGGAGACGGGTTTTATTCTTCTTTCTCTTTTGTTAACATTTTTTTCTGCTCTCTTTATTTTATTATTTTTTAAGAAAAACAAACTGACTTCGGGTCTTTCCCGAAAAAGGCAGAGTAAAATAATCAGTATGAATACAATGAGGAATGTATGATTCAGATAAAAAATCTGTCGAAATATTACGGCAAATCAAAAGCACTGGATGATTTAAATATCACTATATCGAAAGGTGAAGCTGCCGCACTCTGGGGATCGAACGGAGCAGGGAAGACTACTTTAATAAGATGTCTGCTTGGAGTGATTCCGTTCCGGGGAGAAATCACGATTGATAATAAGAATCTAATCACTGATGATAAGGCAATTAAAAGACTGATCGGGTTTATTCCCCAGGAGATCAGTCTGCATGATAATCTTACCGTCGAGGAAACGTTAAATTTTTATTCTCAGCTGAAGAAGACACAAGTTACCGATATAGGGGAGTGGATGGTCATTCTCGACATAAAGAATTTCGAGAAGAAGCTGGTGAAAGAACTGTCGGGCGGAATGAAACAGAAGCTTGCACTTGCAATCGCCCTGCTCGGGCATCCGCCTATTTTACTACTGGATGAACCGACCGCGAATCTCGACATAAAATCACGCGATGATTTTCTTCATCTTTTAACATTACTTAAAAAAGAAGGAAAGACAATTCTTTCTTCATCACACAGAATTGAAGAAGTGCTGTCATTTGCCGATCGTGTCCTGGTACTCGATAACGGAAAGCTTATTGCAGACGCTCCGCCTATGGAAATTTATAAGAGGTTCGGAAAGAACGGAACTCTGAAGATATTTATAAATCCATCTTTGTTCGAAAATGCCTTGAGCCTGCTTACTAGGGAAGGTTATCAGAGCTACAGGAACGGGAAGGGAATACTGGTTAAAGTTGATCCTGATTTAAAGATTGAGCCGATTAAAATATTATTGAAACAGGGAATTTCGATTGAAAACTTTGATTATGAAGTCGAGTTGTTTTGAAAACCGGAGTAAAACATGAATATAGATTTTAAGAATATAAACCTGATTGCCCAGAAGGAAATACTCTCTTCATTCAGGAATAAATGGTTTCTTCTTTATACGATTGTATTTGCGGCACTGTCGCTGGCTTTATCCTTAATCGGGTTATCCGGATTGGAAACTTACGGCGTTTCGGGTTTCGGCAGAACGACCGCCAGTTTAATTAACATGATTTTACTTTTTGTTCCATTGATGGGACTGACTCTCGGGGCAATGAGCATTGCATATGAAAGGGAGAGGGGGACGCTGCTTTATATTCTCTCACAGCCGGTATCATATTTCGAAGTAGTGATCGGCAAATTTCTTGGACTTGCTTTATCAATACTCGGCTCCCTGATACTTGGTTTCGGTCTTAGCGGATTTGTAATTGCATATAAGGGAGGGTCTGCAGATGCTGCGGGTTATCTTTATTTTATCTTTCTGACTTTCTTACTGGCCCTCTCAAATTTAGCCGCCGGAATGTTCATCTCCGGTTATTTCAAGAAATATGATACAGCGCTCGGGGTATCAATCTTTACCTGGCTGTTTTTAGTTATCTTCAGTGATCTTGGTATAATCGGGACATCCTTTTTAGTCAATCTTAATATCAACCAGGTCTTTATTCTATCACTTCTGAATCCGCTGCAGGTATTCAAGATCAGCGCAATTTATTCTTTAAGGGATAATCTTGAACTGCTCGGACCGGTAGGTATTTACGCAGTCAGGAGTTTCGGGACAGGACTGCAGTTTCTTTTAATCGGCATTCTGATAATCGTTCCCACCGGTTTAATATTTTTTACAAACAAATTATTTAAGAAAAGAGGTGCGGTTTGATAAAAACATTATCAGGATTTTTTATTATTCTTGCATTTGTTTTAGCCGGGTGTGTTAGATCCGTTCCTGATAAACCACCCGTGATAATGGCAGGCAAAGATGCGTGCGATAACTGCTTTATGATAATTAACGAAAATAAATATGCAGCATCCGTCTGGCTTCAGAACGGGGAAGCTAAAAGGTTTGATGATATAGGGTGCATGATGAATTATGTGCATAAAAATAACACTAATGTTACTGCGTACTGGGTTTATGATTATAACAGCGATCAGCCGGTGAAGGCAGAAAATTCATTTTTCATAAGTACCGATAGTTTGACCACTCCAATGGGTTCCGGACTTATAGCATTCAAATCTATGAATGAAGCCTCATCGTTTGCAGCAAAGTTTAATACTAAAATAATTTCATTTAATGAACTAAAAAGTAAATTTCAAAAATAAAAAACGGAGCATCATATATGAGAGTTATAAAGGCAATGTATCTTGTATTGTTTGTATCTGTATTCGCATTCTTAGCATACCAATGCGGTGAAAATAAAAGCGAATATGAAACTCCGAAAACGAATTCCGGTACAGAAACATCAACCACAGGCAGCACCACACTACAGAAAGGCGATCCTGTAGAAGGCAAAACCCTGTTTGGACAAACCTGTGCAGCTTGCCATGGAATGGATGCAAAAGGTCTTCCCAAACTCGGTAAGGATTTAACCACAAGTACATTTGTTGCTGAAAAATCAGATGCTGATATGCTCAATTTTGTAAAGGTGGGGAGGCTACCTTCGGATCCTTTAAACACAACAGGTGTTGCTATGCCTCCCAAAGGCGGCAATCCTGCATTAACCGATCAGCAGATAATGGATATAATTGCTTATGTAAAGACACTTCATAAGTAAATGACAGGATAAAATTGATTCGAAAGCCTTAACAAGTATCAGTGTTAAGGCTTTTTTTATGGAAAAAACGAGTGTTGCATGGCTGCCTGGTTGCATGGCATTGGCAGAAGTAACTATGTATTAATTATTCTGCCAGGAAAACATAAACGACAGACAAGTCGCAAAGCGCATAGCGTATCGTTTCAACGAGTTGAAGCACACAATATTCTTTACGTTGCCCAATTACGTTTTACTCCTGGAACGTTGTCTCCTATGTCTTTCGCTTTGCGCTAAGTCAGAATATCGGTAAGTACTAGCAGGGATTGCTTCACTCGCACGTAATTTATAAACCGGGCTCGTTCGCAATGACTATAATTAATTTGATTTTTCATTAAGAAAACACCTGTCATTGCGAATTCCGCCTATATGTTTTTACACCAGTCGGAATGAAGCAATCTCTCCTAAAACGTGAAGCAGGGATTGCTTCACTCGCCTAAACTTTATCCAGGAGCTGGTAGATTATATAAGCTAATCGGAATGATTGCATTGTTGGATAACTGTATGATATTGACAGCGTAACTCTGTGTAAACTCTGTGTAACTCTGTGACCCTTTTTTTGTTTTTTACGTCTCTTTTAAGCGAGAGCTGCTTCATTGTTTTCTATTCGTGTTTTCTGTAATATTATGGTGATTTGGTTTTAATAAAATCAATTACGCTAATACATGCAGATGGAGGTAAAGATTTATGTCAATACGACCTGTTAAAAAAATATTGAAGGCACAGCCGACAATTGAGGGAGCAGGTGTTCACCTGCGCCGTGCAGTAGGATTTGGTGATCCGGCAGAAGTAGACCCTTTTTTGCTGCTGGACGATTTCAGGAATGAACATCCGGAGGATTACCTCGCGGGATTTCCGTGGCATCCGCACCGTGGAATTGAAACAATCACTTATGTTCTTGCCGGAAGTGTTGAGCACGGCGACAGCATGGGCAACAAAGGTGTTATATCAAAAGGCGACGTTCAATGGATGACTGCAGGGAGCGGTATTATTCACCAGGAAATGCCGAAGGGGGATCAGAAAGGACGAATGCACGGATTTCAGCTCTGGGCTAATCTTCCTTCAGTACTTAAAATGACTGCTCCGCGCTACCAGGAAATTAAATCACCGGATATCCCCGAAGTGACAGATGATGACGGAACACTTGTACGACTGGTTTGCGGAAACTTCTGGGGAAAAACAGGTCCTGTCATCGGCATTGCTGCAGATCCAGTATATATCGATGTATCAGTACCGC
>Ga0153916_10001775_pt1 | contig 15669 bp, 8 predicted proteins | sample Opewatmetagenome_FD_109642 | JGI IMG/M metagenome (GOLD analysis project Ga0153916, IMG submission 109642) | Freshwater wetland microbial communities from Ohio, USA - Open water 3 Core 3 Depth 4 metaG | ecosystem: Environmental > Aquatic > Freshwater > Wetlands | place: USA: Ohio, Lake Erie, Old...
ATCGTGGCTGCAACCCCCAGGTAGAAGACTATTCTCGACAGTATTCCGTTTGCAGCCTGCAAAGATGGTTCTTGACAGATATTAAGTGAATTTGCGACGGTCCATCTCTGTGCATGTGCTTGAACTCGGCTACGTTCTAGGGATGATGGCACATACTGAGGTCTGCTTTCTCTTCGCGGACGAGTCAAGTGGTATTCATTCTAGTTGATTCGAGAAGAAAACCCTAAGAGCAGTTGGTGCATTGATGCCTTGGAGGGACTGTCTGTCTGACAGACATGGGGTGGTAGAATCAAATGCTCTCAACAGGTGTCTGCCCATCGTGCGGCAATCAAATGAAAAGAGGATACATTGTCGCCACACCCGGTATGTGGTGGAACGATCACGTACCTAGTGTCATCTGTAGGGGTGGTGAGAAGCTTGCTTGGAGTTGGGCAGGATGTTCATCCATTTCAGGATTCAAATGTGACAACTGCAAATTGATCATTTGTTACCCGGGTACAGAGATCCCCGGAAGAAAGGAAGAGCGAATCGCGTGTCCTCAGTGTGGTAAGACCTATTCCTTCACGCATGCTACGGTGCTTGAAGATGATCTTCTGCACTGTCCAGCCTGCGGTGCCGATTTCCTGATTGCCGATGCAAAAAGACGGTGATGGAAATCCCCTCTTCCTGACGCACTTACGCGAGGGCGGTGTCAAGTCCGCACGTTTTAATACGGACGGGGCTGCCTCTGCTTCAACGAGTAGCTTGAATCTGACTACCCAAGCATTCCAAGGCGATAATCATGAAAGGTTATGTCACTGGCATTGAAAAGGAAACGCGCAAGAACACTGACTTTCGTCGGGTGTTGTACACAGGCAAGCACAGCCAACTTGTGCTCATGAGCCTCAAGCCTCTTGAGGAAATAGGTGAAGAAACGCACGCTGATGTAGATCAGTTCTTCCGATTCGAAGCAGGAGAAGGGAAAGTCGTCATCGACGGCGTTGAGAACCGCGTGAAGGACGGAGATGCCGTTATTGTTCCTGCAGGCGCGAAACACAACGTGGTCAACACATCGAAAAAACCTGAACTGAAACTGTACACCATTTACTCGCCGCCTGAACATCAGGACAAGGTAGTGCGCAAGACGAAGGCAGATGCCCTAGTCAGACCAGAGGAATATGACGGCAAGCCTACAGAGACGTAGAACCTGAAAGCGGCACGGCAACCAGGTAGCATTGGCCGCCGTGGCAGTATTCGCTGGGCTGGACCATGTTGGTTCCATCTGAGCGACAAATCCTTTACGTCGCGCTCAAGCGGGACGATACGACTGTACGAGGAGATTGAAGATACAACTGGGGGATTTCGTGTTATCGACACTGAGAATCTGAGTAAGAGGTTCGGTGATCTCACTGTGGCGGAGAATCTTACTTTGCATGTTGACGAGGGCGAGGTTTTCGGCTTTCTTGGACCGAACGGTGCAGGAAAGACCACCACGATGAGGATACTTCTATCGCAGGGAAGAGATACTCACGAAATGGAAATAGCTGCTGTTTGAGTCAGAGCCTTTAGCCCAATCCCCAACTGGCACATGCCGCGATAAAGACCGGGTCTTCTCTGAGCGAGAGAATGCTAAGGCGGGAGCAGTTGCATGATGACAAGGCCAGTGATAGAAGCCAGTGGAAACGGGATGACTACGCTGAACCAGTACCCTACACTCAGATACATAGTCACGAACAGCACGCAAAAAGAGGCTATACACACGATATCAGACCGAACCTTGGCGCTTTCCGTTGCGGTTCCTAGATGACTTCTCCAGACAATAGCCCCTATGACGAGGAACAGTGCAAGCATGCTAGGCACAGTGAACGAATATGATCCACCCACTGCATACGTAAATGCGAATAGCACATACGAAAAAGCCAGACTCACAATTCCAAATAGGGTTGTCTTTTTCCTCGTTGCTATACCCCGGTAGTACCTCCAAAGCTGACCCGTGAAAAGCAGCTGAGGTGCAACCATGAACACAAATGCATAGATCATTGTCACGTAGGATTCTTGGATGTAAAAATAGCCTCCAGTCAACGGAACGAGAGACTGACCGAAGGTGCCGTAGAGTACGAGAGTACTAGGAAATAACATGCAGAAACTGGGGGCCGCGAGGGCTAGCAATGCCAACAAGACTGCTATTCTGTTGATGTTTAGAGGCCTGTGAATCTGTACGCCCAATAGCAGCAGAACGATGGGTGCAACGAGCAGCCAGTATAGAATCGGCACCAAGACAAAGCAAGCGAGAAGAACTACCGAAGCGAACAGAAGCAGCAGTGGAAAATCATAGCTCCTCGTGTGCCTCTCTTCTAAGAGAGGCGAATCATTCGGGCTCTCAGTCGTCTATTCCACCCCTATTCTGAGGCAATCGTAGGCACCCAATAATACTTCCGTTACTGGGGTAATCGTACTATGCGAATTCCGTTAGAAGCAGTCGTTCACCCATCTTGGTACTGCGCGCCGACTCCGTCGCGAGTTCCGAGGATGCGATTGTCGGACTTCTGAGAGGTGAGACCTGAAGGCACATGAGAGAGTTCGAAGTATGGAAGTCTTCACTTGGTTGGAGAATGCTGAGGTGGAAACTGCCACAAGATGAATAGACCTATGATAAGAGCTAACGGAAGTGGGATGAGTACACTAAACCAAGGCATTATACTCAGCAGATACACAGTCGCGAATAGCACACATGATGAAACTAAACATATGATTCCAAATAGAGTCTTGGCCCTTCTTGTTGAGGTGCCTTTGTAGCATCTCCAAACAATAGCACCTATTATAGGAGCTAATGTGAGCGGGATGACTACACCGAACCAAGACGGCCCATTTAGCACGTACGGAAGCGCGAATAGCACGCATACCGAAGCAAAGCATATGATTCCGGATAGAGTCGTGTTCTCCCTCGTGGTAGTGCCTCGGTAGTATCTCCAAAGCTGCCCTGTGAAAACTAGCTGAGGGAAAACCATGAACGCATATGCAATGATTACGACTTGCGAGATGCTCTGCACATAGACATAGCCGGTAGCCAAGAGAACGGCGAACTCACCGAAGGCACCAAAGAATGTGAGCATACCATTCAGGTATATGCAGACACTGGGAGCTGCGAGCGCGAGGACTGCCAACAAGAGTGCTATTCTGCTGATATTCAGAGGTTGGTGAATCTGTGCTCCCAACAGTGAAAGAATGAAAGGTGCAACAAGCAACCAGTAGAGAATAGGCGCCAAGACAAACCAAGTGAAAAGAACCGCCAAGGCCAACAAGACCAGCGATGGAAAATCATCGTTCCGAGTGCTCCTCTCTTCTCCAGCAGGTGACTCGTCTGAGCACTCAGTCGTTGGTTCCGCCCCTCTCGTGAACCAAGTATAGATACCAAATAATCTTTCCGTTCCGATAATGCTCGTACTATACGGTTCCTCCACAAGCGGCGATATCTATTCATCATTCGTCTCTCCGGAGTTCAGCCAGAATGTTCAAAACCAACTCCATATGCCAAGCTAGTACGTCTTTAGAGCACATTAGGTGAGACATTCCATGCCAGATGACAGGTTTGAGCAACTTCGGAAGAAACGCGACGAATCCAAGCTCGGCGGCGGCGAAGAGCGAATCACGAAGCAACATGAGGCCGGTAAGTATACGGCGCGTGAAAGGATCGAGAAGCTGCTTGATGCAGGGTCTTTCGTAGAGCTTGACGAATTCGTGGCACACCGTTGCACCGACTTCGGCATGGAGAAGAAGAAGATACTTGGCGATGGCGTAGTTACAGGCTATGGTACTATCGACGGGAGAAAGGTGTACATCTTCAGCCAAGACTTCACGGTCTTCGGTGGTTCCTTGTCTGAGATGTATGGTCTGAAAATCTGCAAGGTCATGGATCTTGCGATGGAGACGGGCGCGGCGGTCATAGGGTTGAACGATGGCGCAGGTGCGAGAGTCCAAGAGGGCGTCAAGGCACTGGCAAGCTATGCGTGGATTTTCTATCGAAACACAATTGCCAGTGGAGTAATCCCTCAGATTTCAGCGATTATGGGTCCATGTGCAGGTGGAGCTGTCTATAGCCCCGCGGTCACTGATTTCACGCTAATGGTCAAGAACAGTTCATACATGTTCATCACAGGGCCTGACGTTATCAAGACAGTCACGGGTGAGGAAGTCACACAAGAGGAGCTGGGCGGCGCAATGACCCACAATTCAATTTCAGGCGTCGCCAGCTTTGCCAGTGAAAATGAGGACGAATGCATTGGCCAGATACGCAAGCTTCTGAGCTATATGCCAAGCAACAATCTTGAGGAGCCTCCTCGCGTGAATACTGGCCACGCCCCTGACAACGTAGATTCATCTGTCGATGAAGTAGTGCCGGATGACCCCAACAAGCCTTACGACATGCGTGATGTCGTAACCAAGGTAGTCGACAACGGTGAGTTCTTCGAGGTCCACGAGCACTGGGCCAAGAACATGATAGTTGGCTTTGCTCGTTTCGACGGACGTTCGGTGGGAATCGTCGGCAACCAGCCAGCTCACTTAGCTGGTACAATTGACATCGATGCCTCGGACAAGTGCTCTCGTTTCGTCAGGTTTTGTGATGCATTCAACATTCCTATCATTACGTTCATGGATGTGCCAGGTTATCTCCCGGGGACCACACAGGAGTGGGGCGGCATAATCCGACACGGGGCCAAAATCCTCTACGCCTTCAGTGAAGCAACAGTTCCCAAGATTACGATCATCACTCGCAAGGCCTATGGCGGCGCATACGACGTGATGAGCAGCAAGCATATCGGTGCAGACCTAGTCTATGCGTGGCCCACTTCAGAAATAGCTGTTATGGGTCCAGACGGTGCCATCAACATCATATTTCGCAAGGAAATCGACGAGGCGAAGAACAAGGAGAAGCGACGTATCGAACTCGTCAAGGAATACAGGGACAAGTTCGCTAACCCGTACATTGCTGCAGAGCTTGGGTACATTGACAAGGTAATCTTCCCGCATGAGACGCGACCGCTCATATGCAAAGGACTAGAGATGCTTGCGAGCAAGAGGCAAAGCAGACCACCAAAGAAACATGGCAACATACCGTTGTAACCATGTGAGTAGGTTGAGTCCGGCTCACAATAACGAATGATATTCTTCCACATGCTTCCGCATAATCAACTGGTTTCGTCCTTCTGAAGCACTGGCCTCAGCAGCGATGCCTGTGAGCTATCTCAGTCCAAGCCTCCCAGAAGCAGTGAGTCATACAATGGCTCTTCACACCATGGTTCACGACGGGGAGAACACAGAACGAGTCGTAGGTTCCCAATGCTTGGACGCCTGTGCTAAATGTGTAGCTCTCGGTAGTGAAGTCCTGAGGCGATCTGAAGAATGTATTCCTCAGTGAGTACTCCATGGCAATTGTCACCCACACTCTACCTTCAGGGGCCATTCTGGCGATTGTGATTTGATGGCCGTCGTACGAGATAGAGACCGGGTGCATTCTTCCAGGGCACACGATTATCGGATGTCTATGGGTTGTGTTGAGGTACATGTACGCAAGTGTTCTGTGCCCCGATGAGGTCTCAACCCAGACGGCAAGCCCCCGCATCAGGAACTCGGCAGGCAACTTAGGAGTGATGCTCAGATTGCCAATGCTGGTAGGCATCAGATTAGTGATCTCGATGTTGTACCAGAAGTAGTACGCCCTCGTGATCAGCATGTAGCCGGTCCGTCCGTGCTTGACGAAGTATACGTTTAGAGACGTCAAGGGTTCGTTCTCGCATGGCGGATACGGATAGTGAGAAACGAACGAACTGACTTCAACCTCAGTCGGCAGAACGGAAGTCGACTTAGGCGCTTCCGTGTTGCCCGCGTTGTCAACGCTGTAGTATTCAATCACGTTGAAGCCGGCCGTTACGCTGAACTGGAAGGGTCCAGTGTATTCGACCCAATTGACTCCATCTATCCTGTAGTATGTGTGAGCCACGCCTGACACCGAATCGGTTGCAGTCAGGACGATCATCCCGGTGGAGTAGTACAATTCCATATCGATGTCTGTAGTGGGAGGAGTCATGTCAATAGAGATGCTCAACTGACTGGGAGTCTCCGTGTTGCCAGCATAGTCCACCGACCGATACTCGAGAACAGTCGTCCCCTCAGTTCCTACAACGATGGGTTCCATGTAGGTAAACCAGGAGTTGCCGTCAAAGCTGTATTCAGTGTAGAACGTATTGGCCGTCAAGTCAATAGCTGTGAGAACGACAGTAACTTCGGAAACATACCAGCTGTCTAGCCCAGGACTACCTTGCGGAGTAGCAGTTGTCACTGGCGCGGACTTATCCACGAGTACAGTAATTGACTCTGAAGGTTCTCTGTTACCTGCGTTGTCGTAGGCGTAGAAAGCAATGTTCCAGATGCCTTCCTGAATAATGACGATTGGCTCCTTGTAATCGGTCCATGTCAGACCATCCAAGGAGTAGGTGACTCGTGCAATGCCTGATCCACTGTCGACAGATGTGAGTGTGACGACAACGTCCGAAATGTACCAGCCATTCTGTCCTTCGGTCCCATGCACGTCCGCAGTGGTTACAGGTGCGGTCTGGTCGATAAGGATAGTGACAGTCTTTGTTTCCTCGGTATTGTACGCATTATCGGACGAGTAGAAGTAGATAGTGAATGTCCCATCACCGAAGAATCTGATGGGTTCGAAGTATGATGTCCACGCAATTCCATCAAAGCTATACTCAGTGTCTGCTACCCCTGAGCCGTTGTCAGAGGCCACCAGTGTCACGATGACGGGAGAAGTGTACCAGCCGTTCAGTCCCGAAGTCCCGTCCGGCACGGCGATGGTGGTTGGTGGGGTCCTATCAATAACGATTGTCACCGACTGAGGGTTCTCGACATTGCCTGCCAAGTCCGCAGACTTGAATCCTATCTCATAGCTTCCATCGTTTACGAATGTAATCGGCCCTGTATACAGGATCCATGCACTGCCATCGATGGTGTATTCACTATAGGCTATGTTCGAAGTCTCATCAATGGCTGATAGGGTCACTGTTACACTTGACATATACCATCCGGTAGGTAGCTTGCTGCCTTCGATTTGTGCTGACGTCACAGGAGGTGTCATATCTATCTTAACTAGAATAGTCCTCGTTTCTTCTGCATTCCCTGCAACGTCCACAGACCAGAATTGTATCGTGTGCACTCCTGTTCCAGAAATCGTGATTGGATAGCTGTAAGATGTCCAGCCTATGCCATCGATATTGTACTCCGTATCGGCGACTCCCGATGCCCCATCACTGGCCGCCAGGACCAGAGTTACGTCAGAACCATACCAGTCGAGCGAACCGAGTTTTCCACTTAGACTGTCGATTGTTGTGGGCGCCTTTCTGTCAATCTGCAGACTTGTGGTCTGAATACCCTCCATATTACCGGCCAAGTCTGCGGACATGAATGACAACTTGTGCACCCCATCTTGAGAAATCACAAACGGTCCACTGTAATTGACCCAGTCACCGTCACCAAGGCTGTACTGCGTATATGCGACGCCTGAGACCGCGTCGACAGTGGACAGTGTTAACGTGACAGTTGTAAAGTACCACCCTGTGAAGCCGATGAAGCCCTCAAGGCTTAGTGTTGTTACGGGAGCTGTCATATCGATTTGAATCGTCACGAACTTCACTGGTTCGCTATTGCCAGCCAAGTCACTCGAATGGTAGTAGACAATGAAAGTCCCCTCGGAAGTCATGTTCAGAGGCTGTTCGTAGTCGGTCCATGTGTAATTGTCGAAGGAGTACTCCGTTTCGGAGACGCCAGTCCCATTGTCAGCGGCTGTTAGACTGACCGTCACAGTTGATTCATACCAATTGTCAAGTCCTGCCTGTCCGTACGCTGTCGCTGTTGTCTCGGGTGGAATAGAGTCCTCTCCAGGCGCAACATAAGCGGGCGTCTCGGGAATCACAGCCCTCAACATGTTGTCTTGGCATCGTTGGGGCGTCACGGACGCCGCGTACTGAAGCCCAAGGAACAAGGCTGCCACCACGATCAAAACTGCAGCCGACTCTGAAATCCTGCGCAACGCTCAGATACCTCCATTGAACCGTGCTGAATCCTGCTCAACACGAAAAGGTGGGGGCCTTGGGCTTCTCTGCTCAAGCTCAGTGCTCAGGGGACGAGGCGGATTTGGTGCGTGATGGGCGGTCCTTCATACATATTATGATATAATCTTTCGGGACGCCAGTTATTGCCCCAGCGGGATGGCTAAGGAGTCGTATTTGCAGTAGACCGTATGACCTTGACGATTTTTGGTTAACACGAGAAAAAGCAAATGCTGGCTCGTGGATTGCGCAATCAGCATGGCTTGTACACCGTGCTGAGATGTCCTCAGCTTCAGGCCTGGATTCGCCTACTTGCTAACCCTTTTTTCTGTACGACACGTGGAAAGTCAACAGTCATCCGAGTTGAGAATACCGAGGCCGCGAGTTGACGCAAGAATCCGCATGTCCTGATAGCTATTACGGATACGAAATGGGTCCGATAAGACCGCCAAGCGAAGCCGATAGCCTGCTGATACGTGTGACGCGCAATTGTGCCTGGAATCGTTGTACGTTCTGTCCAGTATACAAAGGGTCTTCGTTTTCCATACGGCCTCTAGAACATGTCCTGCGGGACATTGACCTCATCTACAAAAACATGAAGTGCCTTCGAGAAGCTTTCACCGAGCCATCCTCAGTCACAGAACTTGGACTAAAGGCAATCGCCAACACGGTCAGTGCAGACGGTCTAGTGGCATTCAATGCCGCCTTCTATTGGTTCATGAACGGCATGAAAAGTGTGTTCCTACAGGATTCGGATGCTCTTGCCTCTCAGCCATCAAATCTGATTGAGCTTCTGCGTCATCTCAAGGAGAGGTTTCCCTGGGTCGAACGCGTTACGTCGTACAGTCGGTCGAGTACCCTAGTCCGGATCGCTGATGAGGATCTAGAAGCCATGCGCGACGCGGGACTGAACAGGATACATGTAGGTCTCGAATCTGGCTCGGACAAGGTCCTGAAAATGGTGAAGAAGGGTGCATCTAAGGAAATGCACATCAGGGCAGGGCTGAAGGTCAAGAATGCGGGCATAGAGCTATCAGAATATGCGATGCCCGGTTTAGGTGGCACGGAACTGTCTGCAGAGCATGCTCTCGAAACCGCAGATGCCCTCAATCAGATAGACCCGGACTTCATACGACTCCGAACATTGGCGGTTACTGACAGGGCACCTCTGGGAGCAGAACGCATGTCCCGTAGGTTTCACGTTTGCTCAGACATAATGATTGTGAATGAGATCAAGACACTCATTCAGAACCTTCATGGAATCAAGAGCGTCGTCAAGAGCGATCACGTACTGAATCTGTTTGGTGACCTTGAGGGAAAGATGCCACAAGACAGAGATGCAATGCTTGAGATTCTTGATGCATTTCTAGGCATGGAGCCGGCGAAACAGGATCTTTATCGTATTGGCCGACGGCTTGGAGTCTTTTCGGGCTTGAAAGACCTCATGGATACTAATCGCGTCTTTCGAGTCGAACAGATCTGCCTAGCCAATGACATCAGAGGCGAGAACATGGATTCCGTGATTGATAGATTGCTGCAGAGCTTCATATGATGAAGTGCGCTCAGCTGACAGAGGTCACAGTTGACTCACGAAAGGAAGCCAGTTCAAAGACAACCCCCAGAATCCAATGTCCCGCTCGTATGCATTACATCCTCGCTGAATGGTTGGTCCTCGAAGAGGGCAATGCGTCTTATTGGAATCCGAGCAAGCAAGAGTTATTACTAAAGAATGTCAGCATTCCTTCTGGTTGTGAATAGCTTGGCAACGAGTGGACTATTCCCGGATGAGGTCGCTGACCTCAGACTGAACTGCAAGTTCGGTGGGTCAAGCGGAGACCTCGTCGTAACTGACAGAAGAGTGTTCTTCGTGAGGCCGAAGGGTCTCGTACACTCGATCAAACTCGGAGAGATTCGGGAAGTCAGGATTGAACCAGCTTTCCTGGGCATACAGCTCGTAATAGAGACTTTCAACGGCCAATACAAGTACACCTGTTCCAGGAGCGAAGGTGAGACTGTGATTCGCGCAGTCGCGAAGCGAAAGGCTCAGGCTCCTGGCCGCCCAGTTGAGGCTCCAGTTCAGGCTGTCGATGCCTCTTTCAGAGTAACCACAGTCAAAGAAGTAGTGCTTGTGATTTGTCCTCACTGTGGACAGAGGAATGACGCCGGCACGAGAAAATGCACCAACTGCGGTGCCTCAATATAGCCGCCAGCATCGTAAGTAGTCGATCTGTCTCCCGAGTCCTGTTCTCAGCGGCCTTGTTGCATTCTGAAAACAGACATGTGCCCTCTGTGTATATACGACTTTAAGTTAAATCCTAAAAGGATTGTACCTAGAGGCGCAGTAGTCTGCGTTAGGTACGAATTCCATGATCGAAGGGCCCGTGGAATCTTACGTTTTGGTTTACGCGATACCGTATGCACAAGGTGAATGAGAATGAATGCGTCGAAGGGAACGCTGGTAGTTGTCTGTGTATTGCTTTCGTTAGCTCTGCTACGTGGTTCGGCTGTTACTCCCCTGCAACCGACAACGAACACTGTTGAACCACAACTTGACGCTGTGTTCGTGGTTGCTGAAGGTGTTCCGCCTATCGTCAATTCGCCTCCCGATTTCAGTTATGAACAAGATGCAACTGGAAACACCATTAATTGGATGTTCAATTCCAGCAATCCAAATGATTACAGAGTAGATGGTAACGGAACGACTGTGGGTTCCACAAGCTGGACGACGAACGGCACCTATCCCTTCAGCGTTGACGGTCTGAGTCCGGGAGTATACAACCACACGGTCACGGTCACGAATACATTCCTGAATGAGTCCAAGGACACAGTATTTGTCACTGTCATCGCGGGCGCTCCTCCGACCTGGGACCAAGTGCCAGTAGACCAGACGATCGAGTACGGCAGCTCATTTAGGTATGATTTGAATGCTTCAGACTTTTCGGGTATTTCGGGCTGGTGGATTAACGACACCACAAGATTCCAGATTGACACAAGCGGAATCATCACAGACAAGTCGACGTTGCCTGTAGGTACGTACGGTATAAGAGTCAACGTAAGTGACAACGCCAGCCACACCCTATCCGGCACCTTCAAGGTAACCGTTCAAGACACGACACCTCCCACGTGGGTTCAAGCACCTGTCGATCAGACAGTTGAATTCGGCAGTTCCTTCAGATACGATTTGAACGCGACCGACCTGTCAACAGTCACATGGTGGGTGAATGACACTGTTCGCTTCTCAATTGATGGGAGCGGCATCATCAGAAATGCCACCAATCTTGCTGTTGGTGTGTACGGTCTGAGAGTGAATGCAACTGACAGTTATGGCAATATCCTCAGCGCGACTTTCAAGGTGACCGTTCAGGACACCACGCCTCCTACCTGGGTTCAGACACCAGTTGACCAGACAGTCGAGCTTGGCACTGCCTTCAGATACGATCTTAATGCAACTGACCTCTCAGGAGTCACATGGTGGGTAAATGACACTGTTCGCTTCTCGATTGACGGCAGTGGTATTATCATAAATGCCACCAATGTTCCAGTCGGTTTATACGGTCTAAGAGTGAATGCGACTGATGGCCATGGTAATATCCTCAGCGCCACCTTCAAGGTCACCGTTCAAGATACAACGCCGCCCTCATGGGTTCAGTCACCTGTTGATCAGACACTCGAGTTTGGCGCTTCCTTCAGGTACGATTTGAATGCGACCGACTTGTCGGGAATCACGTGGTGGATAAACGATACCGTCCGATTCTCAATTGACGGGAGCGGTGTTATCAGAAACGCGACGAATCTTGCTGTTGGTGTGTATGGTGTTAGGGTGAATGCAACTGATAGTTACAGCAACGTTCGAAGTGCGACATTCAAGGTGACCGTTCAGGATACGACGCCACCCTCATGGGTTCAGACTCCTATTGATCAGACGGTCGAGTTTGGTACCTCATTCCGGTACGACCTGAATGCAACCGATTTGTCAGGAGTGACATGGTGGATAAATGACACTGTCCGGTTCTCAATTGACGGGAACGGCGTTATCAGAAATGCCACGAATCTTGCTGTCGGGGTCTATGGCGTCAGGGTGAATGCAACTGACGGTCACAGCAACATCCTCAGTGCGACTTTCAAGGTCGCTGTTCAGGATACGACACCCCCCGCATGGGTTCAAACTCCTGTTGACCAGACGATTGAAGTCGGTGCTGCCTTGAGATACGACTTGAATGCAACCGACCTCTCAGGAGTGACGTGGTGGATTAACGACACCGTTCAATTCTCAATCGACAGTAGCGGCATCGTCAGAAACGCGACCAATCTCGCTTTCGGCGTATACGGTCTCAGAGTGAATGCAACAGATAGTCATGGCAACATTCTAAGTGCCACCTTCAAGGTTATGGTTGGGGACACACTGCCTCCTACTTGGGACCAGACTCCTGTCGATCAAGCTGCAGAGTTTGGTGTTGCCTTCAGATACGACTTGAACGCCAGCGATCCGTCAGGAGTCACGTGGTGGATGAATGACACTGGTCGATTCTCAATTGACAGCAGCGGTATTATCAGAAACGCCACCAATCTTGCTGTGGGCGTATACGGTCTTAGAGTGAATGCGACTGACAGTCATGGCAATATCCTGAGTGCGACTTTCAGGGTTACTGTTCGGGATACCAAGCCTCCTGCTTGGGTTCAGGCACCAGTTGATCAGATAATCGAGTTTGGTACTGCCTTCAGGTATGACTTGAACGCAACTGACCTCTCGGGAGTGACGTGGTGGATAAATGACACAGGTCGATTCTCGATAGATGGGAGCGGTATTATCAGAAACGCTACGAATCTTGTGGTTGGTGTTCACGGCATCAGGGTAAATGCAACTGATGGCTATGGCAATATTCTAAGCGGGACTTTCAAAGTGACGGTGCGCGACACAACCGCCCCCATGTGGGTGGAGGTCCCCGTTGACCAGACAACCGAGCTCGGTACCGTCTTCCGATACGACTTGAACGCCACTGACCTGTCAGGGATTGCGGGCTGGTGGGTCAACGACACGGCACATTTCGCTGTCGATGGCAACGGGATAGTCAGAAATGCAACAAACATCGCAGTCGGAGTCTATCACGTTAGAGTGAATGCAACCGATGGCCAAGGCAATATTCTTAGTGGAACCTTCAAGCTAACTGTCCTTGACACGGTTGACCCTGCGTGGGTTCAGGTACCAGTTGACCAGATAACGGAGCTTGGTACGGCGTTCAGATACGACTTGAACGCGACGGATCTCTCAGGAACTGTATCTTGGTGGATAAACGATACAGAACACTTCAGTATTGATATCGACGGTATCGTCAGGAACGCGACATTCCTCTCGGTGGGGCCATACCCTGTCAGGGTCAACGCAACGGACGTTAATGGCAATGTACTCACTGGAACCTTCACGGTGACAGTACGAGACACCACACCACCTTCTTGGGTGCAGGTCCCAGTTGACCAGACGATTGAATTCGGCAGCTCGTTTAGGTATGACCTTAATGCCACCGATCTTTCAGGCATCGATAGTTGGTGGATAAACGACACTACGAACTTCGTAATCGATGGTGCGGGTGTAATCACGAACACGGTCTCATTGGCAGTCGGTGTCTATGGTCTGGAAGTCCACGTATACGATGGCGAGGGCATCCCGCTGATAGGCACATTCAACGTGATTGTCCAAGACACAATACCTCCAGCGTGGGACCAAGTTCCTGTTGATCAAGAGACAGACTTTCGGAACCCGTTCAGATACGACCTCAATGCTTCAGACGTATCCGGCATTTTTGGTTGGTGGATCAATGATACGGTCAATTTCCAGATTGATTCTTCTGGCATAATAACGAACATCTCCTCCCTTTCTATAAGGGTGTACGGGATCCGGGTTGACGTTACTGACAATCATGGATTAGTGCTCTCAGGAACATTCCGGATCAATTCGCGCGACACTAGCATGCCGGTATGGGACCAAGTTCCCACGGACCAAACAATCGAGTTCGGAGATGCTTTCAGGTATGATTTGAATGCTTCACACCCATCAGGCATTGCTAGCTGGTGGCTGAATGACACAACCAACTTCGACATCGATTCAAATGGAGTTGTCACAAACAAGACTGGTCTTGCGGTTGGAACTTATCCATTGATGGTCAATGTCACCAACAACCTGAGCAACACCATTAGTGCCAACTTCACTGTCACAGTGCAGCCCAGTGCACCACCTACGTGGAGCCAAGTACCAACTGACCAAGTCATTGAATTTGGCAACAACTTCAGATATGACCTGAATGCCACTGACTTCTCGGGTATTGGCAGCTGGTGGATTAACGACACAACGAACTTCGTAATCGATAGTGCAGGTGTTATCACAAACATAGTCCCCCTGTCGGTCCAAGTCTACGTACTGACGGTGAATGTTACTGACAGACTAGGTAACGTGCAGACAGCGACCTTCAAAGTCACTGTGCAGGATACTATTGCGCCTACTTGGTTGCAGGCTCCAGTCGACCAAGAGTTTGAGGAAGGCTCCCGCTTCAGGTATGACCTCAATGCGACCGACCTTTCAGGCATCGATCATTATTGGGTGAATGATACTACACACTTCACGATCAGTGCAGACGGCGTTATCACAAACTCGACTGTGTTGGCAGCCAGTGTATATTGGCTGCAGGTATATGCGAATGACACACAAGGAAACACTCTGTCAAGCACCTTCAAAATCACAGTGCAGTCCAGTGCAGCACCTACTTGGGATCAGACACCAGCGGACCAAATCATTGAGTTGGGCAAGGGCCTTAGATATGACCTCAATGCGACTGACTTCTCAAGCATCAGTACCTGGTGGATCAACGATACTGTGCATTTCGCAGTTGATGGCTCCGGCGTGATTACAAACAAGACTTCTCTGGCCGTTGGAGCTTATGCACTGCGAGTGAACGTCAATGACACTCTTGGTAACACACAGACCGCAGTCTTCACTGTCACAGTGGAGGATACTACGTCACCAGTCTGGACTCAGACGCCTATCGATCTCGAGTATGAAACCAACACTACTGGTCACACACTCTCTTGGACCGTCTATGACCTAGCTCCCGGCACAGTACAGCTTCTGAGAAACGGCACTCCGGTCACTGCACCAGCTTGGACAAACCCGTCACAGGTCATTACGATCAATGTTGACGGTTTGAGTGCAGGTGCGTATAACTACACGATCACCTTGAGGGATAGCTCTGGCAACGCAGTCACAGACACTGTGTGGGTTATGGTCACACAACCTACAACCTCCACATCGCCAACCGGGAATATCATCACCGCCATCCTCAATTTCCTCATGAACGGATACGTTGTTGCTGGGATTATCCTTGCAGTCGCCTTGTTGGCCGTTTTCAGGGGAAGGAAGGGCGCAAAGCCATACGAACCTCGTGACCTGACAACGAAGTTCAAGTAGACATTTCAAAGAGGCTCCGGGCGCAACTCGATTAACCGGAGCCCTCTCTCTTCCAGAAGGCAGAACGCTCAAACATAGCGTCTAGGTTTTATGGGGAGTTCCCTAGCTTTTCAGTCACATATA
>Ga0153916_10001776_pt1 | contig 15668 bp, 8 predicted proteins | sample Opewatmetagenome_FD_109642 | JGI IMG/M metagenome (GOLD analysis project Ga0153916, IMG submission 109642) | Freshwater wetland microbial communities from Ohio, USA - Open water 3 Core 3 Depth 4 metaG | ecosystem: Environmental > Aquatic > Freshwater > Wetlands | place: USA: Ohio, Lake Erie, Old...
ACCGTTGCCCATCAAACGCTCGCGGCGTTTGGTCAGCACGATCTGAACAGCCTGGTAGACCTGGTCTGCCATGGCTTCCCAATCGGCGCTATCTAGCTGGGCAGCCTCGAGCTCAAGGGTGTCTTCCAGGCGACGTTCGATGGCACCTACCAGCCGCAGTACTGTTTGCCAAGTGACAGCGTTCTCAACTTGAGTACGCACGTTCTCTCGCACCTGGTCCGGGTCATCGCGCAGCAGTCGCTGCTCCTCTGGAGAGAGGCGGACGGTGACGTGCACCATCCCAACCAGCTCATCCAGCAGCTCACGCGCACTGCGAGGAGCGACATCTTCCGTCTCGCCCAAACCAAGCCCTTCGAAGAAGGTATCGAGCGCTTCCAGGCGTTCCTTCACCTGGCTTTCCAGGCGCTCACGGGTCGTATCCAATAAAGTATTGACTGTGCGCAGCAGGTGCTCTTCCTCAGCTTTGAGGGCTTCACCTGCCAACCCAATCAGGGCATCGCGCAGCTCATCCAATGAGGCATACCCTTTCTGCTGGCTGGAAAGGTGATCGAGCAGCAGCTTGAGGGAGTAAGAGGGGAAGAGCATGCCACCCAAGTCGAGCGGTGGCTGGATCTGGTCCAGCCAGGCGAGCAGCTTCCAAGGTCCTTCATCGTCGGCCAATGATTCGGGCACCCGTCGGTTGACCTCGGTGCCGAGGAGCTCAGTCACATCCTCCGAGAGGTCCGGTTTGGTGAAGATCAGATCGCGCTGAGAGTAGATGCGCTGGCGTTGGGTGTTGAGCACATCATCGTACTCGAGCAGGTGCTTGCGGACGTCAAAGTTGGCGCCTTCCACGCGGGTCTGCGATTGCTCGACCAGCCGGCTGACCAGTCCAACTTCCATGGGCACAGCATCATCGATCTTCATGCGCTGCATGATCGACTCGACCTGCCCCCCACCGAAGCGACGCATCAGCTCGTCTTCCAATGAGAGGTAGAAGCGCGACGAGCCGGGATCACCCTGGCGGGCAGAACGGCCGCGCAGCTGGTTATCAATCCGGCGGGCTTCATGGCGCTCGGAGCCAATCACGTGCAAGCCACCCAGCTCCTTCACACTCTGCATATCCTGCATGTAGTGCAGGAATTTGTCGATATCCTCTCCGTGGATACCGATTTGCTCGAGGGTGAGGGCAGCCAGCGCTGCGCGGCGATCTTCATGGCGCATGTCATAGGGATTGGCTATCCCAGCCCGGTGGAGCACACGGTTGACCGAATCGATCACGCTGTCGGGTAGCTCACCGCCCAGCTTGATATCGACACCACGCCCAGCCATATTGGTGGCGATAGTGACGGCACCGAAGGCACCTGCCCCAGCGATGATCTGGGATTCCTCTGTATGTTTTCGCGCATTCAGCACCTGGTGGGCAATACCAGATTCCAGGTCAGCTTTCAAGCGCCCGGCATCTGAGGCAGTCAGGTCAAGGATCTCTAACAGGCGGGGAAGGTTTTCGGGGTCTTCAGGGTTGAAGGAGATGCCCATTTCACGCGCCATCTTGCGCATCTCGGGCACCTGCAGTTGGTCGAGAGGGGCATTGAACGGCTGCAGCTCTTCGATCAGACGCCCATCTTCCTCCCGGTTATTCTTCTCCAGCCAGGCCTGCCGCAGCAGGTACACTTGAGCCAGCTTGCGCAGCGGCTCGGCGCGCAGGCGGGTGGAGAGGTGGTCGGAAAGCTCGACCGAGGTGGTGCCCACCAGCATGGGGCGTCCCATAGCATGGTAGCGCAAAATCTCGCTGGAGATAGCGCGGAACTTGACCTCCTCGGTGCGGTAGATGATATCCGGGAAGTCCTTGCGCTGGAAGAAGACGGGTGATTTCTCAGCTTCATCGCGTAGGGCATAATAACGGAACTTATAGCCTTGCTCGTCCTTGCCTTCGAGCAGGACGAGGGGAGAATCTTCACGTGAGGCCTGGTATTCAAGATTGGTGGGTATGGCGATCACATCCAGCTTGTAGATCTTGTCGAACTCTTCGGCTTCGGTTAAAGCGGTACCGGTCATACCAGCCAGCTTCGCGTACATGCGGAAGTAGTTCTGGATAGTGATGGTGGCGTAGGTGACATTCTCCGCCTGGACGCGCGCGCCTTCCTTGGCTTCCACTGCCTGATGCAGCCCATCCGACCAGCGCCGGCCGGGCATCAGTCGCCCGGTGAACTCATCCACGATGATCACCTTGCCGGTCTGGACAAGGTAATCCTTATTACGTTTGAAGAGGAATTGGGCGCGCAAGGCCTGTTCGAGGAAACCCATCAGGCGGGCTTGCTCGGGTGTGACGTCCTCCGGACGGTCGGGATCGCGCAGGGCCAGGCCGAGCAACTCCTCAACGTGAATCTCACCTATCTCGGTGAGGGTGATATTACGGTCGCGCTCGTTGAGCTCGTAATCCTCGGAACGCAGCTGGCGTACAACCTGTGCCATGCGCACGTACCACTCAGCGTCATCCTGGGCAGGCCCAGAGATGATGAGCGGGGTGCGGGCTTCATCGATGAGGATGTTATCCACCTCATCAACGATGGCGTAGTAGTGGCCACGCTGGACACGTTCATCCAGCCGCATGGTCATGTTATCGCGCAGGTAGTCGAAGCCGAATTCGGAGTTGATACCATAAGTAATATCAGCGGCGTATGCCTCGGCGCGTGGCACCAAGCGCAGCTGGTGCTGATCTTCATGCGGGGAGGACTTTTCCAGGTCGACAATAAAGGCTTTCTTGCCGTTTTCAGTGCGGGCTGCCATCTGGAGCACACCCACGCTCATGCCGAGAGCGTTGTAGATAGGTGCCATCCAGCGGGCATCACGCCGTGCCAGGTAATCGTTTACGGTCACCAGGTGGGTACCTTGACCGGTGAGGGCATTCAGGTAAAGTGGCAGCGTAGCGACGAGGGTCTTGCCTTCTCCGGTGCGCATCTCGGCAATCATGCTCTGGTGCAAGGAGATACCGCCGATGAGCTGCACGTCATAATGGCGCTGCCCATTGGTGCGCTTACTGGCTTCACGGACTGCGGCGAATGCCTCTGGTAGCAAGTCGTCGAGAGTCTCACCATCTACCAGACGAGAGCGGAACTCAGTTGTTTTAGCTAATAACGCTTCATCACTCAGGGCTTCGAACTGCGTCTCCAAGCTATTGATCTGATCGACGACCTCGTTCGATTTGCTGAGAGCTCGTTTGTTGGGGTCACCGCCAAGAATGGTGACGAATTTCTTGAGCATAAATACCCTTTCTGCGCGGGGATTATAGCATAGTTAGTTTAAGAGAAATTGAGAGTAACGTGGATAGAAGCTCACGAGATGAAGATCATTGCGTATATGTTTGGTACTAACGTCGATACGAGTGATACCTAAAAGGAAAGCTGCTCAGCATTAGCTTTGTCTACCGCGGTAAGGATTGATTTAGGATTGATGACACTGCTATCACCCGAATATGCAGGATCCTCACATCCGGGTACTCGCCCGTTAGATAGCGGGTGATGAGATGGTGGCGGTGGCAGAGGGTATTTTTACCTGGGATGGCATTATGTTTATAACAAGTTGGATCGCGTGGACGCCCATCAGCCGCCCAATCCCATGATCCTTCAATAACAGTATGAATTTACCAATCGGATGGTTGCTATGCCCGATTGTGTAGAGTTCCATGGCGAGTTTATATGCTCGCCAAACCCACCGCAGCCTGGAAGGCAAAATAGGCTGCCAGCATATCATCGGCGGTAAAGTTCAGGCGCCTGCCATCCACACGCTTCGAACCAGGCAGGGCAGAAGCCTGGTCAGCTTGTTCGGAGCTATTGAATTCGAGGGTGACGCGCACAGGTGCGGAAACGATAAACGGCTTGGGGGACAGGCCTTCATGCAAGCACTTCACTGCCTGGCTGGCCGCTTTTTGGATGCGCACTTCAGTGACTTGCGGGGGGAGGCATTCAGCTGCCATACGGCTGATGGCATTTTTTACGATCACCGTCTCGATCGCGCCGAGCAGCTCTGTAGCCTGGGCGCAGACGGTCTGGTCGCCGGTGAGCATAAGTACCGGGACATTAAAGTGCCCGGCAACAGCGCCATTCAAGCCATACTCACCCACCAGAATATCGTTCAGCCACAGGTTGGCCACTCTCCGGCTAGACCAGGTGTGGTCAAGGATGGCATTTTGACTGCCAGCCCGGGCGTGATAACCCACAAAGATGACCCCAGCGACTCCCTGGTCAACCCCCTGGATCATGGCCAGGGGTGAGTAGTCACCGCAGATCAGATGAGCACGTGGTTCCAACTCCTCGAGCAGGATGTTGGTGCCGTGTTCGTGCCCGTCGGTGACCAGGATTTCATCTGCCCCGGCTTCGCTTGCTCCAAGCACGGCCGCGTTAACATCGCCGGTCATCAGGCGACGAAAGCGCGGGTATTCTGCATGGTTGGGATCAACCTGATCCCAGTTAGTCACGCCAGTGATGCCTTCCATATCGCATGCGATCAGGATTTTCATAAGGTGTGTGCTCCTTCGTTATTTTTTCAAGTGGTATGGAACCTCGAGGATAATGCGTTTTTTTTGGATCTGGATAGCATATAGAGCATTTGCGGGATTTAATCCCACCTCAATAGTATAAACCACCATGTGCGCGATTGCCAGTTGGGAATAGCGTGAAAATGGAGGGGGGATACTTCCCATGCTATAATCAAAAATCAATCTGATCCATTTTTTATATGGAGGAAACGATGGCTGGCAGTGGATTATTCCCATTTACTGATGAACATGAGAGCATTCGCCAGGCGGCGCGTAGTTTTGCTCAAAAAGAAATCGCTCCAGTGGCGGCAGAGTTCGACGAGACGGGTGAATTCCCATCCAAGACGATCAAAAAGATGGGGGAAATGGGCTTCATGGGTATTGAAGTACCCGAAGAGTATGGCGGAGCCGGGATGGACACCCTGGCATACGTGCTTGCGCTGGAGGAAATCTGTAAAGTGGATGCAGCACATGGCACCATTATGTCGGTCAATAACTCACTCTTTTGTAGTGGCATCCTAAAATTTGGGACGGAGGCCCAGAAGCAGAAATACGTGACCGCCGTTGCCTCCGGGAAATCCGTTGGAGCATATTCCCTCACCGAGCCAATGTCGGGTTCGGACGCGGGTACGATGCGCAGCCGGGCTGTGCGGGAGGGGGAGGTTTATATCATAAATGGGCGCAAGTCTTGGGTGACAAGTGGACCCGTGGCGGATTATGTTGTGCTATTTACCATGACCGATCCCGAAAAGAAGCACCGTGGGATCACTGCATTTTTGATTGATACCAGCAAACCAGGTTACGTGCACGGCAAGAAGGAACCCAAGCTGGGGATCCGTGCTTCGGCAACCAGTGAGATCTTATTCGAAGATTATCGCTGCCCGATCCAAGATCGGCTGGGGGAAGAGGAAGATGGATTTAAGATCGCAATGGCTGTCCTGGATGCAGGGCGGATTGGGATCGCTGCCCAGGCATTAGGGATAGCGGAAGCAGCTTACGAAGCGAGTGTAACCTACGCACTGGAGCGTGAGGCCTTTGGCTCCAAAATTGGCGAGTTCCAGGGTATTTCTTTCAAGATCGCGGATATGAAGACGCGCATTGAGGCTTCGCGCTTGTTGGTGTATAACGCGGCATTGGCAAAGGAACGCGCCAAGACAACCGGTGAGCGTTTTACGCGAGAAGCTGCGATGGCAAAACTGTTTGCATCTGAGACAGCGATGTTTGCCGCGCACACTGCAGTGCAGATCCATGGTGGCATGGGCTACAGCAAAGAGCTGCCTGTGGAACGTTACTTCAGGGATGCAAAAATTACTGAAATTTACGAGGGAACGAGCGAAATCCAGCGCCTGGTGATCTCCAGGATGGAACTTGGACTTCGATAGGTTTCGAGAGAGATTCAAGTCTATATAAGAATTTATCTGATCAATACTGATCCACTTGAGCAGCCTACGGTACTTTTCATTCAGAATGCACCAACCTTAAATGGTATCTAAACCGGCCAACATTGTATTTTGTTCTATACTGGCAGCCCTGCTGGAAGTAGTGGTCATGGGCTGGCTTTGGATCAATCGACCGTCCTTCGTCGGGAATCCTTTAGGGGGACGCTAAGCATGAGGTTCTTTTCACGGACATTGACATGGTTCAAGTTGAAGTTTAGTTCAGGCGACCCTTCCGTGAAGTTACAGGAATTGCCACCGCAGCGTTATCAACCCGGGGACCCTGGAGATCAGGTTATTATCGAGCAATCACCTGGACGCAAAGAACAAGCCATACCATCGTTGCAGCCAGCTGAGGCAATGAAAAAATCATTTATTGGGGGAAATTGGCTGGAATGGCTGCTGATCTTCCTGGCGGTAACCCTGTTTTGTGCTGGCATACTTGATCTTCGGGCATCCACACGTTTACCAGGGAATGAATCTGAAGTATTTCAGATGTTGGATTGGACCCTGGTTAACAGCGTACAACAATATCACGCGTTTCCCTTGTGGAATATCTATATTCAGAGCGGGCTTCCATATGTGGCAGACCCAATGCTGCTTGTATATAACCCGGTGGTGACTGTGCCAGTGTTGCTCTTTGGAGTACGGGCAGGCTTCAAGCTGGGGGTATATTTTAGCTTCCTGATCGCCGCTTTTGGGATGTGGCGGTTGGCAAAAGCGATGGGCTTTGGTCGGGCAGCGCGTCTGTGGACTGCGCTGATGTTCGCTTTTGCTGGTCAACCTATTGCTCGTTTCTTTCAAGGCCAATACCTGTTCATCTTTGGTTTTGCCTACATCCCATGGATCATCTCCAGCCTGGTATTGGTTACCCAGCACATGCGCAGGCGGGATATCGCGATTGCCGCCGGGTCTCTTGCGCTGCTCTTTTTCTCTGGTAATGCATACTACCCGCTATATATGGTACTTGTCATCGGGTTGTTTATGCTGATCATGCTGTTTCGCCTCAAAAAACAGCCCCCGTTTATCGCACTTGATATACGACGTACATTCGTCTTTTTGGGTATCGGCGCGATGGCAGTTGGGATAATTGCCATCCAGCTGCTGCCCACAGCAGAGTTTTGGCCTCGCTTAAGCAAAGACCTTAATCTGGCTGGCTCGCAGACGGTGAAGCAAATCTTCTTGGATTACACCTCAAAAGACAGCATGCGGCCTGATGCCTACAGCGTGCTACCGGCACGGGAGGAGTTTTATGCCTATATTGGTCTGACACCATTCCTGGGGTTAGCTTTGCTGCCATTGGCAATATGGAAACGCGATTGGAAAATGCTTTTATTTTTCGTACTGATTGTATTGCTCACTGTGGGTTGGATCAACCTGGAACAGATGCCATGGAAGGAAACATTCTTACATATCCGGCTATTCTCACAATTCAGGCATTTACTACGGATATTGGTATTTGGTAGTTTTGCCCTGATCTGTCTGGCAGGGATTGGACTGGATTCCTTCTGGAAGTTACTTAGAGACAGTCAAGGGAATGAAGAAGTACGCCATCCCAAAGTGATGGGTGTGCTTTCAACGATTGGTCTGGTGATGATGGGCGCATTTATGCTGTTTGGGGTAGGTGATTTGTTCACCACCAACCAATCCGCAGTGCGTTCTCAGGAAATCTATCCACAGGCTTATCATGTGATGAGCTGGGTGAGACAGAATGACCTCAGTGACTATTACGTACGCCATAACCCCTCTAATGCCTGGCAAGATGCAGTATTGAGCAATAACTTGCGTTACCTAGATGCATGGTATCACTTTGCGGATATCCGATCCATGGATGGAAAAATAAACCAGCGCTATGTGCAGGCACTACCCAATTACCTAACGCAATCGCCGGCGGAACAGGTGCCAAATGGTGCTGAGTTAATTGCGGTGGTGGATGACTATAATATCTTCTCATTGCCTGAAAGCCTGCCACTGACATTCATGGTCGATAATGCCAAGCTCCAAATGGGTGGTGAGGCTGGACCGCTTATGCGATCGGAAGTCACCCCACTCATACCGTTCTTCACCAGTCCCAATAAAATGGAGGTCATCGCAGAAGGGCTGAGCAGCCAAATACTTGTAGTGATGATGACCCGTTATCCAAGTTGGCAGGTATTCGTGGATGGAAAGGTCCAGGTGATTGAAAACGTCAGCGGCTATATGGCGGTGGCTGTACAGCCAGGGGTTCACAAATATACTTTTCTCTATTCACCGCGTCTGTTTTTCATTGGCCTGGTCATCAGCTTAATTGCCACCATAGGCGTTCTAGGATTATTCATCAGTGATTTTAAGTTAGATCGCCAGACGATTAAGGATAGGTGGCAAGTATTGTGGGATGGATTAAGACAAGCACGTCAACGATTGCCTGGTAGATGGGGAAAGCCTCGCCCAATAAGCGGGGAAGCAGTTTATCGAGAGGGCATTTTGCGACCCACAGCGCCCCTGACACTGGATGAGGATTCCACTGTGCGTTTGACCATCGAGCCTCAGGTTGGATTTTCGAGGGGCAGATCAGCCTGGCAGCATTGGGTCTGGGCGACATCAGACCTGGTGGGTACCATCTGGCACGCAATACCGCTTGAAATGGTGCTGTTTACCATCGCGATCGGTTTATATTTATCCACCCGCCTGATCGGGTTAAGTAACTTCCCGATCTACTTTTTCACAGATGAAGCCGTACAGACGGTGATGGCGGAGGACTTCGTCCATAATGGTCTGCGTAATTATAATGGTGAGCTCCTGCCAACATACTTCAACAAGGACTCTACCTATAACCTGAGCAGCGTGAGCGTCTACGTTCAGGTGATACCGTACCTGTTGTTTGGCAAATCGGTATTTGTCACACGCGCGGTGTCAGTACTGATTACCACTCTGGGGGCACTGGCAGCGGGGCTGATCCTGCGGGATATCTTCAAGCTGCGCTACTGGTGGTGTGGGGTGCTGCTGCTTTCGATCGCGCCAGCCTGGTTCCTGCATTCACGAACAGCCTTCGAAACGGTGGAGATGGCCTCTTTCTATGCGGGTTTCTTGTATTTTTACCTGCGCTACCGGTATATCTCTCCGCGGGCGTTGTACGGTGCGCTCGTGATGGGAGCTTTGGTGTTCTATACTTACAGCCCCGGGCAGCTGATCATCGTAGTTACAGGCATTTTCCTGCTTTTCTCAGACCTGCGTTACCACTGGCAGAACCGCAAGATTGCTCTCCGAGGACTATTGCTTTTGGTAATTCTGGTGATGCCGTACTTGCGTTACTCCCTGGCGCATCCTGAAGCACTGATGCAGCATTTGTCCACCCGGGCACCTTACTGGACCCAAAACATTTCAATATTTGAAAAGCTGAAGCATTATTTTTCTGATTATGCGTATGGATTGAATCCCCTCTACTGGTTCGTCCCCAACCAGCATGACTTGGATCGCCACATGATGAAAGGCTACGGACATCTGCTCCTCGCGACCTTGCCATTCTTCGGATTGGGGCTGGCGGTCGTATTGATCAAGCTGCGCTCATCAGCTCACCGTACCATCTTATTTGCCATGTTGGCAGCTCCGTCTGGCAGCGCCCTAGTCGGGATTGGCATCACACGGATTCTGGTATTTGTGATCCCAGCCGTCCTTATGATGGCGTTGGGATTGGAGCTTCTATTGAGCTGGCTGGAAAGAGGGGTGAAATGGATTTTGAGGCATAGTGGGGCGGATAAACAGGGAAGGCAGCCGTTTGTCGGTATATCCCTGGTCTTGGTTGTGGTTTTAGGGATAGCCAACCTTGCCATGTTACGTGATGCATTGGTGAATGGTCCAACCTGGTACCAAGATTACACTCTGGCTGGAATGCAATATGGTGCTTCCCAGCTATTTGAAGCAGTCAATACGTATACAAGCCAACATCCGGAGGCTGAGCTGATGGTTTCTCCCAGCTGGACCAACGGAGCGGATGCTGTAGCGGAATTCTTCCTCCCGCCGAATGCACCGGTACGCTTGGGTAGTATTGAAGGACATCTGTTCCAGCACCTGCCATTAAATGATCTGATGGTTTTTGTGATGATCCCCACCGAAATGGACAAGGTAGTTTCCAGCGGTAAGTTTAAGAACATACGAGTGGATAAAGTGTTGCCATACCCAAATGGAGCGCCGGGATTTTATTTTGTGCACCTTCAATATGTGGATAATATTGACGAGATCTTAGTTGCTGAACAAGAAATGCGCAGCGCTTTGCAGGAAACAACACTGACAATCCAAGGAATTCCAGTCCAGGTGCGCTACTCGATGTTGGATATGGGCTCCATCGACCTCGTCTTCGATGGGGACAAACAGACCGTGGCGCGCACTCTGGAGGCTAACCCATTTATCATCGAGCTGACATTCCCCGAAGTGCGTCAATTAAACGGTTATAAGATGATCCTTGGCAGTGCTGATGTGCGCGTGACAGCCTTGCTATATCCTGGTGGTGGTGGGCAACCCGTACAATCTATTGCTAACTTCGATGGATCGGTCAGCAACCCAGAGCTTGATGTGAATTTTGGTCAAACCGTGTCTACCCAAAAGGTGCGCTTTGAGATATTCCAACCATATTCGGGTGTGCCTGCGAATGTGCATGTGTGGGAGATCGAGTTAAGGTCAGGCGGCAATTAGGCACCCAAGCAATTTACTAATAGTAAATCTGGTGGTCAGTTGATGAGTTAATTATCTGAGCAGGTGATTTGGTGATGATGTGATTTGGAGGCGATGATGAAGGCGGTTTTGTTTCATACACAAGGTGGACTTGAGGTTCTGGAATATACCGACTTCCCCACACCTGAGCCAGGAGAGGGGCAAGTTTTAGTGAAGCTGGAAGTGGCTGCCCTCAATCGGATGGATATATGGACCCGCAGTGGCTCGTCTGGAATTAAAGTCGAATACCCGCATATCACTGGAGCCGATGGGGCAGGCACCGTTGCGGGATTGGGACCCTGTGTAGCAGGCTGGAAGATTGGTGACAGGGTGGTCATTAATTCAAACCTGGGATGCGGACACTGCCCTGCATGTGTTGCCGGGCAGGATAATCGTTGTCGTAACTGGCATTTGCTGGGAGAGACCGTACGGGGTACGCTTGCACAGTATGTGGTAGTCCCGGCAACCAACATATACCTTATCCCTAGTGATTTTGAGCCGCGGTTGGCGGCGGCAGCGGCACTGGTTTTTCATACTGCCTGGCACTCGCTGATCATACGTGGAGGAGTGAAGCCAGGGGAGAGTGTGTTGGTGGTGGGAGCCTCAGGTGGTGTGAATACCGCCAGCATCCAGATTGCCAAGCTGAGTGGAGCGACCGTGTATGTGGTCGGCTCTAGCCCCGAGAAGCTCAAACTGGCTGAATCGTTGGGGGCAGATCATCTGATCGATCGCTCGAAGGATGAGAATTGGTCAAAAACCGTTTATATTCTAACCAATAAGCGCGGAGTGGATGTCGTGGTAGATAACGTGGGCACCACTTTCCCATCAAGCTTCCGGGCGGCTGCCAAAGGTGGACGCATCCTGACGGTGGGTAATTCTGGCGGACCGAAATTCGAGATCGATAACCGGTTTATATTCAGCAAGCACCTGTCGGTCCTTGGCTCATCCATGGGCACCCGGGCTGATTTTGCGACTGTGATGCAGCTGGTCTTTGAAGGTAAACTCAAACCAGTATTGGATCGCGATTTTCCACTAGAAGATGCACGATTTGCCCAGGAACACCTTGAGAAGGGCGAGCAGCTTGGAAAGATAACCTTAACCATCGACTAAAAGAGGTTGTATTGATTATTTATGGATAGTTCACAATTACCCAACGAGCCATCAGGACCACAGGCTGCTACAGTAGAAAGATCCAACAAGCGCCCTCGGAGCGTAACCTTGCTGGCGTTGGGGGTGTTAATTATCACAGTCATCAACCTTGCCCGGTTGGCGTTGAGCATCAGGTATTGGGGTTTCCTTTCTTATCTCTCTGGGGTTTCCCCATTTTATCTTGCCATTACCGGGTTAATTTGGACCGTATTAGGTGTGTTCTTATTATGGGGGTTATGGAGGGCGAAAATCTGGGCACCCAGGCTGATGCAAGCAGCCGGGCTCACCTATGCATTGTATTACTGGTTGGACCTTATATTCTTAAAGGACCATCCAATGAGCGGGGCTTCGGGTGCCATACAAGTGCTTCTGCCAATTAACTGGCAATTTTCGGCTGGCATGACGGTGGTGTGTTTAGCTTATATAGTCTGGACGTTGGGAGGCGCGAAAGTAAAAGCGTATTTTGGTCTGGTCGAATCGGTAACTAACCAAAACCAGGTGAACGACGATCAAGAATAATTTAATTGTTGTTAATTGGAAATTATAAAATCTTGTCTACAACTTCTGCACCTGTGGGAGAGGACTATGACTGAAGATCCAAAAATAAAACGGTTGCAAGAAACAAAATCTAAGGGACGTCTTGGGGGTGGTGCTGACCGTATTGAAGCCCAACACGATCGCGGTCGTTTGACCGCACGCGAGCGTATCGACTTGCTTCTTGATAAAGGCTCATTTCGTGAAGTGGACCCATTTGTCACACATCGAACCAGTGATTTTAACCTAGATCAACAAAAGTACCTGGGAGATAGTGTCATTACAGGTTGGGGAACAATAGAAGGAAGATTGATATATATCTTTTCACAAGATTTCACCGTGTTTGGAGGCAGTCTGGGTGAAGTGCATGCGGAGAAAGTCTGCAAGATTATGGACATGGCACTGAAAAATGGCGCGCCAGTGATAGGCTTGAACGATTCTGGCGGGGCGCGCATCCAGGAAGGAGTGGTATCCCTGGGAGGGTATGCTGATATCTTCCTGCGGAATACCCTGGTCTCCGGTGTGATTCCACAGATCAGTGTGATCATGGGCCCCTGTGCTGGTGGTGCGGTCTACTCGCCCGCATTGACTGACTTCATAATCATGGTGCGCAAATCATCTTACATGTTCATCACGGGTCCTGATGTAGTAAAAGCTGTGACGCATGAGGAGGTCACATTCGAAGAATTGGGTGGAGCGGATGTGCACTCCGAAATTTCGGGTGTTTGTCACCTGGCGGCAGATTCAGAGCCAGATGCCCTCTACCTGATCCGTAAGTTACTCTCGTACATCCCCCAAAACAACATGGAAGACCCGCCATTTATAAGTATCGATGATGATCCTTTACGGATGGAAGAGGGGCTGAATAGCATCGTCCCTGAAGACCCAAGCAAGCCATACGATATCAAAGATGCCATCCGCATGATCGTGGATGGAAGTATCTTCTTTGAGATCCAGGAAGCATATGCCCAGAATATTGTGATTGGCTTTGCCCGGTTGGGCGGACACAGTGTAGGGATCGTAGCAAACCAACCTGCCTTGTTGGCGGGTGTTTTGGATATCAATTCATCCGAGAAAGCAGCACGCTTTGTGCGCTTTTGTGATGCCTTCAACATACCGATCATCACATTTGTAGATGTGCCGGGTTTCTTACCTGGCACTGCTCAGGAGCATGGTGGCATCATTCGCTCGGGTTCCAAGTTGTTGTACGCCTTTTGTGAGGCCACCGTACCAAAGATCACAGTGATCACACGTAAAGCCTATGGTGGCGCCTATGACGTGATGAGCAGCAAACATGTGCGGGGTGACGTGAATCTTGCCTGGCCCTCAGCGGAGATTGCTGTGATGGGTCCGGATGGAGCAGTGAATATCATCTTTCGCAAGGAGATCTCACAAGCCAAAGATCCAGATGCGAAGCGGAATGAGTTAGAGACTGATTATCGCGAGAAATTCGCCAACCCATATATAGCTGCCTCGCGGGGATACATCGATGACATCATCGAGCCCTGGGAGACCCGCCCACGCCTGATCAATGCGTTGGAAATGCTCTCAAATAAGCGCGATTCCAACCCACCCAAAAAACATGGCTGCATTCCATTGTGAACATTAAAACGAGATCGATTGTCATTACTGGCAGCACGCGGGGGATTGGGTACAGCCTAGCAGCGGCATTCTTGGAGCGCGATTGTGCAATCACAATCAGTGGGCGCACCCAGGAGGCGGTGAACGATGCAGTTGGAAAGCTCGGTGCAAAATACAGCCAAGAGCTAATCTTTGGCTACGCTTGTGATGTAACCGATTTTATCCAGGTACAGAAGCTGTGGGAGAATGTAAAAGGTCATTTTGGCAAGATCGATATCTGGATCAACAATGCCGGGATAGCCACTCCCATGATGAAGTTTTGGGAACTCTCACCGGATAAGTACGCGGATGTAGTCCAAACCAACATTATTGGAACCATGTATGGGACGAAAGTGGCGCTGACAGAGATGTTGGCACAGGGTTATGGTGCCCTTTACAATTTGGAAGGGTTTGGCGCTCGTGGTCGGAGCATGCATGGGATGACGCTATATGGCAGCACAAAAGCATCCATACATTTCATCAATCAGGCATTGGCAAAAGAGACCGAGGGTATAGCGGTGATCACCGGGGCGATTGCGCCAGGGATGGTGATTACCGATATGATCACCCAGCAGTTCGAAGGGCGTGAGCAGGAGCTGGAAAAGTCCAAGCGGATATTGAATATCATCGCCGAACGGGCTGAGACGGTTGCCCCAGTCCTGGCAGATAAGATTCTGGAAAATCAAAAAAATGGTGAAACCATCGCCTATTCGTCGCCTGCCAGGATGATGCTGAAATTCCTATCCGCGCCCTTCAAGAAGCGTGACCTATTCTCATAAGGATATACCATATCAGCTATTATCAATGTGTATGTCGAGTATGCTAGTTAACGGACATAGCCTTTGTGTGGAACGCAATGGTCCAGAAAATGGACCGGCGGTAGTGTTGCTGCACCATGGATTGGGCTCAGTGAAAGCCTGGCAGGAACAGATTCCGGTCTTAGTGGATGCAGGTTACCTGGTTCTTGCCTATGACCGCTGGGGTTATGGAGGTTCGGATACCCGTCCCGAATTGAATGTACCAGCTTTCACTACTGATCTTGAGGATCTGCACAGAATATTGGTGCAACTGGGAATCCGACGAGCGGCGCTCTTGGGTCATAGCGATGGTGGAACGATTGCACTTTATTTTGCCGCTCAGCATCACAGCCTGGTAAGCTGCCTGGTGACAGTAGCAGCCCATATATACGTTGAGCCAAAGATGGAACCAGGCATTTTAGCTATTAAACAAGCGTTTGAGACAGATGAGCGATTCCGTAAGGGCATGCAACACGCCCATGGTGAAAAGTATAATGATGTGTTTCACAACTGGTTTGATGGCTGGCACAGAATGGAATCACTAACCTGGGATATGCGCCCAGTACTGGCTCAGATCCGATGTCCAACGTTGATTGTACAGGGTGATGAGGATGAGCATGCCACGCCAAAGCACGCAAAAGATATCGCCGAGGCAATCACCGGGGCTGAGTTATGGCTCCTTCCAGGTGCTGGACATATGTTACCTCAGGAATTTTCCGACATATTTAACCCAAGATTGTTACAATTTCTTGAGATTTATACAGCTGGTGAGCGAGTGTTAAATGGATAATGATGCAGATGGAGCAATGATATGTTTTACAAAGTATTGATCGCCAACCGGGGTGAGATTGCGGTGCGCGTCATTCGGGCATGCCGCGAGCTCGGGCTTCAAACAGTGGCAGTTTATTCAGACGCTGACCGCCAGGCGCT
>Ga0153916_10001777_pt1 | contig 15666 bp, 12 predicted proteins | sample Opewatmetagenome_FD_109642 | JGI IMG/M metagenome (GOLD analysis project Ga0153916, IMG submission 109642) | Freshwater wetland microbial communities from Ohio, USA - Open water 3 Core 3 Depth 4 metaG | ecosystem: Environmental > Aquatic > Freshwater > Wetlands | place: USA: Ohio, Lake Erie...
GCCTTCGACTCAAGGACGGATCGGGCTTTGGCCTCAAGCCTTTGCTGTACAACCGTCTCACTGACGTCTTGCTCGCCCGGCTTGAAAAACAGCGGCTCGGCAAACTGGACAGCAATACGGTTCACCCGGCTGCTGAGGCTATCGACCCGGCAAACCCGCCCGATGCGATTGAACAGAACCGTGTCGAACGAGCTATGCGAACCGAAATGGGGGACACCGAAGTTTGTCGTTATTAGCTCGTCCGGATGAGGGCAGCGCTTGTCCGCATGGAAGAGAAATGCCATTGCCTTGCTGGACAAGTCCACCATCTGTCCGGCAAGAGGCTTTTGCTCCGTGTGTGGCGAGGCCGTCCCGGCCTTGTTTTTGCGAGGGCAGGATGCCCTCGCCACCCCGAACCTAACAGGCCAGCGGTAACGTAGCCTCTCTTCCGCTCGTTTCTCGTTGGTTTTTACCACTCTTGGCAACGCACAATCTCCTTGTGTCGAGGGCGTCCCGCCCTCGAATCGCGGGCAAGATGCCCGCGACACAAAGCACAGGCGGCGGCCGGATTCGAACCGGCGGATAACGGTTTTGCAAACCGTCGCCTTAGACCGCTTGGCTACGCCGCCACTTTGAGATTCAGCCCAGAGTGTACAGCGATGCCCTTGGCATGGCAAGGCCATTTCGCCCCCCCTGCAACAAAATTTCGCCCTTTTCACCAAGCATTCGCAGATTTTCTGCAATAATCGCGATGCAAAAACCGTCTAAACTCTTTGCCAAAGTGATGAAGAGTCACTATTTAAATGGTACTATTACGAAACTGGATCTGTGTCACAATGGGCGTGTGGGACGGTATGATATACTTCAACAGAAGTGGGATATGGGTTTTTACGGAGAAGCTTATTCGTAGGGCGCACACAGAGAAACGGCTTAGGCCCGGCAACCGCTGGGCGAAGCGCTGCCTGGCAGCGATAGGGCTGTTTTCACTGGCTGCAGCCGGCTGTCGATCCCCGGCTGAGCATCGCGCAAACGCTGACCAAGTCGCCTCCGAGATCATCACGGCCAAGCAGGAAGAAGCGCTCGGAAAGACTGAGCCTTTCGACATTGAACGCCCCAGCGATATTCTGCGCCGGCGGCTTATCGAGGAGCAGGGCTTGCCTATCTCGGGGGAGGCCTCGCTGGGGACCGACAAACTTGCCCCGATCCCCCATTGGCCCGAAAAAGACTACCCTCCCGCAGTTACGTCTGCTGATGCGAATATCCCCGTTGAGCCAAACCGGCCTCTGAGGATTTCGCTGCTGGACGCCCTCCAGATCGGGGCGCGCAACAGCCAGGATTACCAGGCCCAGAAAGAACGAGTCTTTCAATCTGCGCTGGCCCTTGACCTGGCGCGCAATGAATTCCGGACCGTTTTCACGATGCAGGCGGATAGCAGCCTCACCAGGAACGTCGAGGCGCGCGAGACTTCCCTTGCTACCGGGGGCACGGTGGGAGCAACAAGGACTTTGGAGAATGGGCTTGATATCGGCGCGACGCTGGCGATGGATCTTGTGAAGCTGTTGCCTGGCGCATTCGGGCGCACCTTGACTGCCGATCCATCGGTGTCGATTCCGCTGCTCAGAGGCGCCGGGCGCCATATTGTGACCGAGCCTCTGACCCAGGCCGACCGAAACGTCATCTATCGAATGTGGGAGTTCGAGCGATACAAGCGGAGCTTCGCCGTCACTGTGGCTCGGGATTACTATGACGTTCTGCGCCAGATGGACTCGGTGAAGAACAACGAAAACAACTACCGCAGCGCGATCCAGTCGGCGCGATGGTCCCGCCGGCAGGCGGACGCCGGCCGGATACCGGAAATCGAAGTGGACCAGGCGGTCCAGCGGGAGTTGAGCTCCCGTAATAGCTGGATCTCCGCACAGGAGAACTTGAAGGACCGCTTGGATGCGTTCAAGACGTCGATTGGGCTGCCTGCGGACGCTCTGATCGAGCTGGACCCGAACGACTTGGTGCAGTTGGGCCAGCGTGCGACGCAGTACCTCGAGACCATGAGGGCGGCGAAGACCACAGCGGCTGAGACGGTCCCGCCGGCCGATGCGGATGTGACGTTGGTCCCACCTACCAGGGAGGGGGCCGGTCCCTATGAAATCGACGAAGCGATCGCCGTCCGATTGGCCCTGGAGAACCGGCTTGACCTGCGCGTGGCCAACGGCGCGGTGTACGATGCCCAGAGACAGGTGGTCGTCGCCGCCGACGACCTGAAGGCAACGCTGACCGCGGGCGCCAACGCCAGGCTCACCGCGAACGATAACGACGGCAGCTTGGGTTTTGAGAGCCATCAGTATTCCGGGCTGCTGACGCTGGACTTGCCGATTGATCCGAGGAGCAGGACCCGTGAGCGAAACAACTATCGCACCAGCCTGATCAATCTGGAGGCGGCCACGAGAAACGTGCAGGAGCTCGAAGATCAGGTCAAGCTGGCGATCCGCAGCGAATTGCGAACGCTCCTGGAATCGCGGGAAAGCCTCAAGATTCAGGCCCAATCGGTCGTCGTGGCCGAGAAACGCGTCCGAAGCGCCGAGCTGTTCCTGAAGGCGGGAAGGGCGCAGATCCGCGATCTGCTCGAAGCCCAGGACGCCCGGCTGTCGGCACAGAACTCTCTGACCGCAGCGGTCGTAAACTACCGTACAGCGGAATTGCAGTTCCAGCGTGATCTGGACGTGCTGGAGGTGAACGAACAGGGTTTATGGCGGGAGTTCTCGCCGGAGGTAACCGATAATGTCAAACAATGACGCAACAAACAATCGTCGTGGACTTAGATCCTTCAGGACGCTCGGCGCTATTGTGCTGGTGGCCGCCGTTGTCCTGATTGTCTTCTGGCTCAAGGTGGTGCGCGGCGGTGAAGATGCAACGAGTCATCTTGCCACCTTCGTTGTCAAAAAGGGGCCTCTGACCATCAGCGTGTTGGAGACCGGCACCATCCAGCCGAGGGACCAGATCACTTTGAGGAACGAAGTTGAAGGAAGAACGTCCATCGTCAGCCTCGCTCCCGACGGCAGCCTCGTTAAGGCAGGAGATGTGCTGGTCGAGCTGGACGCCAGCACTCTTAAAGACAGAATCATTGACCAGGACATCATGGTCCAGAAGGCCGACGCCGCTTACGTCAGCGGCCAAGAGAACTTGGCTGTCATCGAGAACCAAGCCAAGAGCGACATCGACAAGGCCGAGCTTACGCTCAGATTCGCCCGGCAGGACTTGGGGCAATATGTGAAGGGGATTTACCCCAAGGACGTCAATGATCTCCAGGCCAAGATCCGTCTGGCCCAGGAGCAGGTCAAGCGCGCCGAGGACGTGAACGAGTGGTCGAAGAAGCTGTACGAGGAGAAATACCTCTCCGAAACTGAATACACCGCGGATCGGCTTTCTCTGCAAGGCAGGATACTCGAGCGAGACGTGGCGTTGAGCAATATCGATCTGCTGACGAATTTCACGTACCACCGTCAGATCGAGCAGTTGACCAGCGACGTCAATCAAGCCGAGATGGCTCTGGATCGCACCAAGAGGAAGGCGTCGGCGGATGTGGTCCAGGCAAAGGCGGAGTTGAAGGCCAGAGAGCTTGAGTACAAGCGTCAACAAGAGAAAATGAAGAAGGCTGAGGATCAGCTCGCCAAAACGACGATAAAAGCGCCGATGGACGGAATGGTGGTCTATGCGACAAGTTCCGGCGGAAGAGGGCCCTTCGACCGTCGAGAGCCGATGGACATCGGTGTCGAGGTCACCGAGCGACAGGAGTTGATGAATCTGCCAACTACCCAATCGATGAAGGCCCGGGTGGATATTCACGAAACGAACCTCAGGAAAGTCCAGGTGGGGCTTCCCGCCATTATCACGGTGGACGCGCTATCGGGCAAGAAATTCCTCGGCCGGGTGGGTCTTATCGCACCGTTGCCGGATGCCCGAATGACGTTCGCGAATCCGGACCTGAAGATCTATCCTACAGACATAAACCTGGAAGACAACGACAGCTTGCTGCGTACGGGAATGAGTTGCAAGGCTGACATTATCGTTGCCCAGTATGAGGACGCCGTATATATACCGGTTCAGTCCGTGTTGCGGGTCGCGGGAAAGCCTACCGTCTTTGTTGTCAAGGACGGCTCAGTCGAGGAGCGACAAGTCGAGCTGGGCCTGGATGATAACAACATGATTAGAATTATCAGTGGTCTCAAGGAGGGGGAGGTCGTGTGGATGACGCCTCCGCTGAAAGCGGGGACCATTGAGCCTGGCTCGGGCACGGAGGGGGCCGCGTCGCCCGACGCCCTTGACGGGTCCGACACCATGAGGGACAGGGTAAACCAAAAACTCGAAGAGGCGGCCAATGGGACCGGCCAGAGCCAACCCGGACAGAGACCGCCGGGGCCGCAGGACACCCAGGGCCCGTCATCCGACCAGATGAGCCAGATGCGCCAGCGACTCGAGAATATGACGCCCGAAGAGCGTCAGAAAGAGATGGAGAATATGAAGCGGCGCATGGAGAACATGACGCCGGAAGAGCAAGAGCAGATGCGACAGCGATTCCAGCGCCAGGGCTCAGGCTCCAGACAAGGCAGAGGCTCAAGGCAGGGAGCAGGACAAGGGCAGGCAGAGGACGCAGCGCAGGGAGGAGGCCAAAGGCAAGGAGGAGGCCAGCGACCTCAACGATCAGAAGGGAACCCATAGATGGCTAAACAGGCCCCAGCCAGCGACAACCAGGAAATCGTCAAGCTTGTCAATGCGCGCAAGATCTATCAAATGGGAACCGAGCAGGTCAAGGCGCTGGCGGGAGTGAACGTCTCGTTCAAGAAGGGAAGTTTCTGGGCGATCATGGGGCCGAGCGGTTCAGGAAAGAGCACCATGATGAATATCTTAGGATGTCTCGACCGCTTGACTTCGGGTTCGTATTATCTTGCCGGCCACGACGTCAGTCAGCTTGACGATAATTCTCTCAGCGAGTATCGCCTCCGCTATCTGGGCTTCATATTCCAGAGTTTCAATCTGATTCCGCAACTGACGGTCCAGAGAAATATCGAGCTTCCGCTTTATTACCTGGGGTGGGACGCCAGGCAGAGTGCGGCGCGCGCCAAGGAGCTGGCCGAGCAAGTCGGGCTCGCAGACCGGGTGGGTCATCGGCCCACGGAACTCTCCGGCGGCCAGATGCAGAGGGTCGCTATCGCCAGGGCGCTGGCGAATGACCCGCAGGTTATTTTTGCAGATGAACCTACCGGAAATCTGGACTCGGCGACGGGTGAGCAGATTTTGGAGCTGCTGATCAAGCTCAACAGGCTTGGCAAGACGATCATCATCGTGACGCACGAACCGGACATCGCCAAGCGGGCACACGGCAGGCTGCACATGCTGGACGGCCTGATCGACCGGATCGAAGGGAGTTACAATGAGGCAGACTAGGATCGGACGAAATATCTGGCTCGGCATCGAGAACCTGCTGCTTCATAAGCTGCGGTCCTTCCTGACCATGTTAGGGGTGGTCTTCGGCGTGGGCAGCGTCGTGGCCATGCTCTCGGTCGGCGAAGGCGCCAGCAAGGAAGCGCTCGAGCAAATCAGAAAGCTCGGCAGCAATAATATCATTATCTCGTCGATGAAGTCCGCTGAAGAAGAGGCCACGAGCACGACCCACTCGCACATGAGCATCTACGGCCTGACGTACGAAGACTATCGCAGACTTGCCCAGAGTTTCGAAGATGTCCAGCAAACGGCGCCGGTCAAACTGATGCGAAGGGACTCCCGTCTGTATGACAGGGTCATCGAGCTTCGCGTTGTGGGCACAACGCCCGAGTGGTTCGAGCTGGTCCCCCGCGAGGTTCTTGCCGGGCGCGTCCTCCTAAAATCCGACCAGGAGAAATATGCCCCCGTGGCGGTACTGACCGAATTCGGCGCTCGCAAGATCCTGGCCACCGAGAGTACGATTGGCCAGACGGTCCGCATGGGCAACGGCCAGTTCGAGGTCATTGGTATCGTCAGGAGTGAAAGCGGCCAGGCCGGAAACATTCAGATTCCTGATCAGGACGTGGACGCCTACATTCCCATCGAGGTCGCACGTCGGTACTTCGGCGACATCTTTACCAAACGCACGTCAAGTGGAGAGGAACGCGAGAAAATCGAGCTGCACCAGATGATTGTCCAGGTGGATGAGCCGAAGAAGGTCGAGGCCGTGGCGGCGGGTATCGAGAGAATGCTGGAACAGTTCCATAAGAAGAAAGACTATGTCGTCAGCGTTCCTCTGGCGCTGCTCAAGCAGGCCGAAGCGATGAAGCGCAGGTTCAATATCGTGCTGGGATCCATCGCGGGCATCAGCCTCCTGGTCGGCGGAATCGGCATTATGAATATTATGCTGGCTTCCGTCACGGAACGCACGCGGGAAATCGGAATCCGCCGCGCCATCGGCGCCAAGCGCAGACAGATTGTCTATCAATTCCTCATCGAGACCGTCGTGCTCTCGACCATGGGCGGTATCATCGGCCTGGGCGTGGGGGCCCTTATCCCCTTCCTCATCACGTACTTCTCGGGAATGGTCACGATGATGACCGTGAAAGGGATTCTCGTGCCCCTCCTGATTAGTATGACCATCGGCATCCTCTTTGGATTATATCCCGCCGTGCATGCCGCCCAAGTGGATCCCATCGTGGCCTTGAGGCATGAATAACTGGCCGGCAGATGCGATTTGGCTCTCTCGGCGAGGCATTTTGCAGAATTCCTGGTAACGTTTCGGCTGCAATACCCGTCTAATTAGTAGCGCCTGCAATTAGATGAGGTTTTCACGGATGAGCGTGGAAAGTGCACGGATTTTGCCGAGATTGGCTGCGACAAACCCGTGGCGCTCGTTTTGGCCTTTGCTTTTGGGCCGGTTTCTCGTATAATAAATACGATGTGTGCAGAGAATCCTGGGTTCCAGAAGTCGCGGATGAAGATGTGGCTGTGCTGGGTGCTTGGCGCCGCCGTCGGCGCTGGTCTTGTCGGTGCGTGCAGCCCGGAGCATTACAAGGCCCAGGCGGACAAAGAAGTCTATCAGATTATCGACGACAAATGGCAGGACGGCTTCGGGAACAAGTCGAATTATATCATCAGCGACAGCAATCTTCCCGCCTCGCCCAATGACGTGCGGGTTGGAAAGGCCGTACCTGAATCGGGTGTGATTACTCTGGCCCAGGCCGTGGCCCTGGCCACCGCCCATAACAGGGATTATCAACGGCAAAAAGAGCAGCTTTACCTGACCGCCCTGGATTTGACGCTGGCCCGTCATCAGTTCGCCCGGCAGTGGTTTGGGACGGTGGACGCCAGCTACCTTCGCAATAGCGACGATGAGCAGGTCGGCTCCGGCGCCGAAGCGGGTTTTGACCAGCTTCTGGCTGACGGGGCGCGGATCAGCACGAGCATTGCTATTGACTGGACGCGTTTTCTGACGGGCGACCCGCGGACGTCGCTGGCCTCGGTTTTGAGCGCCAGTGTGACTCAGCCGCTGTTGCGGGGCAGCGGGCGCCAAATCGTCCAGGAGAATCTGACCCAGGCGGAGCGCAATGCCTTGTATCAGATCCGCTCGTTCAACCGCTATCGCCAGACGTTTGTCGTCTCGGTTGTCACCGACTATTACCGCGTCCTGCAGCAGAGAGACGCGGTCACCAACGCCAAGAACAACTATGAAAGCAAGGTTGAGCTGCGGCAGCGTTTGCAGATGGAGGCCAACGAAGGCGTCACGCCGCGGTTCCAGGTGGACCAGGCGGAGCAAAGTGAGCTCAGTGCACGCGATAGCCACGTGCGGGCGCAACAAAATTATGAGCAGCAACTCGATGCATTCAAAATCACCCTGTCTTTGCCAACCGATGCGACCGTTGAGCTGGACCAGAATGAGCTGAGGGCTCTGGAGAAGACCGGCGTTGTCGAGCCTAACTACGCGCTGGAGGCGGCGGTTGAAACCGCCCTGGCTCAACGTCTGGACTTGGCCAACAGCGGCGACGCCGTGGACGACGCCGTGCGCAAAGTGGCCGTGGCTGCTGATAATCTGGGCGTGGAGCTGAACCTCGTCGGCAGCGCCAGCGTAGGCTCGACCCCGCAGACCGACTTTGACCGGCTGCAATTCCACCGCGGCACATACGCGCTCGGTCTGGAGGCGGACCTGCCTTTGGACCGAAAGGCCGAACGCAACGCCTATCGCGAGGCCTTGATATCGCTGGAGCAGCGACAACGTCAATATGAGAACGACGTGGACGAGGTCAAGCTCGACGTGCGGAATGCTTACCGCAAACTGCGGGAGGAAGCGGAGTCATACCGGACTCAGCAAAAGGCCCTGCAGTTGGCCAAGGTGCGAGTCGGGGTCTCGCCCATCCTGTGGGAAGCCGGGCGAATGAATGCGCGGGACTATCTGGAGTCGCAGGATGCGTTCTTGAGGGCGCAGAACGACGTTACGGCCGCCCTGGTCTCGCACGCGATTGCGAAATTGAACTTTTTCCAGGACATCGGCATTCTGCAGGTCAAGCCGGACGGAATGTGGGAGGAACAGGCGCAATGATCCGCCAGAATGACGCCCTGAAGTTCGATGCGGATATGCCCATCCTGATGATGGAGCGGCTGTGCAAGAGCTACCAGCTCGGCGCAGTCGAACTGAGGGTGTTACGCAACATCGCCCTGACGATCGGCAGCGGGGAGTACGTGGCCATCATGGGGCCCAGCGGCTCGGGCAAATCGACGTTGCTCAATATGATTGGCTGTCTCGACCGGCCCACCAGCGGAGACTACTGGCTCGGCGGCCAGAATGTGTCCCTGCTCGACGACGATCAGTTGTCGCTGATACGCGGCGCCCGCATCGGCTTCATCTTTCAATCGTTCAATCTGATCAACCAGCTCAACGTCGTGGAGAACATCGAGGTTCCGATGTATTACCAGGGCTGCTCCGAGCGTGACAGCGACCAGCGCGCCAGGGAATTAGCTGTCATGGTCGGCCTGGAGGAGAGACTGGAGCATCGGCCTTCGGAGCTCAGCGGCGGCCAGCAGCAGCGCGTGGCCATCGCCCGGGCGCTGGCCAACGACCCGCTGATCATCTTGGCCGACGAGCCGACGGGCAATCTGGATTCGGAAAGCGGCGCCGAGATATTGAAGATCCTCATCGGCCTGCATCAGCAGGGCAAGACACTTATCGTGGTCACGCACGATGAGCATATTGCCGCGGACGCAGGACGAATCGTGGAAATCTTCGACGGCCAGATACGACACCGGTAACAATAAGATTCTGGATTTTCGATACTGGATTCTCGATTCTCGTTGAGTATCGAGCCAAAGTGCCTAAAGTGAGCTGAAATGATACGCATGTGTCATCCTGAGGCGCAGCCGAAGGATCTGGCCAATGAGACAGGATTCTTCGCTTCGCTCAGAGATGACACCTAAGGTGTCACTTTGGGCACTCTAAATTATCGAGCATTGAGTAACAGAAGAACAACAGCCAGGAATGGGTTGTTATGTTTGTGTTTCGTCTGAAACGTACCGCCAAATTGGGGATCAAGAGCCTCTGGATGCACAAGCTGCGCTCCACTTTGACGGCGTTGGGCATTATCTTCGGGGTCTCGTCCGTCATTGCGATGCTGGCCATCGGCGAAGGGGCCAGCCGGGTCGCCCAGGAGCAGATCGCCCGGCTGGGCAGCCGCAACATTATTATCAAGACCGTGCCGCCTCCGGAGGAGAAAGAGGTGAGCAGTCAAAACCAGAGCATGCGCGAATACGGCCTGACCTATCTCGATGCCGAGCGTTTTCGCAACAGCATCCCGAACGTTGAAGTTGTCGTACCCAGCCGCCGCCTTGCTCAACAGGCCTGGTACCGCAACCGCAGGGTCGCCATCGAGGCCATCGGCACGGTGCCCTGGTATCCGGAGATATCGCCCATCCAGCTCAAATCGGGGCGATTCCTCGGCAGTATCGACATGCACCACAGACAGGGCGTTTGCGTTGTGGATGAGAACGTGGTCAAGGAGCTGTTTGTCTTTGACGATCCGGTGGGCCAGGACGTGAAGATGGCAAGCGACTACTATCGCGTGGTAGGGGTGGTCAGCCCTGAGGACCTGGGCCCCGCGGCGAAGGCCCTGGAAAACGGCCCTGCAAAGGCAAAAAACCAGGGCGGGGCCAACGTCGGCAATATCTACATTCCCTTGACGACGGTCAGGAATCGCTTCGGCGAGATATCGATGCAGTACAGCGGAAGCAGCGGCCGTACGATGGAGAAAGTGGAGCTGCAGGAGATCACTGTGAAAGTCGGCGGCATGGATGAGGTGCTGCCGACGCGCGATATTTTGGAGACTCTGCTGGGCCGGTTCCACAAGAAAAACGACTATCAAGTCATCGTCCCGCTGGAGCTGTTGAAGCAGGCAAAACAAACCCAACGCATCTTCAGTATCGTTCTGGGCTCGATCGCTGCCATTTCACTTCTGGTCGGCGGCATCGGCATTATGAATATCATGTTGGCCACGGTCAGTGAGCGGACGCGCGAGATCGGCATTCGCCGGGCGCTCGGCGCCAAGAAACGCGATATTATCCTGCAATTCCTCTCCGAAACGCTGCTTCTGACGCTGCTTGGGGGCATCCTGGGGATTTGCCTGGGTTCGTTTGTGCCGTTCATGGTGACCCGTTTTGGTCACATGCCCACGGTCATTACGGGCGGCTCACTGCTGCTGGCCTTTGGAATCAGTGGGGCCGTGGGCGTCATCTTCGGCTTGTATCCGGCGTATCGAGCCGCGAACATGGACCCGATTGAGTCGCTGCGGCACGAATAGCGTTGCGCGGATTTATTTATGATTTGCGATTTATGAATGGGCCTGAGGCCGACGCGCCAGCAGCAATCGACAATCGTAAATCACAAATCTCCCGCCAGGGACGCCTTGCGGCGGAAAATCGACGTCAGCACAAGACTTCCATTACATAGACGTTGGTCTGCGTGTCTGCTCTTCTTGCCAGGACGCAGAGGCAGCCGCCTGTCCCGCAAGCAGCTAACACGTCCAGCTCATCCCCCTGGAAAACTTCCGACAGATACGTGGCCTGCAAACAGCGGATGTTCCCTTGGGGTGTGAACGCCTTGCTCAATGCGTCCATGCCCCATCGCACGTATTCCGTGTTATTCACGTGCCCGTTCAAGTCAATTGAGCTGCCGGGCACGCACACTCGCTGAACGATGCCATAGTCATGGCGCGGCTCCAAACGGCTCAGTTTCTGTTGCATGGCCTTGGGGCCGGTCTTGGGCAGGCCCAGATCGAGATGGAACAGATTCTTCGGCCGGCCCCTTTGCTTGTCGAGCACCATCCATTCGCTGCCGGCCCGGAACAGCTCGCGATGGTTCTGATCGGTGCCGACGAACTCCCTGGTGGCGATCAAACGAGTGTATCCGCTCGGCCACGTCCGGATCGTGACCTCATCGTTCCACCTCGGCACCTGGGCAATTTCCACTCTCAGATTCGACAGCGCCCAATAGCCATCAAGCCCATTCAGTCTCTCAAACCCAAAGCCAAGCTGCTCGGCGTGGAGAGCCGCCGCTTCCTGCAAATACTGCATCAGCGAGACGATCTTCAGGTTCCCATCAGCCTGGCACTCGTACGTTCTGACGGTGAATTTTTCTTCTCTGACTTCCATGTCGCCAGAGTACCCGATACGCCCGGCGAGCACAATGCAAGGATTTTCGATTTACGATTTGCGATTTGCGATTTACAATTTGCGATTCTGGATAGACAAGTCAGACCCGTCCGACAGGTCAGACGTGTCGGACTAGTCAGACAGAGACGGTTGGCGTCGCGCATCGAGCATCGAGTATGGCTATTGTCACGTTACAGGATGTCCATAAGGCGTTCGGTTCGGAGATCGTTTTGGATGAACTAAGCCTTCCGCTCTACGCCGGGGAAAAGGTCGGCATGGTCGGCCCCAACGGCTCGGGCAAGAGCACGATCCTCAAGCTGATCGTCGGCCAAATCGAGCCGGACATGGGCCGCGTCGTTAAACGCAAGAACCTCCGCGTCGGCTACCTGCCCCAGGAGGCGACCTTCAGCGGTGAGCGTACAGTCCTGGAAGAGATGCACGCCAGCGTCGAGGACCTGCTGAGACTCCAGCTCGCCATCCAGGCCGCCTCGCGTGAGATGGAGAGCCTGACGGGCCCGGCCCTGCAGGCCAAGATGAAGCAGTACGACCGCCTGTGTCATCACTTCGAGATCGCCGGCGGGTATGCGTACGAGACCCGCATCCGCACGACCCTGGCGGCCCTTGGTTTCGAGCCGGAGCTGCATCACGCGAAGACGTCCGCCCTGAGCGGCGGCCAGTTGTCGCGTCTGGGCCTGGCCCAGGTCCTGATGCGCCAGACGGACCTGCTGCTGTTGGACGAGCCGACCAACCATTTGGATTTGCAGGCCACTGAATGGCTCGAAAAATTCCTGGCCGGCTACCGCGGCGCCGCGGTCATCATCAGTCACGACCGGTACCTGCTGGACCACATCGCCTGCAAGATCATCGAGGTCGAGAACCGACAGGCCAAGGTCTGGAACGGCAATTACGGCAACTACGTCCAGACCAAGGAAATTGTGCGGCTGCACCAACAGCGGGAGCACGCGCGGCGCGCCGAGATGGTCGAGCGCACGCTGGACTTTATCGCGCGCAACAAAGACCAGGAGGGGATGCGCGGCACCGCTCGCGGCCGCAAGACCCGGCTGAAGCGCCTGCTCAAAGAGAATCCCGATTTCCTCGACAAACCCGCCGGGCAAAAGACCATCAGCTTCTCATTCGGCAAAACCGAGCACGCCAGCGACCTGGTGCTGCGCTGCGAGGGACTGTCCAAATCCTTCGGCGACCTGACGTTGTTCGAGAATCTGTCGTTCGACGTGCTCCGCGGCGAACGCCTCGGCGTCACAGGCCCCAACGGCACCGGCAAGAGCACCCTTTTGAGATTGGCCCTCGGTCAATTAGAGCCCTCGGCCGGCGACATTCATCTGGGCCGGAACGTCCGCGTCGGCTATCTCGATCAGCACGGCAACGTGCTGGATCCGGCCAGGAGCGTCCTGGACGAGGCCGCCGATGCGAACCCCGCGCTCTCGCGTGAGCAGCTCCGAAGTCGCCTGGGGGCCTTTCTCTTCACGGGCGACGATGTCTTCAAGCTCTGCGCGGATTTGAGCGGCGGCCAGCGCAATCGTCTGATGCTCTGCCGGCTGGTCTTGGCTGAGCCGGACGTGCTGATTCTCGATGAGGCGACCAACCATCTGGACATTGCCAGCCGGGAGATGTTCGAGGCCGCCCTGGATAAGTACCCCGGAGCCATCATCGTCGTCAGCCACGACCGTTACTTTCTGGACCGTGCCGTGGACAAGCTGCTCGTGGTCGGCACAGATGCCCTCGGAAATCGTTGCCTCGGCAAGACGGAGTTCGTCGCCGGAAAACCCGCCTATTCATACTATGTGTCTCTGATTCGCCAGCGGGTGGAAGCCGAGCAGCATAAGCAGGCATCTGAGGGTGCCGAGCCGAAGCGCCGCCCCTCCCCCGCCGCCAAAGGACGCCGTCCCGCGACGCCCGAAGAGCTCAAGCGCTTCAACAAATACTCCGTCGAGCAGATCGAAGAAATGATCACGGCCCTTGAGCAGGAGCTGGACGCCATAAAAGAGCGCTTCGGCGACGCCGACGTTTACAGGAATCCCGAATCGCTCACGGAACTTCAGCGCACCTTCGACGCAAAAACCGCAGAGCTGGACCTGCTTTATCGCGCCTACGAGCGCCGTGCCGGATGAGAAATTGACTATTGAATATCGACTGTTGACTATTTGCGCCGTCAGCGCTGGACGGGCCATCGGACGTGCCTTTCATTAGCCAAGAGTCATTTGTCAATAGTCATTCTCAACCCCTTATCCCGCCAAGAGACAATTGAAAACCTCACGAGTTCGGTTCAGCGGGCGGCTTGTTGGCGTCCGGCCTGCTGCGATTGACGTCGTCTCGCGGGAAGTTGGGCCCGGCTGGGGGCCCCGGAGGCCCAAAGCCACGGCCGAAACCGGGACCCCGGCGGAAGTCCCTGGGGCCAAGGTCAGGTCGGTCTCCGCCGGGCTCGCCTCTGCGGCCAGGCCCACCGCCCGGGCCCTCGCCCCGGCGCCAATCGCCCGGACGAAGCTCTCCTTCAAGCCGGTCAAGTCCACGCCGCCAGATTTGTTTCTGCTCATCGGTGAGGATAGCGGCGATTTCATCGTTCATTTGCTTCAATGTCTCGCCAATCTCCGTGCGTGCGGTCGTACGAATCTCGTTGAGCTTTCCCATGTGCTTGTCCATGATCGGCTTGATCTTATCGGCCTGCTCGGGCGTAAGCCCAAGGTCGCGCTGCAGCGGAGGCATCATTCTCCCAAGGGCAAACTCCGGACCGGGCGGCGGCTTGATCAGCATCTGCGGCACTAAAATCATCATCGACGCGCCGCCGATGACAATGCCGGCTAACAGAATGACCATGCCGAAAAAGGCCATGCGCCAACGATGCATTTTCTGCACGTAGTCAATGGCCAGATTGTCGCGTTTTTCTGTATCGTTCATTGCGTCACGCATGAAATTGCCTGTGACAGCTCAAACAGCGGCCCCACCCAATTATTGTACACGACGACGGCCAGCACGGCCGCGGGGACGGCCACCGCCGAGGAAACCGCGGCCAGCCACATCAGCGGTCTGTCCGCAGCACGCTCAAGCCGGACCTGCTCGGCGGAAAGGATGGCGATGACCCGACCGGCAACATCCACGGAAGGAGCCGCTTCACTGCGAGCTCGTCTGACCAGTGCTTCAAATCGGCGTTCAGTTCTCATCCTTCCATCTCCTTTCCCGCTGCGGCTGCGGCCTTCGCCGAGACCAGTTCCGCTTGGCCAAGAAGCTTCTCTAATCTCTTTCTGGCTCGCTGCGACTGAATCTTCACCATACCCTGTGTCCAGCCCATTCGCCGGGCGGTTTCGGCCACGTCGCATCCTTCCAGGTATCGCAAGGTCAGCACCAGCCGGTCACGCGGCCGCAGTTGGGCCAGTAAACGATGCACTAACGAGGCGGCCTCGCCGGGGTCCATATCGTCCGCCGATTCATCCGGCACCCGGTCCCATTCCTCCAGGGTAAAGCTCTCGGTTTCATGCCGGCGTGCCATCTGCTTCCAGTAGTGGTAGCCCACCCGGGTGGCGATCCGCGCCAGCCAGTGGCTAAACGGAGCCTTTCCGTGGAAGCTGCGAAGGCTCAGGTACGCCTCGACAAAGACGTCCTGGACCAGCTCCTCGTGGACCAGCCGGTCCCGGCTGAAACGCCACAGGATGCGGCCGACGTGCTTCTGATGCTGCTCGATCAGGCGCCGGTATGCCTCCGAATCCCCCTGCCGGCTCTGCCGGACGTCCTCAAGCTCCGCGGCCTCCGGCGACTCTGCTTGCTTGCGGTCTTCCGCCATAGACACAGAATCCATGACCGCCCAAACCAGCTCAGCCAAGACCTCTTCGGCCCGGAGAATTGCTATCCGGCCTGAGAAGACTGATGAGACCATATATGAAGGATACGCCACCATCCAGGGTTCATCAACTTAAATTATCAATAGTTTATCGGTTCACCGACGGGAACAGGGCCTTACGGCCCTTCCTGCCTGAACATAGGTGGTTACAGCTATTCTACCGCCGTAACCACCTATGAACAGCA
>Ga0153916_10001778_pt1 | contig 15662 bp, 13 predicted proteins | sample Opewatmetagenome_FD_109642 | JGI IMG/M metagenome (GOLD analysis project Ga0153916, IMG submission 109642) | Freshwater wetland microbial communities from Ohio, USA - Open water 3 Core 3 Depth 4 metaG | ecosystem: Environmental > Aquatic > Freshwater > Wetlands | place: USA: Ohio, Lake Erie...
CTCACCAAAGATTAGTGACACCAGTACTGATTATGGCAGGATACCACCTCAGGCTTTGGAACTTGAGGAAGCAGTTCTTGGAGCTATTATGCTGGAAAGAGATGCAGTTCTTTCAGTACTTGGCATCCTTAAAAGGGAGAGCTTTTATAAAGAAACCCATCAGAAAATATACCAGGCAATCGTAGATCTTTCAAGCAATGAAAAGGCAATCGATATTCTCACTGTCACTGAGGAATTAAAAAGAAAAAAAGAACTTGAAGAGATTGGTGGACCATTATATATAACCCAGCTGACAAGTAAGGTTGCTTCTGCAGCTCACCTTGAGTTTCATGCAAGGATAATCCAGCAGAAATACATTCAGAGAGAACTCATACGTGTATCTTCAACAATTCAGAAGATGGCATTCGATGAAACTATGGATGTCAATGATCTGCTTGACCAGGCTGAAAGCGAACTATTCGAAATCGCTGAAGGCAATATCAAACAGGAAACGTCAAAGATAAATGTACTGATTCAGGATGCTCTTGACAAGATTCAAATGGCGGCCAAAAGGGAAGATCATCTGAGTGGAGTTCCGTCAGGTTTTACCAAACTCGACAGGCTTACATCGGGATGGCAGAATTCCGACCTGATAATTATAGCCGGAAGGCCTTCAATGGGAAAAACAGCATTTGTCCTAACAATGGCAAGAAATATTGCTGTTGACCATGGCCGTCCTGTTGCGTTTTTTTCCCTTGAAATGGAATCCACCCAGCTGGTCACCCGTCTGATTGTAAGTGAAACTGAACTGCCATCCAACAGGATCCGCAACGGAAGGCTTGAAGAATATGAATGGAAACAGTTGGAATACAAGATCAAAAGCCTCATCGATGCTCCTATTTATATTGATGATACACCGGCCATTTCCGTTTTCGAGCTACGGGCAAAATGCAGAAGATTAAAGGTACAGTACCAGGTGGAATTAATCATAATTGATTACCTGCAGCTAATGACCAGCAGTGATCTCAGAGGCAGCCGGGAACAGGAAGTCAGCACAATCTCGAGAGCGCTGAAATCAATAGCAAAGGAATTAAATGTTCCTATTATCGCTCTGTCTCAGCTTAACCGGTCAATAGAACTCAGATCAGGCAATAAGAGGCCACAGTTGTCCGATTTAAGAGAATCAGGGGCACTTGAACAGGATGCCGACCTTGTATTATTCATCCACCGGCCGGAAAAATATGATCTTTTTGAGGATGAAAAGGGAAATTCCCTGATTGGAATTGCGGAAATAATTCTTGCAAAACATAGAAATGGCCCGGTTGGTGATATAACTTTAAGATTCAAAGACGAATTTGTGAAATTCGTTGAACTGGATGCATTACAACCTCTGCTTACCGGACAGCAAAATGGTTCTGCAGTGACCATCAGGTCCAAAATGAATGAGGATAAATATCCGGGAACTTCCGATGATGAAGATATCCTCAGACCGCCTGCATCTGAACAACCACCATACTGATTAATTGTGGCAATGATTGAAATTATATTTTTGATAGCAGGGTTGCTGGTAGGTGGGGGGATTATATTCATCCTGATGAGACTGCTTAAAGGCAGCAAGCACGCGGTTCTTGAGGAAAGAGTGTCAGGTTTGCAGCAAGACAGGGATTTACTTCAGAAAGAACTGGCTGAAAAAGATAAGCAGATTCTGGATCTTAACACCCGACATGCAACTGCTATGGCAGATATCAGGAATGCTTCTGAAAAACTTGAGAACCAGAAAAAGGATATTGAACAGCTCCAGGAAGTCTTCAGGGAGAAATTTGAAAATTTGGCTAATAACATCCTGGATGATAAAACAAAAAAATTCACTGAAGTAAACAGAGTCAGACTCGAAGAAATTCTCAATCCTCTCAGGGACAAGATAAAGGATTTTGAGAAAAAAGTTGAGGAAACTTATGATAAAGAAGCACAACAGAGGTTTTCACTCAAAGAGGAAGTTAAAAAACTTGCAGAACTGAACCAGCAGGTGAGCCTGGAAGCGCAGAATCTGACAAAAGCCCTGAAAGGGGAATCAAAAACCCAGGGTAACTGGGGAGAAATGATCCTCGAAAGTATCCTCGAAAAATCGGGGCTTGTAAAAGACAGGGAATATTCAGTTCAGGCTTCATTCAAAGATGAAAGTGGCAGGATAGTTTATCCCGATATCATAGTTCATTATCCGGAAAACAGGAATGTGATTATTGATTCTAAAGTATCACTAACTGCTTATGAACAATATGTATCAATGGATGATACGGATGAAAAGGAAAAGCTTCTCCGGGACCATTTAACTTCTATCCGTAAGCATATCATCGAACTTAGCAAGGCAAATTACCAGGATATCTACCACCTTCAGACCCTTGATTTCGTGATGATGTTCATGCCTATTGAACCTGCATACCTCCTTGCTGTACAGAAAGAGCCCGAATTATGGAATTATGCATATGAAAGGAGGATATTATTGATAAGTCCGACAAACCTGCTTGCAGCTTTAAAGATGATTACCGCACTGTGGCAACAAGAATATCAAAACAAGAATGTTATGGAGATTGCCCGTCAAAGTGGGGATCTTATCGATAAATTTCATTCACTGCTCGAGGATCTTGATCACCTTGACAATGATCTTATATCGGCCCGGAAACACTATGATGATGCCAAAAACAAGCTTTCTGAAGGTAAAGGAAATCTCTTCAGAAGGGTTGAAAAATTAAAGGAACTGGGTGTAAAATCAAAGAAAAAACTGCCAAAAAGCTTCTCATCTGAAACTTGACTTTTTTTCTGATTTACCCTGGATGACAATGACTATTTCTCCTTTTATCAATCTTCTATCGACTTCTTCTATTAGGCTTCCCAGTGTTCCCCTTATAATCTCTTCGTGAATTTTTGTAAGCTCCCTGGCGATCACGACAGTCCTGTCTGTCCCCATAACTGATGACAGATCCAGGAGTGTTTTTTTTAACCGATGCGGAGATTCATAAAAAATCATAGTCCTGAATTCATTGATCAATTCCTGCAACCGCTTATTCCTGCCTTTTTTTACAGGAAGAAATCCCTCAAAGATAAACCTGTCGCAAGGAATACCCGATAACACAAGTGCAGGGATGAGAGCTGTTGGCCCCGGAAGGCATTCAACGTCAATATTTTCACGGATACATTCCCTGACCAGGATGAATCCGGGGTCCGAAATTCCTGGAGTACCTGCATCGGATACCAGAGCTACTGATCTGCCTTCCTTCAGGGTAAGAATTATTTTTTGGATAGCCTGATGCTCGTTAAATTTGTGAAAAGAGGAGAGTCTCTGCCTGATGGAATATTTATTAAGAAGTATTGAAGTTTTCCGTGTATCTTCAGATAAAATAAGATCTGCTTCCTGTAATATCCTGACCGCCCTGTATGTGATATCTTCCAGATTCCCAATAGGCGTGGCGACGAGGTATAATTTACTCATCTTTATCTACAATGAATTTGCGCCGGACAAGATCAAGAATAAACTGTACCGAATCATCCTCCATATCCCAGTTAAAACTTGTACTTATATAATTGAAAGCTTCGTTAAAATTATTACAGGTATCAAGTTTTTTAATAGCCCTTGCATATGATTCAGAATCTTCGTTAAACAGATCTCTGATTAATTTGAATTTGTCATTGATACCAATTGCTGAAATAATACTGGAGATAGGCTTTGACTGCAGTTTTGATGAAATATTTTGCTGAACAGCTTTTTCTGCAAGGGTTTCATAGACAAATTGCCTTTCGCCCTGAAGTTTATCACTGATGGTTTCCGGCTTGGCTTTCTTCTTGTCTGCCGTTTTCCTCGGTTGGACAGTTTCTTTTTTTATCTCGGAACTTCCTGATTTGGAGCCGATTCCAGTTGGTTTACTTGCTGGTATACTTACTGGTTTACTCGTCGGTACATCTGTCTGAATATTCACCGACTGCTTATTATCCGGGATCTGGAGGAGTCCTGAATACAGATCACGAATAGCAGATAACAGAATATCGCGCTCAATTTCCGGGATTTGTGAGATACTTTCATGTTGTGAAATCAGATGTCTTATCCGCTCAAGGTCTGAAAGTATATTTTCAATTTTTGTATTCATAAAGGTTCAATAAATCAACTTACCGTTTATATTTCTTTAATTTTGCAAAAATAAGGATAAAAATAAGATATCTTTCCAATGTTTTTTGAAAACAGTATAAATAGTAAACAAAGAATGGGCTGGATAGAGGTTATCACAGGCTCAATGTTCTCAGGTAAAACCGAGGAACTGATAAGGAGAATGAAGAGGGCAAAAATTGCCAGGCAAAAGGTTGAAATCTTTAAACCTCGTGTTGATAACCGTTATTCTGAAACTGAAGTGGTTTCCCATGATGAGAACGCCATTCCTTCAACTCCTGTCAGCAATTCTGCAGATATTCTTGAACTGGCTTCAAATGTGCAAGTTGTGGGCATTGATGAAGCACAGTTTTTTGATATTGGTCTTGTTCAGGTGTGTAATACATTAGCTGACAGAGGGATAAGGATTATTGTAGCCGGACTGGATATGGATTACAGGGGAAGGCCGTTCGGGCCAATTCCAGGATTGATGGCTGTTGCAGAATATATAACAAAGGTTCATGCTATATGTCAGAGATGCGGTAACCTTGCACAATACTCATTCAGGAAATCACAGGATGAACAGCTCGTATTACTGGGTGAACAGGATGAATATGAACCTTTATGCAGGAAATGTTACAACAAAGCAGTAAGACAAAGATAGTTCTAATAATTACCGGATGGCTTTGAAACGATATACTCTGGAAATTCTCTGCAAAACTATTAATGGGACTCTTTATGGAGATCCGGGAGCATCCTTCAGCCAGATATCGGTTGACAGCAGGACGCTTTACTCTCCGGACGAAACATTGTTTATCGCATTGAGAGGGGAACGACATGATGGACATAACTATATCGGGGAGATGGTGAGGAAGGGTGTCAGAAACTTTCTTGTTGAAGAAATACCCGATGAAAAGGATTGGCAGGAAGATAAAGTGAATTTTATAAAGACTGAAAACACTCTGACTGCTTTTCATCGCTTCATTAAATACCACAGGTCGCAGTACTCCATTCCGGTTATTGGTATAACCGGAAGTAATGGTAAAACCATTGTCAAGGAATGGTTATACCAGATGCTGCAGAATAGCAAGAAAGTCATTCGAAGCCCCAAAAGTTATAATTCTCAGGTTGGCGTACCTCTGTCTGTCTGGATGCTTGATTCATCATATGACCTGGCGATTTTTGAAGCCGGAATTTCACAGAAGGGAGAAATGAAAAACCTGCAGTCAATGATTCGTCCGGATATTGGGATAATTACTAATGTCAAAGAGGCACATCAGGAGAATTTCCGTGATTATGAAGAAAAGGCACGTGAAAAACTGATCTTATTTCAGGAATGCAAAACTATTATCTATTGCCGTGACCATGACCTAATTCATCACCTGGCAATCAAATACTTTGTAAGGGGGAGATGTATTACATGGTCACAGAAAGAGACCGCGGATATATTTATTAAAACTTTGAAGAAGACCAGGGAATCGGTTGATCTTGAATGTACTTATCTGGGAACGACCAGTATTTTTAATGTTCCTTTCTCCGATGAAGCTTCCCTTGAGAACATCATGCATGTGATTTCATGCCTGTTATGGATGAAGATGGATGTGCCGCTTATAAGGCAGAACCTGAGATCCCTTTCTCCGGTTGCTATGCGCCTTGAATTGTTAAAGGGGATTAATCAATGCACGCTGATAAATGATTCTTATAATTCAGATATTGCATCACTTACCATTGCACTGGATTTCCTGAATCAGCAAAACCAGCACAAGTTAAAAACGCTGATCCTCTCAGATATTCTGCAATCAGGCAAAGATGAAACAGAATTATACAAGGATGTGTCATCCATCATCAGGAAGAAAGGTATCAGCAGGTTCATTGGTATTGGTGAGGCATTGTACAGGCAGAAAGACCATTTTGGCAGGGGTGCTTTTTATCTGTCCACCGATGAGTTTATTAACAGCCTGAGACCTGGAGATTTTTTAGATGAAGCAATCCTGATAAAAGGATCCCGGCCTTTTAGTTTTGAGAGAATAAGTCTTGCATTACAGCACAAAATTCATAGTACTGTCCTTGAGATTAATCTGAATGCGTTGATTAGCAACCTGAATGTATTCCGTTCAGGACTTAATCCGGGAACCAGAATTATGGTTATGGTTAAAGCCTTTTCCTATGGCAGCGGTTCATGGGAAATTGCCAATGCGCTTCAGTACCAGAAGGTTGATTATCTTTCCGTCGCATTTCCCGATGAAGGAATTGCACTCAGGAAAGCGGGTATTTCACTTCCGATACTTGTTATGAATCCTGATATTTCCAGTTTCGGGCTAATGATAGATCATAACCTGGAACCTGAATTATATAATTTCAGGAGTCTGACAAATTGTGAACATGTAATAAGGAAACAAAATGTGGTACGATATCCGGTTCACATCAAATTGGATACCGGAATGCACAGGCTGGGTTTTTCTGAACAGGACCTTGGTCCAGTTGCTGATTTTCTTAAGGCTCATGATAACCTTGAAATTAAGTCAGTTTTTTCACATCTGGCAGCTGCTGAAGATCCGGCTCATGATAGTTTTAGCCGGAAACAAATCAAACTTTTTGAACGGATGAGTGCAAAACTGATTTCATTATTCCCTTATAAAATTTACAGACATTTGCTTAATTCAGCTGGAATTGAAAGGTTCCCTGAAGCTCAGTTTGATATGGTCAGGTTGGGTATCGGATTATATGGCATTAGCACGTCAGATAGAAATGATTTACGCAGTGTAAGTACACTGAAAAGTGTAATTACCCAGATAAAAACTGTTAAAAAAGGAGAATCAGTCGGTTATAACAGGGGAAGTATCGAACAATACGACCGTACAATTGGAATTATCCCGATAGGTTATGCGGATGGCATTGACAGAAGATTAGGTAACGGAAATGGAAGGTTTTATTTGAACAATATTCCAGTACCTGTTATCGGTAATATCTGCATGGATATATGTTTTATTGATATAACTGGCATCCAGGCAGAAGAAGGGGATGAAGTAATCATTTTCGGTGAGTCATTTCCAGTGTGGCATATGGCAAAGGCTGCAGGTACAATTCCTTATGAGATATTGACAGGTATTTCGGGCAGGGTTCAAAGAGTATATTATCAGGAATAATTTAAGATGACCAGCATTAATGTAATAATTACTCATACTGATGAAAGGCATGACCTGGAAAAATGCCTGAAATCCATTAAGGAAGTGGGTGATGGCTTAATTCTTATTGATTATATTAATTCAATTAAAGCTCATCAATTTTGCCGTTCACATGAGATAAAATACTTGAAGAATGAAGCATCCCTTATTAATTCAAGCCTTGGGGAATTAAATAATAAAGGAACGGTTGAATATATTTTTCTGATAGGGAGTAATGAATATCTTTCAGGAATCCTGAAAAACAATTTGACGAAACATAAGAATAATCTGAAATCTGATGTATACAGATTTATTATCAGGAAAAATTATTATGGCAGATGGATGAAACATTCAGGATTATATCCTAACTGGGAATCAAGGCTTTTTAAAAAAAAGAAAGTGAATTGGACCGGGGATACCATTAAACTTAAACCCAGGTCCAGGATAAGTGTAACATATGAAACTTTCACCGGTGAAATCTATAGTATGATCTACAGCAGTATCTATAATCATATTTATCAGATTAATATTGCGACAGAGACTGAAGCAGAAAGATTATTAGTTTTGGGGAGCAAAACCGGGACACTAAAAATAGTTTTTAAGCCGTTGGCACATTTCATAGAACTGTTTTTTATTAAATTAGGATTTTTAGATGGCTTTTATGGACTTGTAAATGCCGTAATATCAGCTTATTCTCATTTTCTTGTACAGGTCAAACTGAAGTATCTCAGGAGAATGAAAGGATTTTAATAAGGATTAATATGCCCAATATTTCTGTGGTCATAATAACTTATAATGAGGAGAGGAGTATCGGAAGATGCCTTGAATCGGTCAAAGATATTGCGGATGATATTGTGGTCGTGGATTCTTTTTCCACTGATAATACCTGTGAAATATGCTCAAGGTATGGCGCCAGGTTTATACAGCATGCTTTTGAGGGGCATATTGAACAGAAAAACTGGGCTATTCCCCAGGCAAAATATCCCTACATTCTTTCCCTCGATGCTGATGAGATACTGTCGGAAGAGCTCAGGAAATCCATACTGGAGGTTAAGGCAAACTGGAAATACGATGGTTACTATTTCAACCGCCTGACAAACTACTGCGGAAAATGGATATATCATTCCAGCTGGTATCCATCACGGAAAATGAGATTATGGGACAGCCGGAAAGGAAAATGGGGAGGAACAAATCCACATGACAGATTTATCCTTGACAGAAGAGCCTCAAAGAAATTTTTACAAGGAGATCTCCTGCATTTCTCATATTACTCAATTCATGAACACATCCAGCAGATAAACAAATTTTCTGATATTGTTGCCATATCCTATCATAAAGAAGGAAGACGCGCCCCAATGATTAATATAATTATCAATCCGATCTGGAGGCTCTTCCGTGATTATATCATTAAATTAGGATTCCTTGATGGATTTTACGGTTTGATCATTAGCGTGAATTCTGCGAATGAAACTTTCCTTAAATATACAAAACTAAGGAGGATTATTAAGGAAGAGAGAAGATTACAGGTAAACAGAATCTGTTTTTTTAACAGCCTTGTGTCATGGGGAGGTGGAGAAAAATGGCATTATGATATCTCAACTCGTCTTGGTGTTTCAGGATATAAGGTTTTTGTCATTTCGGGAAAAAACAGCGAGCTGTATAACCGTTTAAAACAGACACCTATTCCAACACGACAGGTAAGTATATCAAATCTAAGTTTTTTGAATCCTCTGAAGATCCTTGAATTAAGAAAAATACTTATAAAAGAAAAGGTAAAAACACTTATTATCAATCTCTCCTCAGACCTTAAGGTAGCAGGACTGGCAGCCAAGCTGGCCAGAGTCGACAATATAATCTATCGGCGTGGAAGTGCAATACCAATCCGTAACACAATTCTTAACAGGTTCATATTCAAATACCTGGTGACAGATATAATTGCCAACTCTGAAGAAACGAAACGAACCATCCTTTTAAATAATCCTTATCTTTTTGATGTTAATAAAATCAGGATAATATATAATGGAATAGACCTTGAAGAACAACTAAAAACTAAGTCAAAATTATTGTACCAGAAAGCGGATGGGGAAATCATTCTTGGTAATGCGGGCAGACTTACAGAGGAAAAGGGGCATATATATCTGCTTGAACTGGCACGTCTGCTGAAAAAGAAAAATATTAAATTCAAAATGCTGATAGCAGGCAGCGGAAAACTTTACAACAGACTTCAAAAGATTGCGAGATCATACAAGATTGAAAAAGAGGTCAAATTCCTGGGTTTTGTGAAAAACATTAAAAGCTTTAACAGGTCAATAGATATTTTCCTGCTCACTTCACTCTGGGAAGGGTTCGGATATGTCATAGTTGAAGCTATGGCAGAAGAAAAACCTGTAATAGCTTTTGATATAAGCAGCTCTGCAGAAATAATTGATGAAGGACTGACAGGATTTCTTGTAGAAAAAGGGAATGTTGAGGTCCTTGCAGAAAAGGTGAATATCCTGGCTAAAGATGAGAAATTAAGAAAAACATTTGGAAAAAATGGCCGTCAGAAAGTTGAAAAAGTTTTCACACTAAGCAAATCAATTAAACAGGTTGAAGAGCTTCTTGATGAACTATCGCACTGATTAATAAAAAGGAAATGGAGAAAGAGATCAGGCCAATCACCATGCCTGGAATACATGAGAGATTTCATTCTTTTTTCAGGAAATATGCTTCAGAATTTAACCAGCCAAAAATATTGGAAATTGGAGCCGGACATGGTGCATTTACTGAACTCCTGTACCGGGAGGGATATGATGTTTTAGCCTGTGATTTATTTCCCGAATTGTTTTTTTTAAAGGAGGTGGAATGCAAAAAAGCTGATCTGACTGAAAAACTTCCATACAATTCGGAGACATTTGATATCATTGTTGCAGTGGAGGTTATGGAACATATACATGACCATCAGATGATTTTCGCGGAATCCAGCCGTATCTTAAAAAATAATGGGATACTTCTTTTCTCCACCCCCAATATTTTATCCCTGAAGTCAAGGATACGATTCCTGTTTTCCGGCTTTTTCTATGGATTTAAACCGATAAATCACAAGAATAATGATGGACTGCAGCATCTCTCTTCACTTACTGTTGATCAGTATATTAATCTGGGCTTAAATAAAGGATTCAGGCAATGTGATTTTTCCATTGACAAACAACAGGCAACATCACGGATTTACCTTTTTATGATGCCTTTTTTATGGTTGTACTGCAGATTAAAGAAAATCGATTATTCTGTTCATAACCAGTACAAATATCTTACTGGTAGAATATTATTTGCCTGCTTCAGAAAGTAGTTTTAGAGGCAAGTGGTCTTTTATACTGGTTTTTCTTCCATGTATGTTTCCAGCGGTTATGTGTCCACAGATATTCAGAAGGGCTATCTCTTATAATGTTTTCAAGAATCTGAAAGTATTTTTCTGTGATCTCATGCGGTTTTGTATTTATCGGATCTGATTCAACAGGAATAAAAACTGATTCATAATACCCCCTGCGTACTTTGAGATGTTTTATAAATACAACAGCCATACCCAGTTTCCTTGCAATTTTTTCCGGTCCGAGAATGACAGAAGTTTCCTGGTTCAGAAATTTTATCCAGTGCTGGATCTCTTTCCATCGTGGCCGCTGGTCAGCAAGAAAATAGGGCATAACCGGTATTTTTCTTTCTTGATAATCTATAATCGTTCTGAAGGTTTTTTCTGTGGTAACAGGAATAACCCCGTATTTGCTCCTCAGGTTGCTGAACATCCTGTCGAAATATTTGTTATGAAGAGTTTTATATATTCCAAGAACTTTATAATGAGTTAATAACGGTAATAAAGAAAGCCATTCCCAATTGCCATAGTGAGCGCTTATCAGCATAATATCTTTTCCGTTGGCATATAATTTATCAAGGACTTCGATATTATTAAGTTTGTATCTTTTAGTTTGTTCTTCAAGACCAAGATGCACAGCGGCTATAGATTCTATAAAATTATCACAGAAATGTCTGTAAAAACGTTTTGCTATAATCTGAATCTCTTCCAGGCTTTTTTCAGGGAATGACCGGGTAAGATTTTTAAACACGAGTTTTTTCCGGTACGGAATTATGTACCAGATAAAGAAGAAACATATATCAGAAAAAACGTATAAAACCTTCAATGGCAACCATGAGAGGAGCCATATCAAGCCATAGGAAATAATGAATATAAAAAAATCCATAAACTACCTATCCGAGTTCACTTATCTTTTCAAGTTTTAGCAGATCAATTATTTTGATCTTTCTGCCATCGATGCCGATCACTCCTTCTGTAGCGAAAGTGGAAAGTGTACGGATGGCATTGGATGTAGTCATATTTGAAAGGTTGGCAATATCCTCGCGCGACAGGTAAATTTTAATAGTACTGTTATCATCTTCAAAGCCATAGGTGTCTTTAAGGAAGATAAGTGATTCGGCAAGCCTGCCACGGATATGCTTCTGGGTAAGAGTCACAGTCCGGTTATTTGAAAAACCAAGCTCTGTGGCAAATGCCTTTATGATACTGAGGCAGAGTTCAGGATTCGAACGAAGAAGTCTGTAAATCGTTTCTTTATTAATAATACATATTGCTGAATCTTCAATTGCAACAGCCGTTACAGTATGATTCTCTTCAGCAAAAAGTGCCCTGTATCCAATAAAGCCTACAGGTTTGGCCATTCTGACAATTTGTTCCCGACCTCCAACACCTTCCTTGAAGACTTTAACCTTCCCTTCTGATAAACAAATTAATCCGGATGGTTTATCCCCTTCTTTGAATATGATTTCTCCTTTTCTGTATTCCTGACAGGTATAATTTTTCCGCAACACGTCCTTTTCTGATTGTGTCAGAACATTGAATACCGACATTTTGTTTTCGATACAATTATCGCAGTTATTCTCCCGATTCATTACCATCAAATGTACAAAATTAATATTTTGCAACAAGGGGCATTCTCCTTCCCGGGCCAAAAGCTTTTGAAGATATCCTGAGGATAGGAGGAGTCTGATATCTTTTAAACTCATTCTGGTTGATCATCTTTAAAATCTTTATGACCAGATCCTTATCAAGCCCGGTATCACTGATCTCAGTTGCGGATTTTTTATGTTCTATATATTCAAATAATATTTTATCAAGTATATTATATTCGGGGAGAGAATCCGTATCTCTCTGTCCGGGTTTAAGTTCTGCTGAAGGAGGTTTAAGGATAATCGCCTGAGGAATTATCTCTTCATGTTTGTTTATGAATCCAGCGAGCCTGTATACATCTGTTTTATATACATCCCCCAGTACTGATAATCCACCGGCCATATCTCCATAAAGTGTCCCGTACCCAACCGCTGCCTCACTTTTATTGCTTGTATTTAGCAGGATATACCTGAACTTGTTTGCCATAGCCATAAGAAAGATACTGCGTATCCTTGATTGGATATTCTCTTCTGTAACATCTTCAGGCAGGTCCCTGAAAACAGGTTTGAGGTTTTCCTTGTACTGGTCAAATATTTTTTGTATGCTGATGATATTATATCGGATTCCGAGCTTCTCAGCCAGCAGTATTGAATCTGTAGTGGAATGCTCGGATGAATAGTCTGAGGGTAACAGTAATGCATGGACGTGATTGTGGCCAAGTGCACGTGCAGCAAGTACCGCGGTTATTGCAGAATCAATCCCCCCTGATAATCCCAGGATTGCATCTGTCAAACCACTTTTATTGAAAAAATCCTTTATTCCGAGAATCAAAGCATCATGTATCATCTCTGAAAAATCTTTCAGGGTTTTATTTACAGGCTTTAATTCTCCACGTTTGAGATCGTCTGTATCAATAATACACGAATCTTTGGAAAAATAATCTAATTCTCTGATTACATGTCCATTAGAATCAATGACAAGGGATCCCCCATCAAATATAAGTTCGGTCTGGCCTCCAAACTGGTTGACATAAATACATGGAAGTTTATAATTTTTTGCAGCATTGATAAAAATGGATCTCCTGGCTTCTATTTTGTTATAAGAGAATGGTGAAGCTGAAAGGTTAATTATCAGGTCGGGCTTAAGGATAGCAAGCTTCTCCATTGGATTGACGGTATACAATCTGCTACTCGCGAATTCATTCTCAACAGGCTGGTCAAACCACAGGTCTTCACATATAGTAATGGCTATTTTTGTACCCTTGAAATTTAGAAGTCTGAAATCAGAATTTGATTCAAAATGACGGTATTCATCAAATATATCATATGTAGGAAGAAGAGTTTTATTAAATGTTTCCTGTATTTTGCCATCGAAAAGAAAACAGACTGAATTAAAGAGTTTTTTCCCGGTAGGATTGTCATTGATTGTAGGAGTACCAATCAGGACTCCGATATCTGTGCAGATCGCTGCAATACTATTCAATGTTTTGTAACACTCCTCAATGAATTCCCTGTGTTCAAGCAGATCGAGTGGGGGATACCCGCAAATAGCTAATTCAGAAAATAGCAGAAGATCAACCTGATGCTTTCTTGCGTTACTTATTTCAGATTTAATGGCCCTGGCATTTTCATGAAAATTCCCAATATGATAATTTAATTGTGCAAGGCCAATTTTCATTCGGTTATTAATATTATACAGGTTAATTTAATCCTAAAACCGTACCCCGACCCTTAAGGATAATGCATTCAGAGTGGCACGATATTCATCAGATGAGGTGATATCCCAGAATCCACTCGTAAAATATAATCCACAAAGAAGTGAAGTATTGCCACCCAGGGAATATTCACAGCCTCCCCCGAAAAAATAAGACATACTGTATATATTAATTTCCTCCGGGATCCCGACTTTATTATTATCCGTTGAGGGTACGTTTGCTGATTTGCCGACGCTGATATGATTATTAATACCAACATGGGCAAAAAATGAAACATATCCGATCTCATTTGAAATCAGTTTTAATGAGAATGGAATGGTCAGATATTTCAACCTGTAGGTCATGGATGAGTTTGGATCAAGTGTCTCTGGACCTGATCTGGTCTGAATATCCATACCTTCTGTAAAAAGAAGCTTTCCCCCGGTTTGCCATAGAGAAATACCGGTGGAAAATGCATAATTTTCAGTAAAGTATCTGTCAAAAACTACTCCGCCGTTAAAACCAAAAACAGAACCGTCATTTTTTACATTATCCAATTCTGTTCTGAGCCAGGTGATCTGGGGATCAAGCACAATGCTAAAGCTGAATTTCTGGGAGAAAAGACAGCTTGAAAGCAACATGAGAATAACAATAAATGTGTACTTTTTCATATAATTTAGCGTTTCACTGAATAATCTAATTACAAAAGTATAATTTTCATAGAATAATCATGGGTGATAAAAGTAAGATTACAATAAAAATAATCCTGGGTCTTATATTATTAATTGCCGGATGTAAAAAAGATCCATACAAGGTTGATATATCATCAGAAGATCTCCAAATAAAAATAAAAAGATTTGAAATAGATTTGTTTGATACAGATCTTGACAGTATTGAAGCCAGCATACCGGGCTTTTATAATGAATATGGTGATTTTTTTGATCTGTTTAACTTTAAAATAATAAATATAGGGGGTGCTGGTCAAAGAACCTATCCTGAATACCTGAAGATATTTCTTACTGACTACCTGAATAATGAAGTTTATAAAAAGACTATTGAAACCTATCCCGACCTTAATGACCTGGAAAAGGAATTAACATTGGCTTTCAGGTACTATCATCATTATTATCCTGATAATCCGATCCCGGAAATTATCACATATATATCCCGATTTAACCAGTCAGTGGTTACGGCAGAAGGAATTATCGGGATAGGTTTGGACAAGTACCTGGGACGTGAATGTGATTATTATAAGCAATTAGGATTAAACCAATATTTTATCCTGAATATGTACAGGGAAAAAATCCCATCAGATTGCATAACGGCATGGGCATTAAGTGAATTTGAGTACAACGATTCTGTCGATAACCTGCTGTCCAATATGGTTTATAATGGACAAATCATGTTTTATGTCAAATCAATGCTTCCACACCAGGCTGACAGCCTGATCATGGGATTTACTGGTGACGAGATGAATTTTTGCAGGAATAATGAGGGAAGGATGTGGGAGTATCTGATTGAGAATAAGCTTCTTTTCGTGACAGATCGGGCTACTATTCGGAAATTTACTGGCAGTGGGCCTTTTACAAAAGATTTTACAAGTGAATCCCCTGCCAGGGCAGCTGTCTGGTTGGGATGGAGGATTGTTGAAGAATATGCACGGAATAATCCGGGTTCTACTCTGGAAGTGATTATGGAGGAACAGGATTATCAGAAGATACTGACATTATCAAAATATAATCCCCGATAAATCAA
>Ga0153916_10001779_pt1 | contig 15660 bp, 12 predicted proteins | sample Opewatmetagenome_FD_109642 | JGI IMG/M metagenome (GOLD analysis project Ga0153916, IMG submission 109642) | Freshwater wetland microbial communities from Ohio, USA - Open water 3 Core 3 Depth 4 metaG | ecosystem: Environmental > Aquatic > Freshwater > Wetlands | place: USA: Ohio, Lake Erie...
CGGACGAAGTACGACGGGAACTTGGTCGCAATCACGCGGTCGATCGGACGGCCGTTGCTCTCACTCAGATCGAGCAGACGCCAGGCAGCCGCGTGCGCGAGGATCTCCTCCTTCGGGTACCACTTGAACGGCAGACTCACGCGATCGACCAGGTAGCCCCGCGCGCCGAGCTGCGCCACCAGCTGGCGAACGAGCAACTCGGCGCCGCCCTGGACGAGCGGCACCTGTGCTTCGCACACGAGAATCGTACGAACGCTCATGCTGCGTATATGCACGCCCGCGTGCCCGCCGCCCGGAGATCCCACAGCAGTTACTGGCTGCGGGACCGCCGGTCTTTAGGCCGGTGGCAACGCCTCGCCTGTCGACTCGCGGGCGGCCGTCGTCGGGTTGCGGGAGAGCAGTCTGGGGCTGACCGGGCTTCTGCGACGGCTATTAACGTATCACGTCGCGAAGCGGAACGTAATGACGTCGCCGTCCTGGACGACGTATTCCTTGCCCTCGAGGCGCACCTCGCCCTGCTCGCGGCACGCCTGCATGGACCCACGTCCGACCAGCGAGTCGTAGCTGACCACCTCGGCGCGGATGAAGCCGCGCGCCATGTCGGTGTGGACTTCACCGGCCGCAACGTGCGCGATCGTGCCGCGCGGGATCGACCACGCCCGGCACTCCTCTTCACCCACCGTGAAGAAGGAGATGTAGCCGAGCAGGTCGTACGTCGCGCGGATGACGCGATCGACGCCCGTCTCGCGCAGCCCCAGATCCGCGAGAAACGCGGCCGCATCGGCGGGCTCGAGCTGGGCAATCTCGAGCTTGATCTTCGCACAAACGCCGACGGCGCGCGTCGCCCCGCGCGAGAGAAACGGCCCGAGTCCGACCTCTTCCGGAACCCGGCCGGGCGCCGAGAGCCAGCCCAGGTCCGCTTCGTCGATGTTGACGGCGAGGAGCAGCGGTTTCGCGGACAGGAATTGGAAGCCGCGCAGCCGCTTTCGGTCCTCCTCGGCGAGCGCCAGCGCGCGGATGGGCGTCGCGCGCTCGAGCGCTTCCCGGCAGCGAGCGATCACGTCGCGCTCGTTCACGAGCTCGGCCGTCTTGGCCTTCTTCAGGTCGCGATCGATGCGTTCGAGGCGCCGTTCCGCAACGGCGAGATCGGCCAGGATCAGCTCGTCCTCCATCGCCTGCGCGTCCCTGGCGGGCGTTGTCGAGCCCGTGCCGTGCGGCACGGCTTCGTCGCGGAACGTGCGCACGACATGCACGAGCGCGTCGGCATCGCGGAACGGGGCCACGTCGAACAGCGCCTGGGCCGCGGTGCGGGTGGCCGCAGCAATGTCGGCGAACTCTACTGTCGCCGGCACGCGCTTGCGCCGCGGATACAGTGCGGTGAGCCGATCGAGCCGCACGTCGGGCACGCGCGCGACACCGACCGACACTTCCAGCTTCCCATGGCCACCGTGCGGTGCCTCGCGGTGACTGGTCAAGAGCTGAAAAAGGGTTGTCTTTCCGCTGAGCGGGAAGCCGATGAGCGCGGTTCGCAGCATTCTTGGCCGGTCGTCCCCGGGTCTTCAGGGCCGGGGCCGCGACATGCTACCACGCCGCCAACCCGGAGTCGATTGACCGAAATCCAACATCCTGAATCGACCCTCACGACAGGGCGAACAAATAGCGTAACCAGTTGAACGGGTTCATATTACGGTTGACATCGATGTGTAGGTCTTCTAGTATCCGGGTGGACTTTTCTAGAGCGAAGTGGAGCAACCACCGTGCTCAGGGGCAACTCGCCCGCCAAAATTGACGACAAGGGCCGTCTGAAGGTTCCGAGTGGGTTTCGGACCTTCCTCGAGGAGCAGTATGGGATCGAGCTCTTCGTGACCAGCCTGTCGGGCGAGTCCGTCCGCATCTACCCGATGTCCGTGTGGAACGAGATCGAACGCAAGCTTGCGGGCGTTCCCAGCGCGCTTCCGGCACGCAACCGTTTCTTCGATCGCGTCAACTACTTCGGCCAGGCGGCCGAGCTCGACAAGCAGGGCCGCGTGCTCATTCATCCGCGGTTGCGCGACGCGGCCGGCATGACCGGCGAAGTGGACGTGTTCGGACTCTATAACTACCTGGAGGTCTGGAACCACGACCGGTTCATCGCGAAACTGCAGCGCGAACCGTTCACCGACGAGGACGCGCGCATCCTCGCGCAATACGGGATCTGACCCGCGCCTCGAGCCAGGGACTCGCGACGCCGCGCGAGCGGCATCGCCATACATGCAGGACAGGCGAGCCAGATGCCCGCGCACGAACCGGTCATGACCGACGAGGTCGTCGGATTTCTCCTCCCGCAACGCGGCGGCGTGTTCGTGGATTGCACGGTGGGAGCGGGCGGTCACGCGCGGGCGCTGCTCGAGGCTGGCGCCGACCGCATCGTCGCTTTCGACCGCGACGCGGAGGCACTCGACGTTTCGCGCGAACGGCTGGCCGCGTGGGCGGGTCGCGTGCAGTTGGTGCACGCCGATTACCGGGCGCTTGCGGACGTGCTGGACGAGCGAGGCGTCCGCCTGGTGGACGGCGTCGTTGCGGACCTGGGTGTCTCCTCGATGCAGCTCGAACGCGAGGGCCGCGGATTCAGTTTTCACCGTGACGAGCCGCTCGACATGCGGATGGATCGGCGCGGCGGGCCGACGGCGGCCGAGCTGATCGACCGGGCGAGCGAACAGGAACTGGCGCGCGTGATCTTCGAGTACGGCGAAGAACGGTATTCGCGGCGGATCGCGCGCGCGATCGTGCAGGCGCGCACAGGCGGCCCGATCGCGACGACGGGGCAACTCGCGGCGATCGTGCGGCGCGCGGGTCCGCCCCGCGGATGGCAGCGGATCGACCCGGCGACGCGCACCTTCCAGGCGATTCGCATCTGGGTGAACTGCGAGCTCGAAGGTCTCGATCGCTTCCTGGACGCCGCGTGCTGCCGCCTCCGCGGCGGCGCGCGCATCGTCGTCATCACGTTCCACTCGCTCGAGGATCGGATCGTGAAACACACGTTGCGATCGATCGAGCAGCGGGGCGAGATCGGGATTCGCGTGCTGACGAAGAAGCCCGTCAGTCCGGGCGAAGGAGAGCTCGTGCGCAACCCTCGCGCGCGCAGCGCGAAACTGCGAGCCGCCGAGCGCCTTGCGGCCTGAGCGGGCCGGGTGCGCGTGCGGGCACTGGAGGACGGCGATGGACGCAACCGAGTACGCGCTGAGGAAGGTCGTCCACAACAATCCGATCGTCCGCGAAATCGACGAGGTGCGGCAGCGCGAGATGTGGCAGTGGGTGTGGGTCGGAGTGGTCCTCGTCCTCGTCCTCCTGGTCTCCGCGTGGCTCCACTTCGGGCTGGTTCAGCACGGGTATCGCATGGAGAAGCTCCAGCAGGCGCGCGCGGCTGAAGAGGAGACGAACCGGCACCTGCGGCTGGACATTGAAACGCTCAGCTCGCCGAGGCGGATCGAGGACTTCGCGACGACTCGCTTGCAGATGATTGCTCCGGGACTGAACGACGCCATCGTGCTCCCGCGCGTCGTTCCGCCCGAACGCCCCCCGTCGTCGGTCGTCGCTGCCCGGTGACGGCACGACCGGTGTGTCCCTGGAAGAGGTCTGCGGTCCCTGGTGCTGACCCTGCCAGGGACCGGACGTGGGGACGGATGCGCGTGGCGGCGTTGAAACACATGGGAGTGACGTCGTGGCCGACCAGACACTGAACACGTGGCATCGCACCATCAGGAGCCGCGTTGTCATCGCCGCGGCCCTCTTCGCGGCCTGGGCGGTCGTCATCGAGGCGCGCCTCGTGCACTTGCAGGTCTTCAAGCGCGCCGAACTGCAGGCGCGCGCCGACCGCCAGCGGATGAGCACGACGCGGGTGCCGGCCAGGCGCGGCGACATCCTCGACTGTCACGGACAGGTCCTCGCCACCAGCGTTGATGCCGACGCGATCTTCGCTGTCCCCACCGAGATTGAGAATCCCGCCGCAGCCGCGAAGGCGCTCTGCGACGTGCTGAGCGAGTGTACTCCGCGCGAGCGCGACGACATCGCCGAGCGGCTTTCCAGGCCGCGGCTCTTCACCTACGTGCGTCGTGCCAACCGGGTCTTGCCGGAAGACGCACGCCGGGTCGCGGCGCTCGGCCTGCCGGGTATCGGGTTCATGAAGGACACGCGACGCGCGTACCCGAACAACGAGCTGGCCGCCCACCTGCTCGGGTACGTAGGCACCGACAACATCGGGTTGAACGGCATCGAGGCTGCGTACAACAAGTACATCAGCGGGCGCGACGGCAGCGTCCTCATCCAGACCGACGCGCGGCACCAGCCGTTCGGTCGTCTCGGTCGTGAGGCGACACCGGGCGCCACACTTCAGCTCACGATCGATCTGTACCTCCAGCACGTCGCCGAGCGGGAGCTCCGCGCCGCCGTCGAGGAGAACCACGCGACAGGCGGCAGCGCGGTGATCATGGATCCTTCCACCGGCGACATCCTGGCGATCGCGAACGAGCCGACCTTCGATCCGAACAAGTACGGCGAGGCGGGTGAGGACGAACGGCGCAACCGCGCGGTCCAGGACATCTACGAGCCGGGATCCACGTTCAAGGTGGTCACGGCGTCGGCGGCGATCGAGGAGCGCGTGCTGGCGCCTGACGACCTGATTGACGTCAGCGGCGGTCTGATTCGTCTCGGGTCTCGCGTCGTCTACGACGCCCATCGTTACGGTGCGTTGTCGTTCACCGACGTGATCGTGAAATCGAGCAACGTCGGCGCGATCAAGGTCGGGCTGAAGCTCGGCAAGGACCGGCTCGGTCGATACGTGCATCGCTTCGGCTTCGGCACGCGCCTGTCTCCGGACTTCCCGTCCGAGAATGCCGGCATCCTCTGGGATCCGGCGCACTGGACCGAGAGCGCCATCGCATCGGTGTCCATGGGATACCAGGTCGGCGTGACGCCGCTGCAGATGGCGGCGGCGGTCAGTGCGGTCGCGAACGGCGGCGAACTGTTCCAGCCGCGCGTGGTGAAGGCGATGGTCTCGCCGGACGGCGTGCGGACGCAGGTGCAGCCGCGCGTGCTCCGCCGCGCCATCCTGAAGAGCACCGCCGACGAGCTCACTTCGATCATGGAGGAGGTCGTCGAACGGGGCACCGCGACGGCTGCGAGAATCTCCGGCTACACGATCGCGGGCAAGACCGGAACTGCCGCGAAGCTCGAGAACGGGCGCTACTCGGCGTCGGCTTTCAACGCGTCGTTTGTCGGCTTCATCCCCTCGCGCAAGCCGGCCGTGACGATTCTCGTCGTCATCGATTCGCCTCACGATCACGGTTATTTCGGCGGCGTGATTGCCGCGCCGGTCTTCAAGCGAATCGCTGAAGCGACGATGCCGTACCTCGGGATTGCGCCCAACCTCGACCCCCGGCCGCTGCTGGTCACGCAGCAGCACGGCGCGCCGCGGGCGCAGCCCTCGTCGGTGCCCCGGCCCGACAACGTCACGATCGTCCGCACCCTGTCGTCCGCCTCTTCCGGACCCGGCGTCGTGCCCGACGTCATCGGCTTGAGCGCACGGGAAGCGATCCGCGTGCTCGCCCGCATCGGCATGACGGCGCGTGTCACCGGCGACGGCGTGGTGATCCAGCAGGAACCCCGGCCGGGAAGCATGCTCGACCCCGGAGCGGCGTGCTCACTGGCGCTCGGCCGGCCCTCACCGGCAGGGGCGGGCCCGGACCAACGGCGATGACACTCGCTCATCTGATCGAACACCTCGGCTCGCTCGTCGTCGGCTCGCAGGCGATCGACGCGGCGGCGCTCGCCCGCCCGGCCAAGGCCGTCACCTACGATTCCCGGCGCGTCGGCGCGGGCAGCGTGTTCGTCGCGTTGCGCGGACTTGTCGCCGATGGCAACGCGTTCGTACCGCAGGCGGCAAGTCGCGGCGCGATCGCGGTCGTCTCGGAAGCCGAACCTCGGCGTGACGTCGAAGTGCCCTGGGTTCGCGTGACCGACGCGCGGGCCGCGCTGGCGTCGATCGCGGATGTGTTCTTCGGTCAGCCGAGCCGCGGCATGACGGTTGTAGGCATTACCGGCACCAACGGAAAGACGACGACGGCCTACCTCGTCAGCGAGATCTTCCAGCAGGCGGGAATCAACTCCGGCCTCGTCGGGACCATCGTCTACCGTATCGGCGACGAGGACCGGCTGGCGTTACGGACGACGCCGGAGGCGTCGGACACGCAGCAGCTGCTGCGGGAGATGGTCGATCGCGGCTGCGGCGCGTGTGTGCTGGAAGTCTCGTCGCACGCGCTCGCCTTGAAGCGCGTCGACGGCATCCGTTTCCGCGCGGGCGTCTTCACGAACCTCACGCGCGATCACCTCGACTTCCACGGCGACATGGACGCGTATTTCGGCAGCAAGCGTCGGCTGTTCGAGATGCTGCCCGGGGACGGCGTGGCCGTCATCAACGTGGACGACCCGCGCGGCCGTTCGCTGCTCGACACCAGTCGCAGGGTGGTCACCTATGCGATCGATCGGCCTGCGGATGTGACGCCCGGCCGCCTGTCCTTCTCGCTGCACGGCCTCGAATTCGAAGCACGCACTCCGTGCGGCCCGATCGGCGTCCGGTCGCGGCTCGTCGGCCGCCCCAATGTCTACAACATCCTGGCAGCCACGGCGACCGCCGTCGCGCTCGAACTGCCCGTGCGCGCGATCGAGCGGGCGTTCGCTGCGCTGAAGGGTGTACCTGGGCGTTTCGAGATTGTGTCACGCGAGGCGGACGACATCACCGTGTTCGTGGACTACGCGCACACGGACGATGCCTTGAAGAACCTGCTCGAGACCGCGCGCCCGCTCGCGCCGAAGCGCCTGATCACCGTGTTCGGCTGCGGCGGCGATCGCGATCGGGCGAAACGGCCGCTGATGGGCGCGGTCGTCGCCCGGCTGAGCGATGTCGTCATCGTCACCTCCGACAACCCGCGCAGCGAGGAACCGGAGCGGATCGTCGAGGACATCATGCGGGGCATCCAGCCGGCTGCCGAGCGGGACCGGCCGGCGAACCGGGGACGGTCGCACCTGAAGATCGTGGATCGGCGCCAGGCGATCGAGCGCGCGATCAAGATCGCGGAACCGGGCGACATGGTACTGATAGCGGGCAAAGGGCATGAACGAACCCAGGTGATCGGCGAACGAGTCCTGCCTTTCGACGATGCGGCGGTCGCGCGCGAGGCGCTCGCCCGACGTCGGGCGGTTGACAGCGGCCGCGGACTGCAGTGAGGGCATCGATTGGTATACCGGCCATCACCAGGCGGGCGCGCCGAGCCGCATGAACTGCGGTTGACAGCCGCGGACGTGGCCGAGGCGACGGGTGGATCGCTCGTGGCCGGCGATCCCGCGTCGTCGATTGGCGGGTTCTCGATCGATTCGCGCCGGCTCGCGGCGGGCGATCTGTTCTTCGCGATCCGGGGGCCGAGATTCGACGCCCACGAGTTCGTGCCGGCCGTGGTCGACGCGGGTGCGGCTGGCGTAGTCGTCAGCAGGCCGCCGTCGCCGCTGCCGCCGCACGGCTTCGTCATCATTGTGGAAGACACCGTGCGGGCGCTCCAGGCGTTGGCGCGATCGATTCGCAGGCGATCGGACGCCACAATCGTCGCGGTGAGCGGGAGCGCCGGGAAGACGACGACGAAGGACGCCATCGCGGCGATGTTGGCCGGCCGGTACCGCGTGTTCCGCAGTCAGGGGAACCTGAACAACCACATCGGCCTGCCCCTGTCGCTCCTCGAGCTGCGGCACGGGCCGGATATCGCCGTCGTCGAACTCGGAATGAACCACGCAGGCGAGATTCGCACGCTGGTCGGCATTGCGGAGCCAGACGTGCGCGTCTGGACGAACGTCGCCGAAGTGCACATCGAGTTCTTTGCGTCGCTCGACGCCGTCGCCGACGCGAAGGCCGAGATCCTCGAGAACGCAACCGGGACGACGCTGCTGGTGGCCAATGTCGACGATCCGCTCGTGATGGCGCGCGCCGCCGGGTTTCGAGGACGGATGCTGACGTTCGGGCTCGCGCAGCGCGCGGATGTGACCGCGCGGAACTTGAAAGAGCGGGCCCTCGACGGGGTCGAGGCACTCCTGCGGACGCCAGCCGGGGAGGCGGCGATTCACATTCCGCTACTCGGCCGGGCGAACGTGATGAACGTACTCGCCGCCGCGTGCGTCGCAGTTCATTTCGACGTCCCGCTCGACGCCGTCGTGCGGTGCACCGCGACGCTCGAGCCTGCCTCCCACCGTGGGGAGGTGTTGCGCCTGGCCGGCGGCGTCACCGTGGTCGACGACTCTTACAACTCGAATCCGCGCGCGCTGCGTGGCGCGCTGGAAGTGATCGGACGCGAGGACCGCGTGGCACGCCGGATCGCCGTGCTGGGCGAGATGCTCGAGCTCGGCCCGCAATCACGCGCGCTCCATGAGATCTGCGGACGGGTGGCCGTCGGCACCGACCTGCGCTACCTGATCACCGTCGGTGGCGATCCGGCGCGCGCGCTCGGCGAGAGTGCAGTGGCCGCAGGGATGAATCCGCGCGACGTGTTCCACGTTGATTCGAGCGACCAGGCCGCCGGCACGTTGATAACGCTGGTGCGGCCGGGCGACCTGGTGCTGGTGAAGGGATCGCGAGCCATCCGGACCGACATTGTCGTGGACCGGCTGAAGGCGGAGTTCGCCTGATGCTCTATTACCTGCTGTACAGCCTCCACACGCAGATCTCGGCGCTCAATGTGGCACGGTACATCACGTTCCGCACGGCGGCGGCGAGCCTGAGCGCGCTGTTCGTCAGCCTCGTGTTCGGTCCCTGGATGATTCGCAAGCTGCGCGAGTTCCAGATCGGGCAGATCATCAGGCAGGACGGCCCGGCGAGCCACAGGCCCAAGGCGGGGACGCCGACGATGGGGGGATTGCTCATCCTCACGGCGGCGATCGTGCCGACGCTGCTCTGGGCGGACCTGACGAACGTTGACATCTGGATCGCGATCGGGGCGACGCTGGCATTCGGCGCAATCGGGTTCACGGACGACTTCCTGAAGATTGTCCGGCGCAGCCATTACGGTCTGCGGCCCCGCTACAAGATGGGATTGCAGATCCTCGCTGCGCTCGCCGTCGGCATCGTGCTGCTGCTGCTCGCCAACGCCAGCCTGTACAGCACGCGGCTGATCTTCCCGTTCTTCAAGCGCCTGATCCCGGATCTCGGCTGGGGCTACGTTGCGTTTGCCGTCCTGGTGCTCGTCGCGGTTTCCAACACGGTGAACCTGACCGACGGACTGGACGGCCTGGCGATCAGCACGTTCGCGATAGCTGCAGCGACCTACACAGCGCTCGCGTACGTCACCGGGCACAAGTTCTTCGCGGAGTACCTGTTGCTCGTTCGCTTCCAGCCCGCCGCCGAGTTGACGGTGTTCTGCGGGTCGCTCGTCGGCGCGAGCCTCGGGTTCCTTTGGTACAACTCGTACCCGGCCGACATTTTCATGGGCGACGTCGGCTCGCTCGCGCTCGGTGCGGCGCTTGGCACGGTGGCCATCCTGATCAAGCAGGAGCTCCTCCTGATCGTCGTGGGCGGCATCTACGTGCTCGAGGGCCTGTCGGTGATCATCCAGGTTGCCTCGTTCAAGATGACCGGCAAGCGCGTGTTCAGGATGGCGCCCCTCCACCATCACTTCGAGCTCTCGGGTTGGAGCGAGCCGAAGGTGATCACCCGGTTCGTGATCGTCGCGATCATCTTCGCGCTCTTCAGTCTGACGACGCTGAAATTGAGGTAACAGGGCAGGTGGAACAGATGGGGGCCCGGTGAGCGAATTCTCGGTCCGCGGCATGCGCGTGGCGGTGATTGGTGGCGGACGGAGCGGTGTCGCTGCCGCGCTGCTGCTGCGCGATCGTGGCGCGATCGTCACGCTCACCGATGTGCGCGCGGACATTCCCGACGCGGCGCGTCTGCACGGCGCCGGGGTCACACTCGAGCTGGGCTATCACGATTCCCGCACGTTGCGTGCGGCGGATCTCATTGTCACGAGTCCCGGAGTCCCGTGGCACCTGCCGATTCTCGAGGATGCAAGAGCGACGGGCGTCCCGGTGATCGGAGAGATCGAACTGGCATCGCGTTGGCTGCGCGGCCGCATCATCGCGATCACCGGCACGAAAGGGAAGTCGACGACAACGACGCTCGTCGGGCGGATGCTGCAGGCGGCCGGGATGGGCGTCGGCGTGGGCGGAAACATCGGCACCGCGCTCGCGTTGCAGGTGGCCGCCTCGACGCCAGAGTCGATGCACGTCGTGGAAGTGAGCAGCTTTCAGCTCGAGGCAACCGACACGTTCCACCCGTGGATCGCGGCGATCCTCAACTTCTCGCCGGATCATCTCGATCGGCACGCGTCGGTCGACGAATACGCGGCGGCCAAGCGGCGGATCCTCGCCAACCAGGACGCGGGCGACTGGACGGTCGTGAATGCAGACGATCCGGCCGCCGTGTCGCTCGCCGAGATCAGCCGCGCGAGGCGAGCGTGGTTCGGGCTCGAGACGCATCTGGAAGAAGGCGTCACCGTCGCGGAGGACGCAGTCTGCTACGCCACCTCGTCGTCGCGACTGCCTCTCGTCCCGCTGATGGCGGTTCGATTGATCGGCCGGCACCTGCTCGCGGATGTCGTCGCGGCCGCGGCGATTGCCCGGCTGGCCGGCGTCACCGGCGACGCGATGGTGCGGGCGGTCGAGGGGTTCCACGGCCTGGAACACGCGATGGAACTGGTCGCGGAACACCGCGGTGTCCGCTTCGTCAACGACTCGAAGGCGACCAACGTCGAGTCGGCCCGGCGCGCGATAGAGAGCTTCGAGCGCGGGCTGGTGCCGATCATGGGCGGCCGTTTCAAGGGCGGCAACCTGCGCGAGCTGCGCGGACCGCTGCGCGAACGCGCGCGGGCCGTGGTGGCGATCGGCGAGGCGCGCGAACGAGTACGCGAGGCGTTGCTCGGCGCCGTCGACGTGCGGGAAGCCGACTCGATGCGCGAGGCGGTCGAGCGGGCATTCGAGCTGGCATCGCCGGACGGAACGGTGCTGCTCGCCCCGGCGTGCGCGAGCTTCGACATGTTCACGGACTACGCGGAACGAGGCCGCGTGTTCAAACAGGAGGTCGGGCGGATCGTCAGTGCGCCCTAGCGCGGCTCCCGCGCCGGGGGCCCCGCTGCCGGACGCGATTGAGCCGCGTGAACAGTGAGCAGTCGTCAGTCGGCCCGCGCGGTTGAGAGCGGGCTGCTGGGAACACAGCCCTGCCCCGGTCTGTGAGCCCGTGTCTCATCCCCGGCTGACTGATGACTGCTGACTGCCCACGCGGCGCACCCGGCCTGAAGGTCGGGCGTCCCACACTGTGGGACCTCCGGTCTCTGGACCGGGGGCAACAGACGTTTCGGATCCGGCTCATCCGGAGTTCAGGGCCGACATGGCGCGGAAACTGAAATCCGACAAGATCCTGTTTCTCGCGACGCTGCTGCTCGTGTGTGCAAGCATCGTCATGGTCTACAGCGCGTCGGCCCCGAGGGCCCTCGAGCACCCGCAGCAGCAGTTCGTGTTCCTCGTGAAGCAGGCAATGTGGGCGGCGCTCGGCCTGGCGATCCTCGGTCTCGCCATGCGGTTCGATTACCAGCACTTCAAGCAGCCCGCAGTCATCTGGACGATGCTCGGCCTGGCGGCGATCGGCCTGGTGGTCGTGCTGTTCGCGCCTGCCGTCAAGGGCAGCCACCGGTGGGTCGGCATCGGCGGGTTCGGCATCCAGCCATCGGAGTTCGCGAAACTCGCGGTCGTCGTCTTCAGCGCAGCCCTGCTCGAGCGGCGCATGTCACGCATCAACGACGTGGCCTATTCGCTGACGCCGATCGGCATCGTCATTCTCGCCATGGTCGGGCTCATCTTGCTCGAGCCCGATTTCGGGAGCGCGATGTCGCTCGTCGCCATCGCCGCGCTCGTGATTTTCGCTGCCGGACTCGCCTATCGCTACCTGCTTGGCGCGGCGCTCGCGATCGTCCCGCTGGCGGGACTGCTGCTCGTCGGCGCGCCGTACCGCCGCGACCGTCTCCTGGCATTCCTGGATCCCTGGAAGGATGCGCAGGGTACGGGCTTTCAACTCGTTCAATCCACGATTGCCGTCGGGACGGGCGGCGTGTTCGGCCGGGGGCTGGCCGCCGGGATCCAGAAGCTGTACTACCTGCCCGAGCCACACAACGATTTCATCTACGCGGTGATCGCGGAAGAAGTCGGTCTCGTCGGGGCCACCGCCGTCCTCGTCTGCTTCGCACTGATCACGTGGCGAGGGCTGCGCGTCGCGTCGCGCGCGCCCGATGCCTTCGGGGCGCTGCTGGCTACCGGAATCACCGGGATGATCGCGGTGCAGGCGTTCGTGAACATCAGCGTGGTGCTCGGTCTCATGCCGACGAAAGGAATCGCGCTGCCGCTCGTCAGCGCCGGCGGCTCGTCGCTGCTGATCAACACGCTGGCCATCGGAATCCTGTTGAACATCTCACAGCACGCCTCGGCTGAAGCACGAGGGCGGCGTGATTGACAGGGAAGCGAACCCGGATGGCAGGCGATCCATTGCGAGTCCTCATTGCGGGGGGCGGCACCGGTGGTCATCTCTTTCCCGGGATTGCCGTCGCCCGTGCCCTGAAGGCGCGAGTGCCGGATGCCGCCGTGTCGTTCGCGGGCACCGCGCTGGGACTCGAGGCGCGGGTGGTGCCGCGGGAAGGCTTTCCGCTCGACGTCATCCGCAGTGCCGGGTTGAAGGGCAAATCGGTGGCGGCGCTCGTGCGGGGCATGGCCCTGCTGCCGATGAGCGCGTGGGACGCGTGGCGCCTGGTCGCCGCTCGCAGGCCGCACCTCGTCATCGGCCTCGGCGGCTACAGCGCCGGTCCGATCGTGCTCGTCGCTGCGGCTCGGGGCATCCCGACGCTGCTCATGGAACAAAACGCCGTGCCAGGGCTGACGAACCGCGTGCTGGCCCGCATCGTCCGGGCGGCGGCGGTCACTTACGAGTCGACGTTGCCGTACTTCGGAGCGAAGGGGTTCGTCAGCGGCAACCCCGTACGGCCGGAGTTCTTCGAGGCGGGAGACGCTGACGGGAAGATCAACCACGGAACGCCGCCGCGAGCGGCACGGGTTCTCATCTTTGGCGGTTCTCAGGGCGCGCACGCGATCAACATGGCCATGGTGGAGGCAGCACCGGACCTGGCTGCCGCAACGGTTTCGGTTGACGTCACGCACCAGACGGGCGCCCGTGATCTTCACGTGGTACGGGACGCCTATCGGCAGGCGGGTCTCCCCGCACGCGTGGAGCCGTTTCTGTATGAGATGCATCGTGAGGTGAAGGCGGCCGACCTGCTGGTGTGCCGGGCCGGCGCGACGACGCTGGCCGAAATCGCGGCAGCGGGGCGGGCCGCGATCCTTATCCCGCTGCCGACGGCGACCGACGATCACCAGCGGCGCAACGCGGAAGTGCTCGCACGGGCGGGCGCGGCCGACGTCATCGACCAGCGCGATCTGACCGGGCGCGTGCTCGCCGATCGCATCCTCGCGCTCGTCGGCGATCCGGCGCGACGCGATCGGATGGCGGCGGCCGTCCGGGCGCTGGCCCGCCCGGACGCGGCGCACGTGATCGTCGATCGCGCGCTGGCGCTGGTGCGGGAAACAGTGCGTCTGTAGGCCCCGACCTGAAGGGCTGCACCTGCGGTCGCGCGACTTTCGGACTTCGGACATTCGGACCTCGGACGACGGAGAGCGGGGAAGAGTGCTGGGCAGGACGAAGCGAATTCACTTCGTGGGGATCGGCGGCAGCGGCATGAGCGGCATCGCCGAGCTGCTGGTCAACCTCGGTTACCAGGTGACGGGCTCCGATCTGAAGCCGTCGGAAGTCACCGCCCGCCTGGAGCGCCTCGGCATCCGCGTGTTCGAAGGACACGACGGGGCGCACGTCGGCGATGCGGACGTGGTCGTTTTCTCGTCGGCGGTTCGCGACACGAACCCCGAGATCGTCGAGGCCGAGCGGCGCCGGATTCCGGTGATACCGCGCGCCGAGATGCTCGCCGAGCTGATGCGCCTGCGCTACGGGGTCGCGGTAGCCGGCGCGCACGGCAAGACGACCACGACGTCGATGATCGCGCTGGTGCTCGAGCGAGGCGGCCTCGACCCGACCGCCGTCATCGGAGGGCGGCTCAGCGTGTACGGCGGCAACGCGCGCCTGGGCCGTGGCGACTACATGGTGGTCGAGGCGGACGAAAGCGACCGGTCGTTCCTCAAGCTCTCACCGGCCATCGCCGTGATCACCAACGTGGACTACGAGCACCTGGACAGCTACGGCGACTTCGATCATCTCTGCCAGGCGTTCGTGGACTTCGCCAACAAGGCGCCCTTCTACGGTGCGATCGTCGCGTGTGCGGACGACGAGCACCTGCGCGCCCTGTTGCCGCGCATGCGGCGCCGGGTGATCACGTACGGCATCGAGGCGGCCGATGCGGATGTCTACGCGACCGACGTGGTCGTCTCTGGATTCGCGGCCTCGTGCAACGTGCGGCAGCGGCTGCGTGTGCGGAACGGCGCGACGACCACGAGTGAACAGCTGCTCGGTGAGATCTGCCTGCGGGTGCCCGGCCGCCACAACCTGCAGAACGCGCTGGCGGCGGTCGCGCTCGGCTGCGAGGTGGGCGTACCGTTCGACTGCATCGCGGCCGCGCTGGGCGATTTCCGCGGCGCGGAACGCCGGTTCCAGGTGCACGGCGAAGCCGGCGGCGTGCTGGTTGTCGAGGACTACGGTCATCACCCGACCGAGATCGAAGCGGTCATCAGGACGGCCCGCGCCGCGGTGCCTCGCCGGTTGCTCGTCGCGTTCCAGCCGCATCGCTACAGCCGCACGAACCAGTTGCTCGACCGGTTCGGCCCCGCGCTCGCGGGCGCTGATGAAGTGGTGCTGACGGACATCTACGCGGCCGGCGAAGACGTCATCCCGGGCGTTACCGTCGATCTGCTCGCCGATGCCATCCGCCGCGCGGCCCCGTCGCTGCCGCTTCACGTCGTCCACCCGGTCGAGGATGTGCCGGCGGCGTTGGCCAGGCTGGCGAGGGCGGGGGACGTCGTGGTGCTGCTGGGCGCGGGGTCGATTGGCAGCATGGCCCCGAAAGTACTCGCTGCTCTCGAGAGGCGGCAGCTGTGATGCCTGTTACCGCACCTGCCGACAAGCGCTTCCTGCGCGCGCACGTGCGCCCCGTCCGGCGCCACGCGGCGTGGCGGACGGTGATGCGCATGGCACGGAGCGTCGCCGTCACCGGGGTCGTTGCCTTCGGCGCGTACCGCGCCGGCTCGATGCTGGTGACCTCGAGCGTGCTGCGGATCGACCGCTTCACCGTCAGGGGGACCGATCGGTTGTCGACGGGCGAAGTGCTCGCGCTGCTCGACGAGTTGCGGGGCCAGAACATCCTGCGCGCCGACCTCGAACGGGCGCGCCGCCACCTGCTCGACTCGCCGTGGGTAGCCGACGCGGTGTTGCGCAAGCGACTGCCGGCGTCGGTGGACGTCTCCATCACCGAACGGCGGCCGATCGGGATCGCCCGGCTGCCGGGCGGCCAGCTGTTTCTCATCGACGAGCAGGGCACGGTGATCGAC
>Ga0153916_10001780_pt1 | contig 15655 bp, 11 predicted proteins | sample Opewatmetagenome_FD_109642 | JGI IMG/M metagenome (GOLD analysis project Ga0153916, IMG submission 109642) | Freshwater wetland microbial communities from Ohio, USA - Open water 3 Core 3 Depth 4 metaG | ecosystem: Environmental > Aquatic > Freshwater > Wetlands | place: USA: Ohio, Lake Erie...
GCGTGGTGCCCGCAATTTCACGGACTAGGTTAGACATTTCATAAAGCTTGTCATACTTGACGCCCGTGTCGATGCCGTAAAGAGCCATCAGGGCTACCATAGCCTCTTCTAGGACCAAACCACCCTGTCCCTCACCGATACCGGTAAAGGCACCATGGAAGACTTCAGCACCGCTTAGTATGCCTGCTATCGTGTTGGCTAAAGCCAGGCCGCTGTGGTTATGGAAATGCACCTCTACCGGTATGGTGACCCTCTCCTTTAATTTTCGAACCACGTAACCGGCTCCCTGCGGAGTGAGTGCGCCAAAGGTATCCACCACAACCACCGAATCTGCATGGCCGTCCCTGATGACGCTTTCGATCAGGGTGAAATATTGGTTCAACTCCCTTCTGCAACCGTCGGTGGGAAACAAGATGGTATAGAGGCCCATTTCTTTCGCCACCAGAGTCGCTTTGATGGCGGTCTCGATCACCCGTTCAAAGGGCCAGCGGAAGCCATATTCCACGATCGGCTCGCCCGTATTCACCCCAACGGTAATACAATCCACGCCACAGTCGGCCGCCTGTTTGATCTCGTCCGCCACGGCACGGCAAACAACAGATACCTTGGGACCCAATTTTCGTTTCACGATTTCCTTGGTAAGGGCCACATCCTCAGGCGACACGGACGGCATAGCGGGTTCAATGCGGTAAACCCCTAAGCTGGCCGATTTCTCAAGCATCCTGATCTTGTCATCGCTGGAGAAGACGATGCCGGCCTGCTGCTCTCCATCACGCGCGGTACAGTCATGAATCTTCACTTTTTTGGGGGGGGTGAAATCCTTGGTGACCTCTTCTATGAAGTTCCAGGGGCTGACCCACCAATTCTCTCTTCTCCATGGTTTTTCCTCCATTGTTAATCTCCTTTCCTATGATGAATGTACATTTTCACAATCTCCATGTGAACCAGAATCAAGGGCTCTTAGACCCTCTGCACTTCCGTAGTGACGTATAAGCGGAAACTCGTCATCGAGATCGAAGCCTAGGAGGGTACAGCCGGACTCGCCATTATCAAACGCCAAGCTGATAACCGGATAACTGCTTAACCTACTCGAGGTGGTTCAGGGACGGGAGTGCCGCCAATTTGGCCTACCACCCCCATCATGTCTTGCAAACCCCAGTGCTCCACCACCTTGTCGCCGGCAATCCGATCAATACCTACCCCGGTCATTATAACCCGTTTGCCAGTAGCTGGAATCCCCAAGAACGGCCCTTTATGAGTTGCTTTCATGGTCCAATAAGTAAAGACAAGATCCCCTTCCGCAACCTGGAAGAGAATTGTCGACTCCATGTCGCCAAACGAAGTCACGAATCGCTCGTGGCGCTGCTTCCATGACTCCAGAGTTTTTGGTAGTCCTGCAGGCCCGTGATACACAACATCTGGAGAAACTGCCGCCATGGCGGCATCAGTTTCTTCGGGAGCGAGATAGTGCTTAGCTGCCACTGTTTTGATCTTCGCAAGATGTTCTTTAGTATTCATGGTTTCCTCCTTTCTTTGATGCAGCTGATGTCAACGGGATTGAAGGCATACGCTGATATATGGTTCGTGATTTTCCTTCCCAGGGGCCGGCATCTACGTTCTCCAAGGAACACTCGCACTGTGGTATACGGTAAAGTTCTTCAGACCTTATTCCTCACATTTGGTTTACCTGTGAAGCCAGTTCCGAAACCGGCCTCTTGAGCTGCCCATGCCCCTGCAACCCGGCCACTGAATATCGAGGGCCCAAGCATCGTCCCTTCCAGTCCCGCAGCGCCGTTGATATGCCCGCCAGCCATACCTGCCACCTCTCCCGCAGCATAAAGACCAGCGATGATTTGGAAATGCTTGTTTAACACGCGGCACCTGACATCCGTCTTAATGCCACCCAAGCTCTTACGCGCCAGAGGAAAAAATTGTATTGCATAAAATGGTGGCGTATCAAACTTCTTCGACTCTTTGAGAGGTTTGCCGAAATCAGGCTCTCTCTCAAGGCCCCTTTCGCAGGCTTGATTGTACCTCTCTACGGTAGAAAGGAAGGTCGGAAGATCAACTCCCATTTGGCGCCCAAGATCAGCAAGTGAGTTAGCCTTCCGGATATAAGGAGAGTTCTCAAGCAACTCTTGAACCTTGTCGTGCAGGAATTTGTCGCCAATCTGGTAGTACGGATCGGCAACAAACATATTTGCTGTCATCGGGGCATCGATCACCGCCCCCACACAGGGCGGATCTTGGGCCATAAACACAGGGGTTCCCGTTGCTCCTCCAGAAACCGATTCATCATGAAAGCGCCGTCCCTGCTGGTTGATCCAGATGTAGCCAGGAATCCCGCGCACGGCAAGACCCCGTCTGCCTTTCGGGTCGCGGTAATCCGGTGTCGCGTAAACATAGAACCATATCCGATCCATGTGGGTTAGATATCCGCCTATTTCACGGACGAGCCTATGGCCTGCTCCCGTGGCTCCGACCCCACCTCCTTCCATAATCTTGAAGCGTTTAAGATCAGGTCTTACCTCCAAAATCATGTCGAGATTTCCGCTGAAACCACCTGTAGCGACAACAACGGTTTTGCTCTGAATTTCTGTCATTTCCCCGCTTTTAACGTTGACTGCCTTCAGACCACAAACCCTGCCGTCTTGGATGACGATTTTGTTGACCGCCGTGGAGGTGATGATCTCCCTCACTCCCAATTTCTTAGCCGTTTCGATCAGGGACGTTGTAAGACCCAGGCCGCCGTCCTTTGGCAAGTGCCAGCGTGGGGCTCGGTTTCCCTCAAAGGGCACCAGGTCGACCCATTTCACTCCAATCCCCTCGGTCCAGAAATAAAAATCGTGAAGGGAATGCTCAATATAATACCTCGCCCACTCTTCGTCTGCGGCCCCTTGTCCCCACTTAACCCAATCCTCAAATGCATCGTCCGGAGTATCATGGATTCCATGTGATTCCTGCAGAGGACTGCCAACAACAAAACATCCCCCAGTCGATATGATTGATGCCCCTCCCAAGGTCTCAGCCTGCTCAATTAAAACAACTTGGGCCCTAGCTTTTCGGGCCTCTATGGCCGCAGCCAGGCCTGCTCCCCCTGAGCCAATGATTGCAACATCAACCCCTAACATACCAGCGCTGATCATGAAAAAATCCTCCCTAACGCTTGAATATTGGTCAAAATAGTATCAATCACAGTTATCGATCCCGTTCCCCGGCTTTTCCTAATTTTTGGATACCGTTCGAAGTCCGATAAACCAGGTTCTTGTAGCACGAGGGTATCCTCGAATTCTACTTTTGCTGAGCAAAGTACCTCTCGTTCTACGCAATTCCCTACATGCGCCTTGCGATGTTCAATTTACTTGGGAAAACCTCTTCCGAACGGAAAAAAAATTTACCGAGATCCGAATCTCAGGAGAGTTCTATCCAGATCTTTAAGGGTAGTACGACCCACCAGCGCCATTGCAAGAATAATTTCGTCACGTAACAATTGTAGGACATGGCGTACGCCTGCTTCACCATCCACAGCTAGTCCCCACAAATAAGGTCGCCCAATTAATGCAGCCTTCGCGCCTAGGGCAATAGCTTTAACTACATCTGTGCCACGACGAATTCCGCCATCTACTAAAATGTCGATCTGCCCTGCTGCTTGATCCACGATTTCTCGTAAAGCTTCAGTAGTGCCTATGGTGGTATCCAGTTGGCGACCCCCGTGATTCGAAACAATAATGCCCGCTACCCCTTGTTCTATGGCAAGCTTAGCATCCGCTGGGGCCAGTACCCCCTTAAGCACAATGGGCATGTGCATAATAGAACGTAACCAAGGGATGATGTCCCACGTTAAGCTACTATCCCACTGTTCACTAGCATATTTCGCTAAAGAAGAATTCCCAGGGGCGCACGCAGGTTTATCAAGGGCATAGCGTTCAAGGTTTCTCAGGCTCAGTCCGTTGGGAGGATAAAAACTATCGCGGACATCACGCTCGCGACGCCCTAAACAAGGAACATCCACTGTCAGACACAACGCCGAATAACCCGCTGCCTCTGCCCGTTGGACAAGGTCACGGGTAACGGCACGGTCACGATAGCAATACAACTGGAACCAACGCTGCCCTGAGGAGGCAGCGGCTATTTCTTCGAGAGTGTAGCTTGCTACGGTACTCGCCACCTGGACAATCTGTTCCGCCGCCGCCGCTCGCGCAACGGCGCATTCTCCTTCTGGGTGTGCTAGCATATTACACCCGCAAGGTGCAATCATCACAGGCATACTGAGCGCCTGACCGAGTACCGTGGTACGAATATCGATCTGATCAACGTTCACCAATACTCGTGGTAAGAGACGAATTCGTTGCCACTCACGCAGGTTATCGTCTACGGTGAATTCATCATTTGCACCCCCAGCATAATAATTGAAGGCCATTGGGGGGAGTCGTTTACGTGCCAAAACTTCATATTCGTGAAGATTAGTCGGCTTTCCCATGAGTAACCTCCGATCAGTGAGGGATTTACGAATCTTCGCGTCCTGTGCAAAATCGGATACGGAGCTATGTTAGTCCTCCCTACACCCGTTTCGTTAATAAATCGTTTGAGCAGATTGGAAATTCGTATAACTCCGGTTCCTCTCCGGGGCTTGAGTTATGCGGACCCCGGTCATGACAATCGGCATTTTCAGGTACCGGATAGTCTTTAAGTGTTACTGTTTTATGGTTTTTTCCTTTCTCTGTGAAATGGCGTCTAATTTCTCACAGCTGGAGCCTACAATCCATAACGGAGGTTTACCTAGTTTACCTAATAAGTTTTACATCTATACACCTTGCACAATGCTGTCCTCAGGGGCCAGCCACCGTTTATGGGGTTAAGGCGGTCAGGATTATCATCCATCACCACATTTATATTCGATTCCCATACTCCTCCCAACCAAGGTTCCTCCCCGGGTAATTCCGGAAACCACCATCCATGTTCCGCATGGACGACATGGGGATCTATCCCATCGAAATATTTACACCTCTGCCTTACTCTGCCTCGGACGGTTTCTATCCAAACCCAATCCCCGTCTCCAATACCGAGTTTTTTTGCTGCCTCCGGGTGAATTTGAACCTGCGGATCAGGACGTTTTTTCCGAATTGACTCTATTTGGCGATGCTCTGAGTGGTAATATGGGTTGAACTTGCCGCCCGTAATGAGCATCAGGGGATAATCCTTTGCCAGCTCAGGGGCGCTAATCGTACTTTCTTTTGGCTCTCGGTAGCTGGGTAGAGGATCATATCCCAGCTTTTCTAAGATAGTAGAGTAAAGCTCCAGCTTGCCTGTTGGAGTACCGAATCCCCCAACTTTTTCATACTTCTTATACTCATTGGGCACAAGGTTGAGCCCATCCTTTTCACCCATAAACCTCCGAAAGGTTGTCCCAAGAGGCCCTAGTCGGAAATCGTAAACCTCCTCCAGTGTTTTCCATGGCCAATACTCATTCTGGCCCAGCCTTATGCCCAAGCCGCGCCAGAGTTCGTAGTCTGTCCAATATTCAAACTCCCCAGGTGACTTGGCGGGCAGTGCCGCCTCTCCAGCCACGATGTTTGACATCTGTACGACAACCCCTTCAAAATAATCTCTTTCAAGCCAGCAAGCGACTGGAAGTACGTAATCTGCGAGTTGTGCACTGGGAGTCAGCCAGAAGTCATGTACGACATATAAATCAAGGCTCTTTAGGGCCTTATAAACGAGTTTAGTATTTGCTTGGGTTATCATTGGGTTACTATACGTCGAAATGCAAGCCCTCACCGGATATGGGTCGCCAGTAATCATCGCCCTGAGGGTGAGAGGAAAATTAGCATAGCCATTTAAGGGGAGTGCAAAGCCCCATAGTTGACTATTATACTTGCAGATCATATCACGGCCTTCGGCGGCAAGAAATTTGAAACGATCCACGCCAATTTGCTTTTTCTTTTGCTGAGGAGAAAGCATATCAAACTGTTCCATCTTCGTCCCGGCCCCGGTACTGACATCACCCGATACCGGACCGGGGATGTAAATGCCGCCTTCGACATCGATGTTGCCCACGATGGCAGCAAGTATGATTTTTGCCTGTATGGCCTCCATGCTGTTCTCCAATTGCTCCAATCCTAATCCATGACGACAAATCCCGGGCCTTTCTGTGGCAAACATTCGTGCCGCTTCCCTGATCTTCTCTGCGGGCAACCAGGTGATCTCCGCTGCTTTCTGCAATGGATATTCCTTGGCTCGCTCGGCAACCTTGTCAAAACCATGGCACCACTTCTGCACAAATTCTTTATCATAAAGCCCCTCCTCTATAATCACATTGATCATTGACATCAGGAGTGCTGTATCCGTTCCTGGTCGAAGCTGGAGCCAAATATCAGCCATCTTAGCAGTTTCAGTCCTTCGGGGGTCGATCACAATGATCTTACTCCCCATCTTCTTGGCATCACGTAGGGTCTTCCATACGCGTGAGTGGGCTTGTTCAGGATTGCTGCCTATCAAAAGGATGCTCTTAGTCATCAGCTTGCCATTGGCATCGGTTCTGATCTCCAACGGTGCGTCAGGGGTTAACTCTATCCAGCCGATCATGGATGCGGATGCAGACAAATGAGGCCCTAAACAGATTGTCCCCGAGCCGATAAGGTTAGGGGAACCCCAGAGATTCGCAAACCGTTGCCTTGGCCAAAGAGTGGTCCTGTCTGTACCAGCCGTTATCGCCAGCGATTCAGGCCCGTATTTTTCCTTAATTTGTTTGAGCTTACCAGCTATTTCATCAAGAGCCTGCTCCCAGCTAATCCTCTCCCACTTGTTTTCTCCCTTGTCCCCCACTCTCTTGAGTGGAAATTTCACTCTATCCGGATGGTAAATATACTCCTTCGCTCCTGCTAACCTCAAACATCCCTTCGTCCGCGGCAGCACTATCTCCACCCTAGGATCAGTACGATCCTCTTCTATTTTGACCAACTTTCCATTCTCTGAATGTACCGCAACTCGGCATTTGGAGTGGCACCAGCGACATACGGCTCTTTTTACTTGCTCCGCCATGTTCCCTTCTCCTTTCCTTCCATTCTAGTTCTCTGTTCTCAACTTTTTTCGGTACCGAGGCTTAAGAACATCCCTTATGAACTCGACAGAACACTCCACACGCAACCATCGCATCCGCCACAACTACCTTTGCCCTTCTCGCACAAAGGTGGGCGCAGTGGCCTTCCCAATGCCTGAACTTCCTCCTATTACTAGTGTTGTGTCTCAGAAATACGTTGAAGAAATATTACCCGTACCAGGTCGGGCGAGGGTATCACAGGAGCTTCACAGCGGTAACCTTGTTCTGTAGATGAACCACTGGCAGTGGTTCGAGATTCCATTGTACCCTTAAGGATATCGATATCTGCCCTGCATTTTCAGAAACAACCACATTTGTGAAGCGATGAGGATATCCTGGCCCGACCTCCAACATGCGACTTTTCTAATTTATTTCTGAGACACGACACTCTAGGGCAACGCGATCTTAGAAATGTTCTGCCATCGCGCTTCTCCTTTTGTGCATTCCCGCCCCGTTTGCGCACCGGTTATGTCAAAGCTCACCGGGGCGCTGGTCACGCGCATGCGGTGAACCGACTCGTTATTAACGCAGTCGGCACCCTGCGGAGAGATATCTTACCGGCTAACGGGATATCTTAGCTTAGCACTCGCCGCCTTAAAAGGAAAAACAACTTCCTCTTCATTTCCATGATATTGAATTATCACTTGGGTGTCTTCGTTCATCAACTGGTGTTTCGCCTTCTGTGAAGGTTTGAATGATAGTCCTTCCCCAAATGGAGTCCAAAATTTTCCCCTTTCCAGAGCGGCGATTACTTTTTCTTTATCCAGGGCACCCGCACGTTCGATCGCCTTCAACAAAATATCCATACTCCCATACCCCAGCCCAACGCCTGAACGTGGTCCATAGCCGGGCTTAAATTTATCGAATCGAGCCACCCATTCCTTCATTCCAGGTATATTGGTTTTTGGAGACCAAAGTTGGACAAACGCAAGGCCATCTCCCTCTTCACCGAAATCTTTTCTGACATTCCCTGAATCTACGAGCAGTTTTAATTTAGGATTTACCTCCAGAGTTTTGCTCTGGCGGGCTAATTGTACATAATCCATTGCAAATCCTGCCACATATAGTATTTCAGGATCCTTCACTTTCACTTTACCCAGGATCGCAGAAAAGTCTGGACTCCTTGACTTAAAACTCTCTCCCAAGATCAAGTCGAAACCCGACTCTTTAAAAAATTGTTTTGCATAATCATATGCAAGTGTCCCATAGATTCCATCTTCGTATAACATTCCAATGGTCTTGGGTTTTGGAGACAGGCTTCCCAAAAATTTAACCGCTGTCATTTGACGTTGATAATCCCAGATAAATACATGGAAGTAGCCAGGCATTTGACCGAAGGTCTCTTCAACCTTGAGCGCAGACGATGAACAATGAATAATGAGAGGGTTGTAACCCTTGATGCTCTGCAGCATACTGAAATCCGGTACGCTGCCGAGACCACCCACCAGCGCGAAGACCTTATCTTTCGTAAGTAACTTTTCCGCAACCGCAGCGGCCGTATTCGGTTCTGCCTTTGTATCTTCAACTCGCATCTCTATCTTGCGTCCAAGAATCCCACCCTTCTCATTTGCTTCAAAGACAGCAAATTCACAACCTGCAGCAACGGCTTGCCCCACTTCTCCGAGGAAGCCTGTTGTCGGCACAGGCACACCGATCACTATTTTAGAGGTTTGTGAAGAACTTATGTTAGGAGCTAATACAACACCTGAGATTAGAACGAGGATGCCTACTATCATCACCGTATTTTCCAATATCCTCCTTTTCATATACCGTTTCCTCCTTTCACCAAATAGTTGTCCTGTCCAATACCTTCAATGAACAAATGGATGATTCCCCTTCTCCTGTTTTGATTTTGGTTTTCCACTCACCCCCTTTCTGTAATGGAATACTTAAACGCCCAGGTAGGCTTCCCTTATCTTTTCGTCATCGTAGAGGTTGCTTGCTGATCCCTCTAAGACAACCTTTCCCTGTTCCAAGACGAAACAGTAGTCTGATATTTTTAAGCATATCTTGGCATTCTGTTCTGCCAGAATGATCGCTGCATTTGCAGTCTTCTTAATTTTAGCGATCGACCGATACAACTCTCCAACGAGTTTTGGAGCCAAGCCCGAGGAAGGCTCATCCAATATCATCACTTTTGGCTTGATCATCAAAACTCTGGCGATTGCCAGCATCTTTTTTTCGCCACCGCTCAAAGTTCCAGCGAACTGGCTTTTTCTTTCTTCTAGAACCGGGAAAAGCTGGAAGACCTCCTCCATCGGATTTTTGGCGGCTGTGGCTCTCTTCTTCGCGCATACATCGTAAACACTCTGGAGATTTTCCATGACGGTTAAATCGCTAAAGCACCATGCCCCATCGGGGCAAAAACCGATCCCCTCCCGCGCCAGTTTCCAAGTGGGGACTCCCGAAAGATCCATGCCATCAAGGATTAACTTCCTGAATTTACAAGCAACCGTTCCCATGATGGATAGCAGGCTTGTCGATTTACCCGCCCCGTTCGCTCCGAGAATGCCTACGGTACGACCAGCTTCAGCCTTTAAAGACATTCTCTGTAAAGCGATGACATTTCCGTAGTGGGCACTCTCCACTTCTGCTTCAAATATCATCGAAACTAATGTCCTCCCCCAGATAAACTTTTTGCACTTCTGGTGATCTCAGGACTTCCTTTGGGACTCCTTCCGTAAGGAGCTTTCCATTACTCATCACAAATACATAGTCGCATAGCGTGGTAATGACACTCATGACATGTTCAATCACTAATATGCCTACACTAAGTTTGTATATTTCTTGAAGAAGAACCAGCGTGTCTTGCGTATCTTGAATGCCAAGTCCTGCCATGACTTCATCGATGAGGATGATTCTGGGCCCGCAGGCGAGGACCCGAGCTAATTCCAAACGCTTCAATTGAGGCAAATTCAGGGATCTACACTCGGTATCCAGTAATTGCGTCATCCTGCAAAAACTGGCGACCCCCTCCGGTGAAGCAAAACCGATCCCCTTGGCATGGTGCTCAGTATAAGCCATCGCAGTGTCGAGGATCTCTCGTACATTTAGTTTCTTTGGTATAATGGGGATTTGAAATGTTCGGGCAATACCGCATTTGGTGATTAAATTGGGGCTTAGACCTGATAGCTTTTTGCCTCTAAAAGAGATCTCTCCGGAAGCGAGGGTTGCAAAGCCGGTGATTGCAGATACTAAGGTGGTCTTACCAGCTCCATTGGGGCCGATTAACCCTATAATCTTTTTTGGGGGACATGTGATGGAAATATTATCCAAAGCCTTTAGCCCCCCAAAATGAACCGAAACATTTTGTATGACTAACTCTTCTTCCATAAATTTGTGCATTGCCTCACGATTCTTTTTAATAATCCTAGTATTCCGTCAGGCATGAGGGTAATACATAGAATAATCACAGCTCCTACAACCAATTGATAGCCATAGCTTCCTATAAGATCCTTGGTCTTTTCCTCAAGAATCCGAAGGACGACTCCCCCGATAATCGGACCCAGAGTGCTATCGACGCCTCCTAATAGGGCGATTGCAAAGGGGAGAACACTCCAGAGAGGATTAAATGCGTCCTCTGGTACAATAAAGCCATAAAGTCCGCCATATAGGGCACCCGCCAGGGCGGCAAGCCCCCCCGACACGCCAAACGTGATTATCTTTGTTTTGACAACAGGGATTCCGCTAGAAAAGGCCAATTCAGGATGTGAACGTATCAAGAAGGCGGCTACACGAAGCCTCAGTTGGAGAAACCAATCGGAAATGATCATTGCAAAAATAAGAAAGAGGATGCACATCAGAAGTTGAAGCCGGCGATTCCCGCCCCAAAAAACATAAGGGGTGATGCCTGCTGCTCCACCAGTAATAGGGCTTAATACAAGCGCAACCACCGGCAGGGCCAAAGAAAATGCAAATGTCGTAATGGCAAAATACATACCTTGTAACTTCAGTAGAGCCCTGCCGAATAACAAGGCAATGATGATCGCAAGAATAATCCCTATCAGCCAGGAACCAATGACTCCCAAATAAACATGGAGGATCGCCGTTGAGTAAGCCCCTATACCAAAAAAGGCAGCCGTTCCAAAAGAAATCTGCCCGGTGCGGGCCAGGATGTCCCAAGAAATTGCCAGGATGGTTAATATCGTTATCCCCAGGGTGATTTGGACATAAAAGGGATCTCCATACAAAGCCAATAGTCCACCACACAAGAGAACGATAAGATAGGAAACCCAGCTACGAGCTAACCACCCCATTTGCAAAACTGACTGTCTTTCCATCATTGCGTCTTGTTCTTTCCCTTGAATATCCCTGTCGATTTAGTGTTTTTTCCCGAGTATTCCAGTGGGCTTAAAGATGAGTATGAACATTAATATGAGAAAACCAACGCCATACGCCCAACTGGCCCCCGAAGGCAGAAAGGTAGAAACCATCCCCTCAGCCAAAGAAACAATGAGAGCCCCCAATATGGCGCCAGGAATGCTTCCTATCCCGCTAGCAACTACCACAGCGAAGCTTTTGATTCCCAATTCAAGGCCTACCGAAGGATGTATGTAAAATAAGACGGCCAACATGGACCCTGCGGCACCCGCAAAAGCTCCTCCGATCACGAAGGAAAGGCCATAAGCCCGGAAGACATTTACACCACTGTACTGAGCTAATTCTGAATGAGAGCTTGTCATCCGCATCATCATTCCGTACGATGTGCGGCTCACGAGGTAGATCAGGAGTAAATAACAAACCATCCCCATGATACCAACAAAGAGAAAATTCCCCGGGATAATAATCGCGCCTATTTTATAGGTAGGTAACATCTCTACGCTCATCGACCTGAGGTTCGGGGTGAAAATCAGCATCGCGAGATTTGTCAACAAAATCGACAATCCGAAAGTGGCCAGCAGTTGGTTATGATGTTCTGCCTGTAACACTCTGTAGAGAAAAACTCTAAAAACAATATACGAGAGAAAACCAATCGCAACGAAAGAGATCAACGCTGAAACATACGGGGAAATTCCATAGAGAACGTACAACCAGTAAGTCAAGTAAGCCCCCAACATGACGAATTCCCCATGAGCAAAGTTGACGATCCGGGTTACCCCCAGTACAAGAGAGATCCCTGAAGCAATCGTTGCAATGAGACCAGCCACTAAAATAGAAAGGACTATACTCTGAATTACTGTCGTTGCGGTCATACCCTTACCTGCATCTAGATGAACGAGAAGATTGCTTCCAAGGTGAGCACCTACTAGATGCTACCGGCCCGACAGCGGTAGACCTACCCCTATCGTACTTTCTTCAAGCGTTGCACGGAAGCTGCCGGTCTCATCACTACACCCCTTATTCCAAATAAAACTGGTAATGCTTATTCTTCTCGAAAATTGGCAGATTTAGGAACTGATTTCCCAGACCTTTTCGATGAGTCCTGGAAGAGAGGCCCCTTTTTCTTCGCCCGACTTTGCCGTTGATGACGAAAATGGATCGTTCTTCTCATATGTTCCTCCATGGCCTGCGACGCTTTCTCAGGATCTTGCGCTCGGATTCCCTGGAGGATCGCCTCGTGTTCTTTCAATGCCACCCGTAACCGCCCGCGATCGTTGCGACTGCCGTCCACATCTCTCCACAAGGTCATGACGTTTGGCGTGATCAGACTTATAAGAGAACGCAACATGGAATTCTTGGAGTATTCGGCGATCTTCAGGTGAAACATTAGGTCTTCTTCATAACTTTGGGCTCTCATCTCCACTTGTTTTCGAAACTCGCCATGGGCACGAACAAGTTCTTCGGTTTCGAAGTGCGAGGCCCGAACGGCCGCAAGACGAGCTGCTTGGACCTCCAGCAGGCTTCGCGTCTCCATCAACGAATCTAAATCATCTTTTTCAAGATTGAGAACATTCGAAATCAGACCTTCAAGGGCCTTCACACCCAGATTGGCAACCACAGTTCCGCTTTGCGGAATCGCCTTTAAGATCCCGTAAAACTCAAGTTTTTTTAAGGCCTCCCGGATATGCCCTCGTCCAACACCGAACCGTTCTGCAAGGGCTCTCTCGGGCGGCAGGCGATCTCCGGGCTTCATTATGCCCGCGGCGATCATATCTCTGATCTGTTGGATGATGATATCCGCGGGCTTTTTTAATTCAATCTGCCGAAAATACTCCATGGCAGGATGTACTTTTGTTTTCACAGCCTTCTCAGAAATCGCAAGTCGTGTTTTGGTTAACCAATTTTTGGTTAACCAATTACCACATCCGAGAATGGTTGTCAATAGAAAAATAGGAAAAATGGATGGCAAACAGGTGTAGCAGTAATGCAAATATTATCGGCAAGAAGATAGGGTACCCCAGTACATCCTGCATATCATATAGCCCGTTCGGCTGGTTCACCACCCAAAGGGCTGCCCTGACTGCACCGCGGGCGAAGTTGTCCCGGCTGTGAGCCCGGTGAATAATCTCCAACCTCTCCCCAATTCCTCCGAAGAGGACCGTGTGTTCTCCCACGATATCTCCCGCACGGATCACCTGCATCCCGATCTCGTCTTTTGTCCTCTCGCCTACCATTCCTTTCCTGCCGTAGACGCCCACCTTACTAAAATCCCGTCCGACGGCCTTGCCGATCAACTCTCCTAACTTCACCGCTGTGCCGCTGGGTGAATCTTTTTTCAGGCGGTGATGGGCCTCAACAATCTCGATGTGATATTCTCCCGTGAAAACGATACGCTCGTCTGTACGCTCTCCGAAGGAGGGAAGAACATTCTCATTTTGAAAGGCCAAAAACTCAAAACCGCCGCGGAGAAAGAAGACCGCTTCAAGACCTACCATGGCAAAGACGGCGCCCCCTGGTGGCAAACGTTTACATGAATCCTATCGAGTTTGGCAAGTCCATGAGCTCAAAGACGGCAAAGCTCTCAGTGATAGCATCTTTAACCCCTTTGCTCAAAGCGGGCCTGAAGTGAGTGAAAGGAACCTATAACAAATTCCCTCTTCATTTAATCATACCTATTTCAACCAGTAATCGTCGAGCTTCAAAGTTACCGTGGATTGAAGATAGGTGAAAGAAATAACCGAAAGGGACTTGGCAGAACTCCATTTTACGAAGGCTCAATATCTGCTATACATCTTCTGTTTTTTGACCGTCCATAAATGCTACGATTTGATTTTGATATGTTGAATGCTCGATTTTTATCTAAAATCGTAGACCTCGGAGATCGTGATGACCCGTAGGTTCTGACCTACCCCAATTCTAAAGGCAAAATTTGGGTAATATTTGTGTCTCTTTTATAACCCAAATGGAAACTGCTGGATCGAAAATTAAAGAGGATTTTTGAGGCTGATCTCCGGGGATTTGGGTAACAAAAAATCCATTTCCACTCGGAAAGGAAAGATACGATTCCCCTGAACCCCTCTTGATTCCTCACCTGTCCTTTTCAATCTCTATCCCCCTCTTTTTCTTCTCCCCCCCCTTGCAACTCCTTACTCCCTATCATGCTTCCTTCCCTTGTTCTCCCTTCGCTCTCTCTTTTCCCGATGTAGTAGAGCATTTCCTGTAACTTTCCCTTCCAAAAGGTCATAGGATAGAGTATATTACAACCGTAATCAGCGGTAGACACTATGAAAAGAATTATTCCGATAATTGTTATCATTCGGTCGCAGGTACGAATACCTCATCCGCAAGTTCTCCGAGGGCGGCTGAGAAAGAACACCAGGCATGAGAGAAGGCGAAGAATGCAAAGAAAATAGGAGACTTAAAGAAATGGCTTTACGACCAGATTGAAACAGCCAGAGATAAATTCCACGATGATCTAAGTGTGAAGTGAACATTCTACCAGAAGGATTGGAGAGATCATCGGACTGGAGTGAGGTTTTTCGATATTTCCATTGAGGATTTGGATAAGCTGAAGAACTTTTTACCCCAAACAAATCGTCTCCTTTGAAGAACTCCTGATGTCCCAGGTCGTCCAACAAGAAGCCCTCACGAGGTTGCTTGGGCTACCGAATGGTTTGACGAAGAGCCTGTTGACAGATCGGAATTCTTTTATAAGGAGAAAGGTATGAAAAAATGTTAACGAATAAACAAGAACCAACAAAGCAACCAGACCCGCCAAAATCGGAGACCGCCAAAGCTCGAACAAGGCTAAGTAAATATTGTACGGGGAATGGGATTGATATAGGCTATGGGGGCGATCCTATTGTTCCTTCTGCAATAACTATGGATATGCCTAAACCATACACTAACCTAGGAGACGCTCCGCAGAATTTATCCGGGGATGCTCGGTGTTTGTATTGGTTTAATGGGGCTGTCTTGGATTATGTTTATTCTTCTCATCTGCTCGAAGACTTTAAGGAAGAAGAAATCCCGGGGGTTTTAGAGGAATGGTTTAGGGTAATACGACCAGGCGGATTTTTCGTACTTTATTTGCCGGATCAACCTGCCTATGAAGCATATTGTAATAGTAAGGAGACGAAACCTAACCCAGGGCATAAAATAAGTAATTTTGGTTTAAAATATATCAAGGAAGTTATGGAAAAATATTTCCATGGAAGATATCAGCTAATTCATGAA
>Ga0153916_10001781_pt1 | contig 15652 bp, 14 predicted proteins | sample Opewatmetagenome_FD_109642 | JGI IMG/M metagenome (GOLD analysis project Ga0153916, IMG submission 109642) | Freshwater wetland microbial communities from Ohio, USA - Open water 3 Core 3 Depth 4 metaG | ecosystem: Environmental > Aquatic > Freshwater > Wetlands | place: USA: Ohio, Lake Erie...
CATCGAGGCCGGGAAAGAGGCGGTATCGCGCTCCCCCGAGATGCTCCCGTACCGGCGGAACCTTGCGTAGATCTCCGCAAGGTTCCGCCGGTACGGGAGCATCTCGGGGGAGCGCGATACCGCCTCTTTCCCGGCCTCGATGGCCAGCGGGTACTTTGCGAGCCATGCGTAGTTGCGGGAGAGCGCATAGTAAATGCCGGCGCCCTTCTCGCGGCGCAGTGCCTCCTGGTACTCCAGTATGGCCCGGGCATAGTCCCCCTTCATCTCGAAGATCGAACCATCAATGACCCGCTGGACAGCCTCATCGTGCGCGGCGGAGTGCCCGGGAGCTTCCGGGGAGGTGCCATCAGCACGGGGCTGCCCCACGGTGCCGCACCCGGAAAACACACACAGCAGTGCGGCAACCGGGAGAAGGGCCAATTTGCTTGATTTTGCGTGCATTGAGCAGTCGAAGTCAAAAAATATACCACTTCACCCCCTGAATAACAAGGAGATCACGCGGTGTGGGGACGGAGCAAGGGGCATCTCAACTCCCCCGCACCGGCAGCAGAACTATGGTGTGGACAGAAGCCAGTGCCATTTGCCGCGCGCAAATCGCACAGCCACATCTCTCGCCCACTGCCCGAGTGAGCTGTCACCTTTCTTTTGTACATATTCCCCTTCGGTGATCCATCTGTGTAACGCGCCGGCGATGGCGAATTCCTCCTCCTCATTGCTCCCGGCCATCTGTTGCACAGGTCACAGAGGGTGGCATGGAGCTTGATTGTTATGCGCGCAGGCAGTAGCTTTCTTACTGGAGGCCCGCTGTTCTTGCCCTCTTTTTGAGGGCCGTTTCTGATGAATAGGGTACAGGTTGTGTGATCACACCCGGGGGAACCCTGGTGTGACCGCTCCCACAGCCATTTCTTCACATTCCCCTTAGGTTGCTAGGGAATCCCCGCACTCTATGGCCTACGCCTTGGCGGGGAAACAGCAGGAGGAAAAGAACCCACAATGTCCAACCACACGTTGCTCACGATCGGGGCGTTCATGATACTGACCTCGGTCCTGCTGGGCTTCTACAACTTGCTTGCCTCGACAGGGGACGACATCGGGAACGCGCAGGAGATGATCCTTGCCACCACGATAGCCACATCCTATGTCGAGCTTGCGCAGGGACTGGCCTTTGACGAGGTGACCGACACTTCTCACGTCGGGCTGACGGGAATTTCCCTGCTCACCCCCACCGCCAATCTCGGACCCGAAGGGGCGGGGGAAGACAGCATTCAGCACTTCAACGACTTCGACGATTTCAACGGTCTGACGGTCGAAAAGACCGCGACCGGGACCACCAAGCGATTCACGACGACATTCAGAGTCTTCTACGTGAACCAAGATGACGTCAGTCAGATTTCGGCCGCACCCACATTCCTCAAGAGGCTTGATCTCGAGACCTGGCGTTCGTCCCCGGTGGGAGGCGTGACCGATACACTGAGACTGTCGGTAGCAATGGGGTATTTCCATTTCGACTGACCCAATGACGAAGGGGTAGGACGATGCAGTATGTGATTGACTATCTGGGGGCAGCAATTCTGGGAGCCGCTCTGCTCTTGATCATCAACGCCGCCAACGACGCAGCCTCGGAGAATAATTCGCTCTACAACGGTGACATGCTCGTGCAGGAGATGCTCGTCAACAGCGCCTATCTCCTGGAAGGGGAGCTGCGCAACATGGGGGCGGGCGTGGGAGAGAACAAGCCGACAATCCTGCTGGCCGACACTTCGGAGATCCGGTTCGTCTATGATATAGGCCTGGACGGCATAGTCGACACGGTGTACTACGCGATGGGCCTCACCAGCGAGCTCCCCGGAACGCAGAATGAGCTGGACCGCCCCCTCTACAGGCGCGTGAATCTGGAGCAGCCGCTCTCCGTGGGTGCGGTAACGGTCTTCAACCTCAAGTACCTCACGAAACTGGGAGAAGTTCTCGCGACTCCGGTGGACGCCGCGCGGTTGACGGAGATCCACACGGTCGAGATCACGATGGAGGTCCAGAACCCGTATGCCATCTTGCGCTCACCCGGGATGGTGCGCGCAGGGGAACGCAATGCGCTCTACTCCTCGTCGCTCTGGCAGCAGACGCGACTCGCTTCGCAGAATATGAAACGCTGAAGAACTACAGGGGGAAAAGATGGGTGGTAAGGCAGCATTGATCGTTGTCGTGGGTTTCAGTGTTCTACTGGGCTTTGTCTCACGCAACCTGAGCCTCGTGGCAACCCGTGCCCAGGGGAACATGAGCACCTACACCGCGTCCACGATATCTCACAATCTCGCCGTCATGGGGGCAAACGTCGCACTGTCCCGCCTCTACCAGGATACCACCTGGCGCGGCACGCAGACCCAGTCGCTCGGCGGGACACTGAGCGGCGAATTCACCTACTCTGTGACAAACATGCCGAGCGGAAGCCCCGTGGTGCGGAGCGTGTCGCTGGTTCAGGCACCCGATGAGGTTATGCAGGACACAGTCGTTGTCCTGTTCGGCTCGACGTCGTACCAGAGCTTCACTCTTTTTGCCTGGATGACCAACATCGAGGGGAACATCTGGTGGATCACCGGTGACACCGTGTGGGGGCGCGTCCACTCCAACAGCACGCTCAACATGACCGGGTCCCCGACCTTCATGGAAAAGGTAACCACGACGAAGGGCCTCAATCCGACATGGGGAACCGGGGGGAACACCGCGGTTTTCAAGGAGGGATACGAGACCGGCGTGGCAACGATCAACTTTCCGACCGATCTGAGCCAGATCGCTAGTGCGGCCACCGCAGGCGGAAGGGCATACACGGGGGACGTCACAGTGACTCTGAACGGGGGAACTGCGACGGACAATGACGGCTACGCGCTTGTCTACTCAGGCGGGGTGCTGGTCGACAGCATCATGATGAACGACGCCACGTTCAACGGCGTCATCGGCTCCACGGGAAAGGTCAGCATCTCCGGCACACTGGACGGGAGGCTCTCCATCTTCTCCACGACCAGCCTCTATCTCACCGACGACATACTATACGAAAACCGGACTTCAGGCAGCAATGATGTGCTCGGGCTCGTGGCCGAGAACAGCATCCTCATCGCCGACAATGTGCCGAACCATACGGACATGTACATCGATGCGAGTATTTTCGTCAGGTCCGGTTCGTACGGCGCAGAAAACTATAGCTCGGGGACCCCGCGCGGAAACGTCTACCTCAACGGGTCGATCGTCCAGAACAAGCGCGGGGCTGTCGGAACATTCAGTGGGTCCACAGTCAGTACTGGCTATCTGAAACGCTATCACTACGACCTGCGCCTTTCGGATCCGCTGTTCAGGCCGCCGTCCTATCCGGGTTTCTACGTCACGTCGTATCCGGTCGCCACCTGGTGGGAGAGCCTCCACTTCCCGAAATTCAACTGACACACTCCTCTTACGAGTGTGTCCTGGCAAGATGGGCCTGCGGGATCCCCCCGGGCCCATTTCCTTTTTCTCCCCCTCCCGTAACGGTCCGTCACAAAGGTCCCGCCTTCCGTGTGACGCGAGACTTGACATTACCTCCCTCGTTTGATACATTCTAGCCACATTCAGAACAATTCCAGTTAGGAGGAACTCATGAACACGTCCTCCCCAGGTGTTCATCTCGCACGCTACATTCGCATACTCCCCTTCCTGCTCGTAACGATCGCGCTGGTCTCCTTCGGGTGTGGCCCGTCCCAGGAAAGCACGGAAGACTGGGAAACGACCCCCACCGTTTCGCCGACCGCCAAGCTTGAGTACAAGATCGACAGCCTTTCGAACGAGAACCGGAAGCTCCACGAGCAGGTGGACGCCGTGGCGACCGAGAACCGGAGCCTCCGGGAGCGGGTCGCGGAGCTGGAAAGTAAGCTGGCAGAAGCGACAGCGGCTCCAAAACTCCCGCCTCCGCCGGTGGATATGCGCGCCGGCTACACGGCAGCCCTGGACCAGTTCAACGCACGGAACTACGACGGGGCCATCACCCAGTTCCAGTCGCTCCTGCAGGCCGGGATCGGTGAAGACCTTGCCGATAATTGCCACTACTGGATCGGTGAAAGCTACTACGCCCTGGGAAAGTACACCGAAGCCATCGGGGAATTCCGCTCGGTGCTCAACTACAAGGACTCCGGGAAGCGCCCCTATGCCGAGCTGATGCTCGGGAATACCTACGCCGCACAGGGGAACAACGCGGCCGCAAAAGAGGCGTTCAACACGCTGATCAACAGTTACCCCGCAAGCTCTCTCGTGACCAAGGCGCAGGAGAAGCTCGCGCAATTGAAGTAGCAGCCCATTTCTTTTCCAGCAAAAAAAGGCCCTCTCCTTCCATGACGTGAAGGAGAGGGCTTTTTCGTCCCCCTTCTACCGCTTCCCGGCCAAGAACTCCATCGCCAGCGCGAGCGTCTCAGGGCTGCCGAGAAACAGGGGGGAGCGCTCGTGAAGCGATACGGGCTGGATTTCCAGTATCCGCCGGCGCCCGTCCGTGGCCACGCCGCCGGCGTTCTCCACGATGTACGAAAGCGGTTTGTTCTCGTACATCAGCCGGAGTTTTCCGGCCGGGTTTTTTGTGTCAGGAGGGTAGGCGTAGATGCCGCCGTACAGAAGCGTACGGTGCACATCCGCAACCAGTGACCCGACGTAACGGGATGAATAGGGACGCCCGGTGGCACTGTCATCCTGCTTCAGGTAGTCCGCAAAGCGCCGCATGTCGGGCTCCCACCGCGCGTAGTTCCCCTCGTTCATGCTGTAGATCGAGCCTTTCCGGGGGATCCTGATATCCTCGTGGGAGAGGAGGAACTCCCCGACACTCGGGTCGAACGTGAACCCGTGCACGCCGTGCCCCGTGCAGTAGACAAACATCATGCTCGAGCCGTAGAGAATGTACCCGGCGGCCGCCTGCTTGCACCCCTGCTGAAGCACGTCCTCCAGCGTCCCTTTCCCCGAGGTGGAAACACGACGGTAGATCGAGAAGATCGTGCCGATCGTGATGTTCGCGTCGATGTTGCCCGACCCGTCCAGCGGATCGTAGAGAAGGACGTATTTCCCCTTCGGGTACCCCTCCGGGATATGCAGCAGGTCCTCATTCTCCTCGGAGGCCATGACACAGAGGTGCCCGCCGTGATCCATCATCCGGAAGATGGTCTGATCGGCAAACTCGTCGAGCTTCTTGACGATGTCGCCGCTGACGTTCATCCTGTCGGTGATCCCCAGAATGTTCACCAGGCCCGCCTTCGTGACCTCGCGCCAGACGAGCTTCGCCGCGAGCGAAAGGTCGTGGAGGAGCCCTGAAAACTCCCCCGTCGCGCCCGGGTGCTGGTGCTCTCCCTCGTTGATGTGGCGCACCAGAGTCATGAACTTCGCCGAGGATGGGGTGACCGCGCTCATATCCGCTCCCGCATGGTGATTTCCTGCTCCTTGTACTGCAGCTGATACAGCTTGAAGTAGATCCCGCCGAGTGAGAGGAGTTCCTGATGGGTACCCATCTCGCGGATCTCCCCCTTGTGCATTACGATGATTTTGGAGGCGTTCTGGATCGTCGAAAGCCTGTGGGCAACGACGATTGATGTCCGGCCCTGCAGCAGCTTCTTGATCGCCGCCTGGATCAGGAGCTCCGTCTCGGTGTCGATGCTCGATGTCGCCTCATCCAGCACGAGGATGCGCGGATGGAACGCGAGAGCGCGCGCAAAGGAAATGAGCTGTTTCTGGCCCACGGAGAGTGTCGCCCCCCGCTCTTTGACCGCCTCGCCATACTGGGCGGGGAGGCGTTCAATGAAGCGGTGAGCACCCACAACACGCGCGGCAGCGCGGATGCGATCCTCCGAGATAGCCTCATCCCCCAGTCCGATGTTGGACCGGATGTCACCCGAGAACAGAAACACCTCCTGCAACACCACGGCAATGTGCCTGCGGAGATCCGACTGGCGGACGTGGGCGATATTGACCCCGTCAATCAGTATCTCCCCCTTCTGAATATCATAGAAACGGGCAAGAAGGCTGATGATCGTCGTTTTCCCGGCCCCGGTGTGCCCTACAAACGCGACCGACTCACCCGCATGGATCGTGAAGGAGACGTCCTTGAGCACCCAGTCCGTCGGCTCCGAGCCGTCCGCAGGGGGCGTGTACGTGAACCAGACGTTCCGGAACTCGATCTCGCCCCGCACATGCGCCAACGGGACGGGATTCTCCGGGTCCGCCACAAACGTCCCGTCGTCCAGCAGCTTGAAGACCCGCTCGGAAGAGGCCATGGCGGTCTGCATGATATTGTATTTCTCCGAGAGGTCCCGGATGGGCCGCCAGAACATCTCGTTGAACTGCAGGAAGGCCATCACGGTGCCAACGGTGACCGCACCGCCGAGCGCCTCCCTCCCGGCGTACCAGATGATCAACCCCACGGCGATCGCACCAATAAGATCCACGCCGGGATAGAACACCGCATAGTAGAAGATCGACTTGATGTTCGCGTCGCGATGGAGCGCGTTGATGCCATCGAATTTCCCGAAGGCGCTGCGCTGGCGGCCGAACACCTGGTCAACCATCATCCCCGTGATATGCTCCTGCATGAAGGCGTTCAGACGGGCAAGCTGGAGACGCACCTCGCGGTATGCCTCCCGGGCTTTCCTGCGGAACAGGAAGGTCCCGTAGAACAGAAGCGGCAGCACGCTCAGCGAGATGAGCGCCAGCTGCCAGTTCATCGAGAACATGAAGTAGAGGATCCCCGCGATCGTGAAGATGTCGCTGAAGACCATAACGATGCCGGAGGAGAACATCTCATTCAAAACTTCGACGTCGTTGGTGACGCGCGTGATGAGCCTGCCGATCGGGTTCCGGTCGTAGAATTTGACTCCCAGGTTCTGCAGATGCCGGAACACCTGCATCCGCAGATCGAAGATCGTCCGCTGGCCGATCCACTGCGTCAGGTAGGCGTTCGCAAACTGCACCACGGCGCGCACAACCATGACCGCAAGGAAAAGAAGCGTCGTCATGAGGAGGCCGTGGCGGTCCCCCTCGGCGATATTCACGTCGACCGCAATCTTCGTGAAATAGGGCCGCACCGCTTCCATGGCGGAGACCGCAACGCTCATAACGATGCCCGCAACGACGTGCCGCTTGTACGGCCGGAGGTACGTGAGCAGCCGCCGCATCAGCGCGCCGTCGTAGGCTTTTCCTAGTATTTCTTCCTCGTGCATCGGTCCGCCCCCTCACCAGAGGTGCGATCGCTACAACTGCTCCAGCTCCTCTTCCAGAAGCTGCTTTCTGTGGAGTTCCGCGTAGATGCCGCCCGCGGCAACCAGTTCTTCGTGGGTGCCCCGCTCGGCGATCTTCCCCTCGTGAAGCACAACAATCCTGTCGGCGTCCTTCACCGTGGAAATCCGGTGACTGATGATAATGCTCGTGCGCCCCTTCATCGCGCCCCGGAGGCGCTGGAGGATCTCCTCCTCCGTGTAGGTGTCTACCGCTGAGAGAGCGTCGTCCAGTATGAGTATCCGCGGCTTCCGCACCACCGCGCGGGCGAGGCTGGTGCGCTGCTTCTGGCCACCCGAGAGCGTGATCCCCCGCTCTCCCAGGAGGGTGCGGAACCCGGCCGGAAAGTCCCGGACATCGCGCAGGAGCTGCGCCACCTCCGCCGCCTTCCCCACATCCTCCTCGAGGGCGCTCTCCATGCCATAGCGGATGTTGTCCGCAAGGGTCTCGGAAAAGAGGAAGGTCTCCTGAGGGACGTACCCGATGTTCGCGCGCAGGACCTCCAGGGGAATCCGCCGGACATCGATCCCGTCGACGAGGAGCTCCCCCCCCGTGACATCGAAGAGCCGCACGATCAGATTCACCAGCGTGCTCTTTCCGGACCCCGTGTACCCCACGACGGCCAGGGTCGTGCCCGCCGGGATGGTGAGGTCGATGTTCTCCAGTGCAGGGTGCCCGGCGCCGCCGTACGAGAAGCTCACGTTCCGGAACTCTATCGCGCCCGCGATGGCGGTGATGGAATGATCGGTTGCCTCGCTGTCCCGGATCGCCGGGACCGTGTCCAGGATGCGCACCAGGCGCCCCATCGATGCAGCCCCCTGCTGGAGGATGTTGATCACCCACCCGAATGCGATCATCGGCCAGATCAGCATCGTCAGGTAGCCGAAGAAGGCGGTCAGCGTGCCGATCGACATCTGCCCGTCAATCACCCGCCCGCCCCCGAAGTAGAGCGTGAGGACCAGAGAAAAACCGACCAGCAGGAACATCAGCGGCCACATGATCGACTGCACCTTGGCCAGGACCAGATTCTTCTTCAGGTAGTCCCAGGAGAGCTGCCGGAAGAGACCGGTCTCATACTCCTCGCGGACATACGCCTTCACCACCCTGATGCCCGAGAGGTTCTCCTGAGCCCGCGTGGTGAGCTGGGAGTATTTCTCCTGCCGTTCCTCGAATTTCTGATGCACCACCTTCCCCAGCCGGTAGACCACGATGGAAACCAGGGGGAGCGGGAGAAGGGCCAGCAGCGTGAGCTGCCAGTCAGTCGAGAGCATGACGACCAGCACCAGGACAAACGTCATGGCGGTGTCGGTCGGGTACATGATGCCGGGACCCAGCGTGTTCCGGACAGCGCCGATGTCGTTTGTGGCGTGCGCCATCAGGTCGCCCGTGGGAGTGTTCTGGAAATAGGAAAGGGGGAGCTTCTGGAGATGCGCGAGAAAATCGTTCCGGAGGTCGTACTCCACATGCCGGGAGATGACAATAATGGTCTGCCGGGTCGCAAAGGTGAAGAAACCCGCAATGAGCGAGAAGGCGATCACAAGGAGAGCGTAGCCGAGGAGGTGCGAGGCGGAGAGCTCTCCCCTCTCGAGCCCCGATTTCAGGGCGTCAACGGCGCGTCCCACAAGAAACGGCTGCGCCACCGTGAACAGGTTGCTCATCACGACCGTCAGAAGGCCCAGAAGGAGGGTCTTCCGGTACCGTTTCAGGTAGGGAAGAAGACGCAGGAGGGGTTTCAACAGATTATCCTATCACCTCGAAACCGGTGTACGGGTGGAGCACCTTCGGGACGATCACCTTCCCTTCCGGAGTCTGGTTTGCTTCCAGGAGCGCGGCCACCGTCCGCGGGAGTGCGAGCGCCGATCCGTTGAGCGTGTGGAGGAGCTCCGGCTTGCCGGAGGAGCGTGAGCGGAACCGGACATTCATGCGCCGGGCCTGGAACGCTTCGAAGTTGCTGATGGAGGAGACCTCCAGCCACTTCCGCTGCCCCACTGACCATACTTCCAGGTCGTACTTCTTGGCCTGCGTGAAACCCAGATCGCCAGCGCACATCAGAAGGACGCGGTAGCGGAGACCGAGCTTCTTCAGGAGCCCTTCGGCATGTGCGCGCATCGCCTCCAGTTCCAGGTAGGAACTCGAAGGGTGGACAAACTCCACCAGTTCAACCTTGTTGAACTGGTGGACGCGGTTCAGCCCGCGCACGTCCTTGCCGTACGATCCCGCCTCCCTCCGGAAACAGGCCGTGGAGGCGCAATACCGAACCGGGAGTTGTTCCTCCGGCAGTATCTCGTCCCGGTGGAAATTACTCACCGGGACCTCGGCCGTCGGGATCAGGTAGAAATCGTCCCGCGTCACCACGTACATCTGGTCTTCCTTGTCGGGAAGCTGTCCCGTCCCGGTTGCCGCGAGGGCATTCACCACGAGCGGCGGGATCATCTCCGTGAATCCCGCCGCCACCGCCTCGTCAAGGAAGAAGCTGATGAGCGCCCGTTCCAGCCTCGCCCCGGGGCCCGTGTAGACCGGAAACCCCGCGCCCGTCATCCTTGTCCCGCGCACGAAGTCCACCAGATGGAGTTTTTCGAGCAACTCCCAGTGCGGCATCGCCCGAAAATCGATCACCGGCTCTTCCCCCCAGCACGCGATGACCTGGTTCTCCGCCGGCGTTCTCCCGGCGGGGACGGACGGGTGCGGCACATTCGGGATCGCAAGGAGCGCCTCCCGCAGCTCTCCCTCCACCGCCCGCACGCGATCATCCAGCGCCTTGATCTCGTCGGAGACCGTACGCATCTCGGCAATCAACTCGGCGGCGTCCTCCCCCTTTGCCTTCATTCTCGCAACCTGGGCGGAGACCGTGTTCCTACGGCTTTTCAGCTGCTCCGACTTCTGCAGGATCTGCCGGCGTTCCTCGTCAAGAGTGAGGGCCTCATCGACCTTTCCGGGCAGCTCCCCTTTCTTCGCGATCCCCTCGCGCACCGCGTCCGCGTTCTCCCGTATGAACCGTATGTCAAGCATACTCACCGATCGCTTTCTACCATTTTCCCGGTCCCGTGCGTCCCGGTCTGTGCCCCGCCACCGCAGCCTTGTCCGCCACCCAGCGGCCGAAGCGCATCAGCTGGTTGCGCAGCACGGCGAGCCCTTCATCCACGGTGGACGGTTTGAAACCAAGCTCCACTTCCGCCTTCAGCGTGACGAGCCCCGAGCGCAGGGGGCGCGGAGCGGGCTGATCGAGGTCAGCTGTCTTGATGGGACGGATCAGGCTGTCACTGAAGGCAAAGGTCCGAGCGATGCGCGTCGCAAATTCGTAGCGCGAGACGATCTCCCGGCCGGCGATGTTGAAGATGCCGGTCTTCCCCAGCTCCACCGCCTTGAGGATGCCGAACGCCAGGTCGTCAACCAGCGTGGGGTTCCCGAACTGGTCATCGACAACTGAAACGCTCCTTCCCTGCTCAAGATTCCCCAGGAGCCAGAGGGGAAAGTTGGGCCGGACCCCCTCCGCAAAGCCGTACAGAGTCATCGTCCGCACGATGATATGCGGGATCCCGGAGCGGAGAAGGACGTTCTCACTGGCAAGCTTCGTCTTCCCGTAGTAGTTGAGCGGCGAGGGGCGGTCTTCCTCCCCGTACGGGCCGCCCTTCCCGTCGAAAATGTAGTCGGTGGAGAGGTGTACCACGCGGATATTCTGCTTCTTCGCGCTCTCCACGATGTTCTCCACACCGTCCACGTTGATTTTCCAGGCCTTCTCGCGTTCTGTCTCGCACAGGTCAACGTTCGTCATCGCCGCGCAGTTGATGATCACGCTCGGCTCCACCATGGAAATCGCCTGCTTCACATCCTTCCGCGAGGTGATGTCCACCGGGAAGTAGCGCACCGCCTGCAGGTCGAGGATCGGCCGTTCCTCAATAGACGCCGCCGCCACCCTGTTCGCCGAACCCCGGACAAACAGCTCCAGCACCTTTTGCCCCAGGAGGCCGTTGCTCCCGATGATGAGCACCTGTTCCTTGATCACGCGCGATCGCCTTCCGGGTGGACTTCTCCCCACTGTGTGCGGCAGAACTCCGCAGCAGCATGGTTCGCCAGCTCGAGAGCTCCCGACAGGTCCCCCGTCTTCACCGCTCCGTACAGGAACGCCGCGCCGAAAGCGTCACCGGCACCGATCGCCGGCGAAATGCCCGGCACGGCTTCACCGGCCGCGTCCTTGCGCGTTGTCCGCTTGTGGACATCGGTGTAGAGCGTCGAACCGCGATCACCCCGTGTCACCACGACACCGCGGACCCCCAGCGTCAGGATGTGCCCGACCGCCTGTTCCTCCCGGAGGTGCTCAACGGTCAGGCCTGCGATCTCCTCCTCGTTCAGCTGGAGCGTTTGCATCATGAACGCCCAGCGCCGCCACAGCGGAAGGGGAGCCCGCCGCCGCTTTCCCCCCTCCGCGAATGCGAGCGTGAGGTTGTGGAAATCGAAATGCACGGGCACACGGTCCTGCCGCACCGCCATCCGGATCTCGTCCATCGTCTCGAGCGTGATGTCTCTGCCGGACACCATGTTGATCAGTATCCCGTCCACCTCGAGGTACCGCTTCACCTTCTCCAGGGGGATTGGCCCGGCAACGCCCGGCGAGCAATCCACCTCATAGCGGCTTCCACTCATCCGGTGGTAAACGCGCGGCGTCGCCCCGTCGAACGCAAACACTCCGCCCGTCTCCACGCCGGGCAACGCCTCGAGCGCCTTCACGACTAGCTGGTGGTCCGCTCTGCCCACGCCGAACACCGGGATGATTGTCTCCCTGCCGTTTGCCACGGAAGCGAGCGTCCGGACGGCGTGGTAGATGCCGCCGTACGATTCGTGCACGGTCGCATCAGGCGCAGGCACAACATCCAGTGCAAAATGGCCGAGGAGGAGGAACTTCATACGGGAAAGCGCTGTCCCTGAAGGGAATGTCAGAATTTCGAGCCGTTCTTCCGGAATTTCTCGAGCTTTTTCCTGAGCGTGCGGTCACCGAGCGCGAGGATTTCCGCCGCCAGCACGGCGGCGTTCCTGGCACCCGCCTGACCGATGGCCACGGTGGCGACCGGGATTCCCGCAGGCATCTGTACTATAGAATAGAGCGCATCAAGGCCGCCCAGGGCGGAACCCTCCAGCGGCACGCCGATCACCGGGAGCGTCGTGTGGGAGGCAATCACGCCGGGGAGATGCGCGGCCATGCCGGCTGCCGCGATGATGAGGGCGTACCCGCCTTTCTCCGCCCCTTTTGCAAATGCCGCGGTTTCATCCGGCTGCCGGTGGGCGGAGGAGATCCTGAGGTCATAGGCAATCCCGAATCCGTCAAGGTACTCGGTGCACCCGTGCATGACCTGCTCGTCCGATTTGCTCCCGAGGAGAATGGCGACCCTGGGCATACTCATACCTTTGCAGTATAGGGATAGTCCCCCGCCTCACACCTGCGCCACAACACCTGGCAGGAGAATCTGTTCTGATAGAGGGCGCGGCCCACAATGACGGAGTCCACGCCGTACGGTTCGAGATCCTGGACGGAGAGCAGATCCTGGAGGCCGGAGATCCCGCCGGAGGACGTCACGCGCATCCCGGTCTTCTCCGCAAGCTCCCGCAGCACTTTCAGGTTCACCCCGCGGAGCGTCCCGTCCAGACGGGTGTTGGTGTACACGAGACGGCGGAAGCCGAGCAGTTTCGCATTCAGCGCCACCGTGAGAGCGGTAAGGTAGCTTGAGTCCGAGCGCCCCCTGGTGGACACGATCCCGTCCACGGCGTCGATTCCCAGGGAGACCTTCGTGGGGCCGTACGCCTCGATCACCCGGCCGGCCTCGTCCGGGTTGTCGATCACCATCGTCCCGATGACGACGCGGTACGCGCCGATGTCAAACGCCTCCCGGACCGCGTCCAAACTGCGCAGCCCTCCCCCCACCGAGATCGGAATGTCCACCGTCTCCACCATGCGGCGAAGCACGTCCGCATTGCCGAGACGGCCGCGGAGCGCGCCGTCCACATCGGTCACATGGAGCGCCTTGGCGTTCTCCTTCCGCCAGAGCCGCGCCATTTCCACCGGATCGTCGGAGTAGCAGAACCCCCCGACCCCCTCGACCGACTGGACGCAGCGGCCGCTTCTGATTTCTATGACAGGAATAAGCAGAAGCACGGCCTAAGGTGCGCAAAATTCATCTGAATTTCAAGGTACGGAAATGAGGAGGGAGAAGGCTCTGGTCCCCGCGGAAATCCTTCCGGCACCTCGGCATGGAATCGAAGCGGACCGCACGGGGTCACCGTGCCGAGCGAGGAGGGAAGACCTGCGTCACGATGAACGCGGTGATCGCGGCACGCTCGCGCGTGCCCGCGCACGCGTTCCTTCCGGCGCCGTGTTGAAGAGCTGCGGATCGCGGGGGAGGCACGTTCTCATGGAGTGGGCGTGACGCAAGAAGAGGGTTTCTCGTCTCACAAAGGGTTCTTCGCGCTGCGCCGGGGCCGGCCCGTTCATTGCTATTCCAGCCGGAAATTGGTACAATACCGAGCGTCCGACATGGAGCGTACATTACATAGAACACTGATCATACGCCTGAGTTCCGTCGGCGACATCGTTCTCTCCTCGCTCCTGATCCGTGTTCTGCGCAAACGCTTTCCGGACGCCCGCATTGACTATCTGGTGAAGGATGAATATGCCGGGCTGGTGCAGGGGAACCCCCACCTGACAGAGGTTCTGACGCTTCGCTCAGGCACCGGCTTTTCGGAGTTGCGCGATCTCAGGAAGACGATCCACGCACGCGGCTACGACCTCATCATCGATATCCACGACAGTCTCCGGAGCCGTTTCATCTGCCTCCTGGGCCCTCCGGCAGTCCGCGTGCGCAAAAGGAAGATCGCCCGTTTCTTTCTCGTCCGCTTCAAGCTTGATTTCTACCGGTTTTTCGGGGGGGCCCCGAGCATCGCAGAACGCTACATCGAGCCGCTCCGCCGCTACGGCGTCCGGGACGACGGCCTCGGGCTTGAGATCTTCATCACGCCGGAAGACACGCGCATGGCCTCAGAGACGATTGGACCGGGCCGCTTTCCCGAGAAACCGGTGATCGGCATCGCCCCCTCGGCACGCCACTGGAACAAGATGTGGCAGACGGAGAAGTTCGCGGAAACGGCCATCACCCTCTACGCCGCGCGCGGGGCGGGGTTCCTCCTGTTCGGCTCGCCTGAAGAGGCGCCACGGTGCGCCCGCATCGCCGCCCTGATTTCCGAACGGGTGCCGGCCGCGCACGTGTTGAACCTTGCGGGCCGATTGAACCTCGGCGAGACAGCGGCAGCCATGGACCGGTGCGACATCGTCATCTCGAACGATTCCGGGCTCATGCACCTTGCCGCGGGCCGCAAGCGCAAGGTCGTTGCCCTGTTCGGCCCGACGGTGCGCGCGTTCGGCTTTTACCCCTTCGGGACGGACAGCGTCGTCATCGAGAACGCCGACCTCCGGTGCAGACCCTGCACGGCGATCGGGCTCGACGTCTGCCCCCGGCAGCATTTTCGGTGCATGGCCGACATTCCCGCCTCCTGGGTCGTGGACGGCGTCAACCAACTCTTGGTGCGATAGTGCTCTCGCTCTGGCAATTCCTCTACGGGCTCGTGTTCATTCCACTCCTCTGGCTCGCGCTCCAGGTGCTGGGGATCGTGAACGAGAAGGTCCGCCGCGGCATACGCGGCCGGGTGAATCAGTTCGGGACGCTCGCATCGCGCCTTTCCTCCGTCCGCCAGGGAAAGCGGATCTGGATCCACTCCTCCTCCATGGGCGAGTTCGAGCAGGCCAAGCCGATTATCGCCGAACTCAGACGCCGCCATCCGGAGCTGGTCATCGTTGTCACGTTCTTCTCCCCGTCCGGCTACGAACATGCAAAACGCTACCCGCTCGCCGACGTCATCACGTACCTGCCCTTCGACACGCGGGCCGGCGCAAGGAGATTCTTCGACCTCATCCGGCCGCAGATCGCCGTGATGATACGCTACGACATCTGGCCCAATCACATCTGGGAAGCGCGCCGCCGCGGCATCCCCCTTATCATCGCCAACGCCACAATGCGCCGGCAGACGCTCCGCCGCCTCCCACTCGTCCGGCGGTTCCATCACCACGTCTTCGACAGCTTCGCGACGATCCTCACCATCTCGGACGCCGATCGCGAAGCGTTCGGCTACTTCGCAGTCACGAGGCCGACCCTTGAAAGCATCGGCGACACCAGGTATGACCAGGTCCTCGCGCGCAGCAACGACGCAAAGCAGCGCCACCTGCTGCAGAGCGAGGTCATCCGCGACAAACTGGTCTTCGTCGTCGGCAGCAGCTGGCCAGAGGACGAGGAGGTCATCCTGCCCGTGTTCTACAAACTGCAGCAGACCTTCCCAAACCTCCTCCTGA
>Ga0153916_10001783_pt1 | contig 15636 bp, 15 predicted proteins | sample Opewatmetagenome_FD_109642 | JGI IMG/M metagenome (GOLD analysis project Ga0153916, IMG submission 109642) | Freshwater wetland microbial communities from Ohio, USA - Open water 3 Core 3 Depth 4 metaG | ecosystem: Environmental > Aquatic > Freshwater > Wetlands | place: USA: Ohio, Lake Erie...
GGCCCTTTTCATAGACCCTTTGGGTCGCCGAGAGGATTTCGCCTTTGATCCTTTTATACTGCCTGGTTAAATCCAAAAAAGGAACCACCGTCAACCCCATTTCATTGACGAAGTCACTATGTACAAAATAAGTCTTCCGTCCATGGGTTAGGGCAACGATGCCCGTTTCGTCAAAGGGTCATGTCCATGGTCTTTAGATTTTAAACACGTAACCCTTTTACGATAAACGATACGGGCTTCCTAACCGTTACCCATAACTTAACCTACCAGTATTCCTTCTTATACTTTTTGTAGAATTCGATCGTCCTTCGGAGCCCTTCCTCCAACCCGGTCTTGGGCTCCCATCCCACCATGCGTTTGATCTTGGAGATATTGGTATAATAATCCCCCGGCTCGACTTCCTTCCGCTCCTGAGTAAATTCGGTAAAGGTTGCCTTGCCGGTTCCGGCAATCTTTACAATCAACTTCGCCAAATCGATGAAGCTGACGGGAATGCCGGTCCCCACATTGAATACCTCTCCATAAGCCTGGAGACAGGCCGACACCTCTAAAAAACAATCGACTAAATCATCTATGTAGAGAAAATCTCTCAAAATCCGGCCGTCTCCAAAAACAGGAATGACTTCATCATCGACGGCTTTGCGGATAAACCAATTGAGGACGCCATATTCATCATGGGCCATCTGATGCCGGGGGCCATAAGTGTTCGTAATCCGCAAACAGGCTCCCTGTATTTTGTGAACATCGTGATAGACGAGAACCATCTTCTCGGCCGATAAGTTGGTCACGGCGTAAATTCCCTTGGGATTCGTGGGATGATCCTCTCCCACCGGCAAGGTGACACTGGAACCATATTCCCCCCGTGTCCCGGCAAAAATGATCTTCACCTCCCGGTTATATTTTCGGCAGGATTCCAGGAGGACCAATGTCCCCCGGCAGTTAATGTCCAGATCTTGAATCGGGTTCCGGATGCTGTCCACATGATTCACCTGCCCCGCGAGATGAAAAATAATCTCCTGCCCTTTCACCAAGTAATCCATGGAATGGGCATCCCTCACATCACTGAAGTTGATATGGATGCGGTCGACAATATCTTTTACATTGAAGAGGTTTCCTCCCAGACGGGGCATCATATTATCCACGATCGTCACTGTTGCCCCTAACGTGATCAGTTTGGCCGACAGATTGGATCCGATAAAACCCAATCCCCCTGTGACTAAGACCTTCCTCCCTTTAAAAGCCTCTCGATCAGGAGTCATTCTCTTTCTCCTTCTTAGAAATCGTCAACTCCCATAATTTGGCATATTTGATAAAAACGTAGTACATGGTTGAGATGATGATGATGAAGCCCGGCAATCCATCGCGAAATCCCCACTTAAAAAGATACTCTTTGATGAATCGAAACGGAGGGTGAAAGAGAAGATTGAAAAGGCTAAACTTCTCTCCGCTCTCAAAGAGATCTTCTGCCGCGGTTTTGGAATACTTATCGATCGTCTGAATCTGATCTGAAATATTTCCATACGTATAATGATGATACTGATTTCTTAAAACTCCTACCTTCCCATCCACCACCAACTTGGCATGAAGTCCCCCTTCCCATTTGCCTTTCTCCCTTCGATAAAGCCGGATCTCACCATCCGGATACCATCCTCCGTATCGAACCCATCTTCCCAGGTAATACGTACGCCGATAAGCAAAATATCCATCTAAATCTTTTCCTTTCCCATTCAACACCATCCGAATCTCTTCAGCTAATTCTGGAGGAATTTCTTCATCGGCATCCACAAACATGATCCAGTCCTGGGCGGTGAGATCGGCGGCATACTGATACTGATCGCGATGTCCCGTCCATGTCCTCTGAAATGTCTTATCGGTATATTGTTTACAGATTTCGTAGGTCCCGTCCTGGCTGAAGGAGTCAACGACCACCAGCTCCTGAGCCCAGGAGAGGCTCTTCAGGCACCGTTCAATCGTCCTGCGATTGTTGGTAGTGAGGACATAGACAGAAACCGGAATCTTTTCCATCATTCATCGTCCACAGTTCATCGTTCATGGTTCATCGTTTGTAAATGAGTTCTCCCAGTTTTCTATCAACAATCTCCTCGACTTCATCCACCGTGATCCGTTCCATGCACTGATGATCCGTCGGACAAATCCTCTTCCAACAAGGACTGCAAGGAATATCCTTTCGAACAACCACATGACCCTCTCCCCAAGGACCTGTGGTGAGAGGAGGTGTTGATCCAAAGAGAGCGACGACAGGGATACCGACAGCAGCGGCAACATGCATTGTCCCGGTATCATTGGTTACAAGGAGAGTACACCGTTCCAGAAGTGCAGCCAGTTGGAGTAAACCGGTTTTACCAGTCAAATCGATTCCCTTTGTTCCTAGATGGCGCAGGATCTCGTAGACGATCGGACGCTCTCCCTCCTTCCCAAAGAGGAGGACCCTGGTTTGCCATTTATTCGCAAGCCTCTTTCCCAATTCTCCAAACCGGTCTGGGTTCCAACATTTGGCTAAACCATAAGTCGCTCCAGGGTTCATACCGATCAGGGGTTTCCCCTCCGGAATCCCCAGATCTTTCAACGTTCGATCTGCCCACTTTCGATCTTCCTCTCTGAGAAATATCCGAGGAGAAGGAGGACTTTCGGTCTTTCCTAAAGGCTCTATCAGCTTCTGGTAATAATAGACTCGGTGGCCATGAAGGACCTCCTTTGTTCGACGAATTCCATGGGTCAGAAAGAGTGAACGCCATTCATCTCGATAACCGATTCGGATCGGAATCCGAGCCAGAAAAATATGGAAAGCAGAGCGGAAAGACCGGGGGAAGATGATGGCCAGATCAAAATTCCTCTCCTTCAAAGACTGGCTGAGGTTTATATCTTCCCAAATAGATCCAATCCCTCCCTTCTTTTGAAAAGGGATGATCTCATCCACGTAGGGAAAGGTTTTCCATAAATCGACGAGATAGCTTGGAATAAGGACCGCCAAGTGGGATTTGGGAAAGAAAGTCTTCAGTTGTTGAACCGCCGGATAACTGAGCACAGTATCCCCTACCCAGTTTACTCCTCGTACCAAGATACGATTGATCCCGCCAAGGGCGGGACGAAGATCACGCTTCAAAACATCGCTCCTTCGTTAGGTTAGAGATAGTATGCCATGCAGCCCACAAAATCAACAATAAAACATTTTCAGCAAGTTAGCCTCAAAATGCCCTTCGTTGCTTTAAAAACCTCATCGGCTGAGATAGCTTTTATGCACGAAAGTTCTTTGCACGAATATTCATGACACGGATTGCACCCCACATCTTTTCTTACTTTGATGTGATTTCCCATCGGCTCGTTTTCAATTGGGTCTGTCGGTCCATAAATGACGACGACAGGAATTCCCATCAAGGAAGCGATGTGCATGGGCCCCGTATCTCCCCCGATATAAAGATCGCAATGTCGATAGACCTCCCCGAGCTGTGTCAGAGAGTCTGTTTTTGGCCCCAAGAAAGAGAGCTCCTTCATCTCTTTTCGAATACCTTCTACCCATTCGAGTTCCCCATCCCCCCAGGTGAAAAGAACTGTGGCCTTGAATTCCCGGACCAATCGATCCGCCAATTGGGCATATTGATCGGGCATCCATCGTTTGAAAAGCGCTTTGGCACTCGTTCCCGGATGGATCGCAATTAAAGGTCTCTTAAAGGATGCCGATGAAGCCTCGAAAAATGACGCTACGTACTCCCGATCCTCCGGGGGGATATGAAGGCTATACTTAAGTTCCTTTACCTCCAGCTCCATCCCCTTTAGGAGTGCAAGATTCCTTTCAATTCGGCTGATTTTTTCTCTCGGAAGTTTCACTTTCACATTCGAGAATAAGAAATTCCCCTCCTTGGTCGACATCCGATCATATCCGATCCTTTTAGGAGAACCTGAAAAAAAAGAGAGGAGACCGCTTTTAAGAATCCCATGAAAATCGAGCGCCGCATCAAACTTTCGCTTTCGAAGACCATCGGCGAAACTCCACACTTCCCCTATTGTCCTCCCTATCTCCCTTAACGATTTCATTCCCTGCGCCCATCTTTTCCTTGGAAATAGGATGACCTCATCAATCTCCGGCTGACTTTCCAGGAAAGATCGAGAGGGTTCTTCAACGATCCAGGTAATCGTGGAGGAAGGAAAACGTTCTCTTAAGGCTTTTACTGCGGGCAGTGTTCGGATGACATCTCCCACTGCGCTCAGTCTCAGAATTAGAATTTTTTTGAATTCCCCGTGATCCAAGCATCCCCCCTGCTTCGGCATGGTGGCACGAACGATGAAGTTTGTCTTGGGACTTGGGTTTCGGGTTAGGACGCCGGTTTGGTGGAGAGTCCAAGGGCTATGGCTACCGATCTGAAACCCAATGACTAACCCTTCACCTAAACTGGCGTCTTGACCTTAACCTATGGACTCGAGACCTTTATTTTTATGGGAATCTATTTCTGAAACATTAGCCTATTACCCCTTAATTTTCAATAGCAAATACGAGAAGATATGAAATGGCAATCTCGTTCACTCTCTGGAATTTTGATTGCGAAAGTCATATACTGTTGTGAATCTCCGCGCCCACCCCGTCAGGACGGGACAGGCAGGGCGGGGCTTCCCGGCAAGGTATGACCATTCATATTGTGCCCCTTCGCCCCACCGATCCCGCTTTGGCGGAACGGGGCACGTTCTGGTCAAATCATTCTCGGTCTTTGAGTACTAAGCATAAACGAAAACTCTCCCTCCTTGCTTCAACCTCACACCTTCCTATGCCGGCTTCGCCGATATCCAAGCCACGAAAAATCGCTTTATGATTGTTGGCGACACTCAGGGTACGAGTCGCTGGGAGTTCTGGCGGGAAAGGAATGATAGAGAACGAAAGCTAATCATTGATGAAATCACCAGACGCGAACCAGCCTTTGTGATCCACCTGGGTGATCTCACAACCCGGGGTTGCTCAGAGAAACACTGGCAGGAATTTGACGAGATACATAAAGAATTTCGCGAGATAACGATTCCGTATTTCCCGATCCTGGGGAATCATGAGTTTTATGGCAACGACAAGAGAGCGCTATGGAACTATTTTGGGCGGTACCCGTATCTTGATAAAAGACGCTGGTACAGTTTCATTTGGAAGAATGCAGGGTTCATCCTCTTTGATTCAAACTTCTCCAGTCTAACCAAAGAACAAGTCGAGGAACAATCCAGGTGGTATTTGAGCGAACTTGAAAGATTTAATAAAGATGAAACAGTGGGTTCTATCATGGTGTGCTGCCACCAGCCGCCTTTCACCAACAGCCGGGTGATCCATCCAAAGAAGGAGGTTAACGTCAGCTTTGTCGACCCTTTTCTTCAACGCCAAAAGACTCGCTTATTCTGCAGTGGCCACAGCCATTCCTACGAACGGTTTCAAATGGACGGAAAGTTCTTCATCGTCTCTGGGGGAGGAGGCGGACCGAGGCACAAAGTTTCAACGGACCTCACAAAGCGTGCTTATCAAGACCTGTTTTCTGGCCCCAAACTTGGCTTTTTCCACTTCTGTGAGATAGAACGCCGTAACGACACCTTTGTCTTTAGAGTCCTCCGCCTCGAATCGGAAGGGACATTCTCGGTGGCTGACCCATTCATCATCCCAAAAATTAGGAGATAAGAGGACTATCCGCTGAGACAAACCAAGAATTTTTCAGGAAGGCTTCTTGTTTTACCATTTGAATCAACGCAAATGTGTCGGGTCTCCCCCTCTGCTATCACTTCCTCCTCCTGGTCTATACGAAGGATCTGATACCCAAAGGTGATCAACCGCTTATTTGCTCCCTTCAATCTGGTTCGTACGATGACTGTTTCATCATATCGAGCAGAACTCCGATACCGGCAATGGACGTCGATAACAACAAGTTTGTATCCCAATGCTTCCAAATCAACATACCGGAATCCCCTTTTTCGACAGAACTCGGACCGCCCTACTTCAAACCATACAAGGTAATTGGCATAATAAGCCACTCCCATTTGGTCCGTTTCTGCATACCTAACTCGAATATCCACATCCACCACATCCTTCATTTAAGCCCCCTGATTCATAACGTGACCGTGTCCGTGGTCCGTGTCCGTAACTTAGTGTAACACCTAAAACCTAAATTTCAATTTCCAAGCCCCAAATAAACCCTGAGAACCAATGACCAAAATTCCAAACACTTTTATCTGTCTCATCTGTTCTAGACATTTGAGATTTAGAACATTGGTGTTTGTTTGGGATTTTGTGGTCGGGATTTGGAATTTCTGCCCCTTAAAGGGCTCTTAAATATTCAGGTCGGAGCAAACCCGGATCTTTCCTCTGAAGGACTTCCCGAATTCGCCCAAGGGCTTCTTCTTTCTGCTCTGGCATTTGAATTCGAAGAGGAAGATAGTTTGAGGCGTGATTGGAAGCAAAAAAACAATGAGTGAATTGGCAATTTGTAATCATCGTTTCCAGCTCTTGAATCAGACCGAAGGGAGTGGGTAAAACCAGATTTCCCGTTTCGATCTCTTTCGCAATGGGTGTCCCGGGGACGATCATTAGAGAAAGGGCACCGACATAGTCCGGGTCCATTGCGGAAAGGACTTTTCCGGTCTCTACGGCGTGGGATTGACTGCCTTCCACACCCCCGATGCCTAAGATCACCGTCACGGAAAGAAGAATCTCAGATTCCTTCACCCTTTTCCCGGCACGGATCAATTGATCGACGGTCGCATTCTTCTTAATGCGTTTCAATACTTCTGGGTCTCCTGACTCCAAGCCCAGATAGAGTATTCCCAAACCCAGGTCTTTTAGGGCTTTGAGTTCATCCACATCCTTTCGAAGGATATCTTTTGCATTGGCGTAGATCCCTACCCTTTCGAGCCCCTTTAATCTCTCCTTGAGGTAGGATAGGATCTGAACCAGTCCTTTCTGGGGAATGCTCAGGGCATCCCCATCCGCCAAGAATACTCTTCGAATTTTATACGAACTCAATTCATCGACATCTTCTTTGATCTCTTCGAAACTCTTTATCCGGAAACGCTTCCCCTGATAAGCAGCGCAAAAAGTACATCGATTGTAGGAGCAACCTACCGTGACTTGGAGGATCAGACTGTCTGCTTCGCTGGGGGGGCGGAAGATCATCCCCTCATATTTCATCTCGAACTCTCCTTTCTCTTCGAAGAGGTATCGAATCGATAGATGATTTCTCCTTCCTTGACCATCCCCAATTCCTTCCGAGCGATCTCTTCGATATACCGTTTATCACTCTGCAGCCGTTTCACTTCTTCCTTCAACTTTTGATTCTCTTCCTCCAATTGTACATTTTTTTCCTTGATCCGGGCCACCTCCTTCCGAAGACGAAGAAGATTGAAGATTCCCTTCTCTCCAAAAAAGGTGAGACTCCCAAGAATTAGCAGGGAGATAATAACTAAAATAAGAATGCGCCTTTTTTTCATTTAAACATCGATTCTTCCAGGAACCCTTCAACCGACAATATCCAATGGACATATTTTAGTCCAAAATTCAAAATCCCAAATCACAAACAAAAAATAAATTCCGATCACCGATACCAAATGACCAAAATGGTTTTTGAGGAGTTTCGAATTTTGGACTTCGGACCTTATTTGTTATCTGGCGCTTGTCATTGGGTGCTTCTAGGCACGGATCACGTGTGGTGACAATTCAAGCCTGTCCTACTGCAGCCTAAATTTAATCGGGATGGTCCCCCCTTGGACAGTCTGAGGTTGATCTTTGGACAATGGAGCAAATCGCCACTGTTTTAAGTATTGGATGGCAATCCTTTCCAACTCTGTATCCCCTTTGACAGAGGGGACAACTCGATCCACTGTCCCATTGGGTAATACCCAGAGCGTCAATTCGATTTCCACCTCCACTTTCAATTTGACTTGAGGGGGATTCGGCCTTTCCACAATTTTCCGACTGACGAGGGACCCCTTTATCCCCAACCGAAGGTTTTCCTCCAGAGGTTTTTCATCAGCATTTCGTTCCTTGGCATTCAGGAGCCTCTGGATGACCTTCTCTGTTCCTTTATCCTTTAATGAAATTGAATCCATTGCATCCTTTAGAGGAGGAATGGGAGCTTCTGGATAAAAAAGATCCTCCTTCTTCTTCAAATATTCTTTTACCTCCTGGTCCATTTCTTTAAACTCTGATGAATTCTTCAGGGCTTTCATTTTCTCATCGGCACTGGCAGCTTCCAATTTTTTCGGTCGAGGATATTCCGGAGCAAGGGTCCTCCAATCCTCGCGGGCACTGGCCTCCTCCATCTTCTTAAGAATCACTTCCTCTCGTATCCGTTTCTCCTCTGGAGGGATGGCGCCTTTTTTCCATCCCAAAATCCTTTTGCTTTCGCGGGTCAGAACATTCCATCCGTCCCTCATGCGAATCGGGAAGGAGGGGAAGAAAATGGAAACCCAGGACAGAAACCCGATGAAAATCAGGAAAAAGGCGATGAAAAGGAAAGTACGCTTCCGGTTCTTGGCCGACCGTTTTTTCATCAACGGAGACTCCCCTTATCCATCTGGTCCAGCATTTTTCTGGCGACTTCTCTTCGATCTCCCCTTTTGCTCTTCTCCAACAACTTGTGGTAGATCTGTCTGGCCTCGGAGATTTTTTTCTCTTCCATATAGAGGGCCCCCAGCTTCAGAAGGGCTTCTTCCGTCAAGTCGGAGTGTTGTGGATAGAGGTAAACGACTTTTGAAAATTGAACCAAAGCCGATTCTCTGTTTCCCGCCTCTAAATAGGCCTCGCCCAGTTTAAACTGGGCCTGACTGGCCACTCTCTCTTCTGGACTTCGAACCGCCACAGAAAAGGCGGCGACGGCCTCCCCAAATTTCTTCTGGGTGAAGTAGAGGATTCCCAATCTCAATTGCCCTTCAAACTGGATGTCATCTCGAGGAAAACTGCCTGACAATTCTTTCAAAATCTTCTCGGCCTGGTCTATTTTCCCTAAGCTCCGATATCCCTCCTCCATCCCCAGATAGACTCTCTTGGCGGAGGGGTGCTGGGGATGATTCCTAATCACCCATTCGTATTGTTCGAGGGCTTTGGGGTAATTTTTGAGAAGGAGATAGAGACCTCCCAGTTCAACACGGGCTTCAACCGCAAGATAACCTCCGGGAGAATGATGAATGACCTGATTCATTTCTTCAATGGCTTCCGCCCATTTTCCATCCTTCACATACAGGAGAGCAATACGGAACCGTGCCTCCCCCGCCAACTCGTTATTGGGATAAAGGCTGATGAGCGCTTGATAGGTCTTCACTGCCATCTCTTTCATCCGTTCTTGTTGGTAGGTATCCCCCAACTGCATCAAGGCCTGACCGGCAAGAGGATGTTGTGGGTATCGTTTCAAAAAAGTCTCTACCTGCGAAATAAAGGAATCGTACTTCCTCTCCTGAAGGAGGCAGAGGAGGGTTCCATAATCGGCCTCCGGTGCTTCTTTGGATTTAGGATAAGCTCTCACGACGTGGGAATAGGAATGGGCGGCTTGAGCATATCGTTTCAGGTTATAGTACCCATCTCCTATTTTCAGGAGCGCGGAAGGCACAAACGGACTTTCCGGGTACTTTCGGGTGAGAAGCTGAAATTCTTCAATGGCCTCATTGAATTCTTTTTTCCGAAAATACGACCATCCGATCCAGTACCGGGATTCATCTCCATAGGGGCTGAGGGGATTCGATTCCAGGAGCGTTCGAAACTGGCTAATCGCCTCATCAAACCGTTCCTCTCGATAGGCCACCCATCCAAGGAGATAATAAACCTTGTCTTGATCCCTGTTCTCCTCCGTCGTGGAGGTCATTCGCATCAAATAGCTCTTGGCCTTCTGATAATCATTCTGATTCAAATAACACTCCCCCACCATCAGGAAGATCGAAGGGGTGGACCGATATTGGGGAAATTCGGCGAGGATCTTCAAGAAATACTGGTTGGCCTCTTTCCACTCTCGCCTTTGAAAATGGTACCACCCCAGACTGTTCAGTGCCTTTGGGTACAAGGTTGGATCTTTCTGCAATTTATCCACATATCCAACCCCCTTCCGATAATCCTGTCTCGAAAGCGAAGCCTCGGCTAACCAATAAAACATTTCGTTTTTCTCCACCAAATTAGGAAAATCAGCGAGGAGCCGCTCCCAGTATCGAATGGCCACTTCATAATCTTTTAAGTAAAAATGGGCGTAACCCAATTTTGAGATGACGAGGGGTTCAAGCCCTGCCCTTCCCTTTTCCTCCAAGACTTGATGATAGGAAACGATGGCCCTTTTATAGTCTTTCTGACTAAACAGGCTTTCTCCCAGCATGAAATGGACCCACTCGTGGAGTTCACTTTCCGGATAGGTCCTGAGGAATTGACGAAAAATGTTTATGGTATTGGAGTATTCCTTTTTTCCAAAATAATAATGCCCGATATCAAACAGGCATTGTTCCGCCCACGGGGAGGAAAGAAATTGCGAAAGAAACCTCTGATAGAGAAGAATGGCCCTCTCCACTTCATCGGCCCCCAAATAGGTCTTTACAATTCCCCAGAAGATCGGATCTGAAAGTTTTGTTCCGGGGTAAGTGAGGAGTATGTCCTCGAAAGTTTTCCTCCCCTCGGGATACTGTCCCAGAGAGACCAGGCTCCAGGCCAATGCATAGTGAGAGCTCTCTTCCAAGGGATGCCTTGGATAACGCCTCCAGAAGTTCTTGAATTGGTCTGCCGCCTCTTTGAACCTTTTAAGCCGAAAGTAGCTGGCACCGGTCAAATATTCAGCTTCGGGTCTCCACTTCCCCCCGGGATACTTCTGAAGAAGGGTCTCCATTTCCCGAAGCGTCTCGGTATATCGGCCAACCTGATAGAGGCAGTATCCGGACCAAAACAAGGAAGATTCTGCAACAGGATGGGCAGGAGTTTTTTCATAGACTCGGTGAAAAAACGGATGCCCTTCTTCATAGACACCGTGTTTGAGTCGGATCCATCCGCATGAGTATAAGGCATATGGATAGAATTCGCTTTCAGGATATTTTTCAACCACCTTATGAAAATACGAAAATGCTCCATCATCCTTCTCTTGGTGATATCTCGTTTCTCCCATCCAATAATAGGAGGACCCTGCCCACTCACTCTTTGGGTAATTTTGAATCAGTTTCTGGAAAGAAGCGATGGCGTCTTCGTAAGCCCCTTTGAGATATCGATACCTTCCCTTTTCATAAAGGGCTTTATCCCCCATTAAGGCTTTTGCCATACCCGATGTGAATCGACTTGAATAGGCACAACCAGGCTGCGTGGTGGAAGCGCTTATCTTCTTCGTCGGGCCCATGGAATCTTCGCTCAAATCGAAGGAATCCACACGAGGCTCTTCCTTGGTCCCTTGAACCAGGATTGCGGGGAGGGGGACTTCTCTCTTCTCGACCCACTTTGTCTCCTCTTTTCCAAAGAAGGTGACTTCAGAGGGTCCGCTATGGTCCTGGTATTGTCCCTCGCTTTGGAGAACGGGAAAAGAAAGGGTGATCGAAATCAGGAGACAGAGGCTCAAAACCTTAACGAATGAGTTAAACATAATCCAACAGCCTGCTGAAAAAGTAATTTCTGCCAGGCTGCTCAAATATGCCCAGATGCAAGGCGCCCGAAATCCTGAGGAGTGAGGCGTACTTGGATGTACGCCGCAACGACGAAGGATGAGGGCAACGACGCAGATGGGCGTTTTTCGGCAGCCTGCTAATCCTTTGTTAGAAAAGTATCAAACATATGGAAAAATTGTCAAGGATTGACAGGATTTTTATAACTGTGATAGGTTGATGACGATGGTGAAAAAGATGGAGCCCCACGGGCAAGCCCGTGGTCCCCAACAAACATACCCACCTACGCCAAGGCTTCGGTGGGTCATCCGCCCGTTGGCGAAATCCGCCGAAGCACAACAGGGCTATCGCTGTGACGGTTGCCGCCAAAGTGACGCATTCCCCCACGGCCAAGGCCGTAGTTTCCTGCGTAGGCGGATGACATTCGTGATGTCAGCCATTCTTATTCTTCCATTGGTGTTGACACATTGCACCGACGGAAAGAGGGTTTCCGATTCAAACCCGAAAGGGGATTTTAAAACCATGCGTGAGAAGATGGTGGAAACTCAAATTGAAGCCAGAGGAGTGAAAGACCCTCGCGTCCTTTCTGCGCTCCTCAAAGTAGAGCGACACCGATTTGTCCCCGAAAGATACTCGGACTCAGCATACTCCGATCACCCGCTGCCCATCGGAGAGGGCCAAACCATCTCTCAACCCTATATCGTTGCCTTAATGACAGAACTCTTAGAGCTCAAGGGGAATGAGAAGGTTTTAGAAATCGGAACGGGGTCGGGGTATCAAGCCGCCATCTTAGCGGAGTTGGCCAAAGAAGTTTACACGATCGAAATCATCGAACCCCTTGCCTCCATGGCAGAAAAGAGACTTTCGGAACTGGGTTATCGGAACATCAAGGTGAAGGCAGGGGATGGATATTTAGGATGGCCTGAGGCTGCACCCTTTGATGCCATCATCGTCACCGCTGCACCCGACCATATTCCAACCCCCCTCATCGATCAGTTAAAAGAAGGCGGGCGAATGGTCGTCCCGGTTGGGACCCACACACAAGAGTTGAAGAAAGTTGTCAAACGGTCTGGAAAGATCGAGACAATCGATGTCATTCCCGTTCTCTTTGTCCCTATGACCGGAAAAGGCGTAAAACAAAAGAAATGACGTCAATTCTAAGATTCAATAAATTCTTTCAAACTTATTATTTTAGTGCCTTTATACCCTCTTGATTGAAGCATCTCTTTGTCCCCGGTAATCAAAACATCAGCTTTACCATGTATTGCACATTCCAGAATTCGGTTATCAGGGTCGCCTTTGAAAATGCTAACTTTTTTGGTTGGTTTTACCAACTCGCCAAGATCTGAAAGGATAACAGCAGCATGGCTGAGACCTTTTTTCTCACGATTGCACTTTGATGAGAGAACTGATAAAACTTCATTTATGATATCCTTTGATATGACTAAGATGTCCCCACCTTCGATTATCTTAAGCATTGCCTTCTCAGCGAAGTTCCCAGGAATCACAAGTGCAGAAATGAAAATGCTTGTGCCAAATACGACTCTCGTGGATGGTCTCAGATATGTTTCGAGGTCTTTTGCAGTGAGGACCCCTCTCTCTTTTGCCTTACGACTCCAATAATTTTGAATTTGATAGAATTCGGCTTTTAGTCTCTCTCTTCTCGCAATTCTCAGGGCATCTTGGATGACTGCGCTAATAGGTTTCTTTTCCTGGCGAGCTATTTCTTCAACCTCTCTCGCGAGTTCCGGTGGAAGAGATATTGTTTTCTTAACTGCAATTCCCATCTTGTTCCTCCTGCTCTGGTATGAATAAATACTTGAAAAACCTTGGTGCCAGGGAAGAGAAAGAAATCCCTTGTGGTCGGAAGACAGAAAGGAGAAAAGCCCTCCGTGCCCGGAGAAGGGGCGAAGCAGAAGAACCAATTCTTGATAAAGAACTATGTAGAGTCGTTCCTGAAGTCGTTGCTAACAGATTTCGAAGACGATGCAAGATTTCACTTCGTAATCGCTATCTGCTTCCTTCCCGAACATCAGATGAAAACATGAAGGCCTTTGACAGAGGGAGGGAGGTGGTCCAAGAGTTTCATCAATAATAAAAAAAGGAAATGAGAAGCAGGAAATTGGAAGTGTAAGACGTAGTCATTTTTTTTTGAAAAAATTTTTAAAAGGTAGTCGGTTCAGTGGTCCCTTTATTAAACGCATAATTCTTCGCCACCCCATCCTTGTTGAAGAGGATGACGAGACCATCCTTTTTCTGCTGAATTCGTGTGAGCTGGAAAATAACGAAGTTGGTGAAATAGGGCTCTTCGACAGCAAATTTAGACGGGTTCTTGCGAAGACAAACATAGACAAAGATGTCTCCATCGTACTGCTTTTGAATCCGATCCGGAGGCTCGAAGGCCTCAGGGATCTCTCCTTTGGTAGTAGAGCCAATTCTAATTTTTCCTTTGGGATCGCCTCTGATCTCAGAACCCATATAAACCCTCCCTATGCTGCAACTGCATACCAGGGTCAACAAGAGGGCTAATGAGATAAGAGTCTTACTGAAACTCATCTGTCCATTTACGAAATCCATAATATTTCACCTTTTCTCATTGTCATCGAGGAAGATGACCAAATGGTCTGAATTGACCTTTGCATCAACATAATTGAATAGAATCAAAACAATGGCTCGAATATTGCCCCGGTTATACTGGTAGGAGAGAATATTGGCGAAAGGATAGTTGGTGAGGGGATCCCTTGTCAAATCCATTTCGCGGAGGATCTCATTAAAAACAGTGGGGCTGATGTTATTCTGTGGTGGTCCAAACCAGCTGATGATTTCCGCCTTTATTATTACGCCCGGCTTAATTTCCTTAATCTTTTCTTGAGGAATTTGTGGGCCTTCGTAATAGCGGCCAATCACGCAGCTTGCAAGAGGAAAAGTGAAACATAAAATCTAGATTAGTTTCGGAGTGGATCCCCAAATCCTCTTCATGAGTTCACTCCTTTTTGATGGAAAAACAGATGACTATTTTTTACATAGAGATATTTGATTTTCAAATGCTGACATGAAAATGATGTTAATCGGGTGAATAGAGAAAAGCAGATGTAGGGGTTTAGCAGTGGCCCGGTTCTTGGTCTTTATTTCTCAGAACTTGATCTTTTGTGGGATGATAAAATGCTTGAGAAGGTGTTCCATCTCCTAAGGGAAAACCTGAAAAGGGGTGGGATAAGAAAATGCCATATTGCCGGTGCCTGACCGCCATTTTGCTTAGAAGTATCACGTGAATCGCTCAGATAAATTACTGGAACTCCCACACCTTTTACCGGCCACCTGCGGGCAATATGCTCATTAATCATCACTACCAGTTTGGTTCGATGTGCAGGACTCAAATAGCGCGCATAATGACGCACTAGTTCGGTATGTTCGACTGTAGTAAGCGTGGGGGTGAGGCGGATAAACTTCTCCAGGTCGCATACTGCAGTGCGTAGCCAACTCCAACTTCGTCTCATTTTTTCCAGGTCGAGAATACGTATGTCAAATGTATCACCCTCTTCTAACTTTATCATCACATGCTTGCCACTCAGACCGTTGTGCTGCAGACGGTGGCAATGTATCAACCACACTGCGTCGGCGATGCGGTGCAAAATTGACTGACGAATCGCCGCGCCGAGGGACGAATCTTCAAAAATGGAATTAAGCTCGCGGTAGCCATCCAGCGCTACTGTAGCCAACACGGCCTGCAGTTTATCACCATCCCGGCGCTCGGCAAAAAACACCGGCTCCACCGTCAGCACACCAATCCCCTCCATGCGGCGAATGTTGGAAAAATCGCGATAGAAGGTTGGCCGCCAACGGAGCAGATGGGGCAGGGAGCGATAGTTGTGATTCTCCTGCAGCTTCACGAACATCGAAAAGCTACCCGCCTTGCTATCAACCAGCGTATGGCGTATCGCACCACTCCACCCGTTGCGGCGCACATTGGAATCCTCTACCCAATTACGCGGCAGATCCCAGAAGCCTGCAAAAGTGTTTAACCCATGGCGCATAAGCAGATCCCTGTAATAC
>Ga0153916_10001784_pt1 | contig 15630 bp, 14 predicted proteins | sample Opewatmetagenome_FD_109642 | JGI IMG/M metagenome (GOLD analysis project Ga0153916, IMG submission 109642) | Freshwater wetland microbial communities from Ohio, USA - Open water 3 Core 3 Depth 4 metaG | ecosystem: Environmental > Aquatic > Freshwater > Wetlands | place: USA: Ohio, Lake Erie...
GCGCATATGGAGGGAAACCAGAAAAACGGTGATCTTTGTCACCCACATGATCGCCGAAGCGATTCTCTTGTCGGACCGGATCATCGTTTTCAGCCACCGCCCCGGCACCATCCGGTCTGAATTTCCGGTGCCGCTGCCGCGGCCGAGAACCATGGAGATCAAATCGGACCCGCGCTTCCTTGAATTGGAAAACATTTTGTGGAAACAGATCGAAGAAGAGGTCAACGCTTCCGGCGGATTCGCGCAGATGTGAAACCGCGGAACAGAAAGGGTGATTCCATGACACAATTGAAGGTTCTATGTCTATCCCTATCCCTGCTTTCGGCGGGATGGATAGCGGCGCTTGCGCGGCCGGCCGCCGCGGCCGAGCCCGGGATGCTCAAGATGCGCTTCGCGCAAAGCGGCAACACTTCATCGAGCTGGCCGCTCTACGTCGCCGAGCAAAAGAAAATCTTCGAGAAAAACAGCCTGCAGGTCGAGACCATCGTCATCCGCGGCGCCACCAACACGACCCGCGCCGTGCTGAGCGAAACCGTGCCGATCGGGCGGATCAATCCGGACTATGTGATCGGGGCGGCGGAAAAAGGCGCGCGGGTCAAAATCGTCTCCGCCAACATGGAAAAGATCCCCTACGACATCTTCGCCCGCCCGGAAATCAAAACCGGCGCGGATATCAAAGGCAAAACCCTCGGCGTCAGCACGCTCACCGGCGGCACGACGTTGATGGTCCACGAGGTCTTGGAAAAAGCCTACAAGCTGAAAGAAAGCGACTATAGGCTGTTGGTCGTCGGCACCTCCCCGGAGCGCTACGCCGCCCTCAAGGGCGGCTCGGTTCAGGCCACCTTCATGGGCCCGCCGTTCAACTTTCGCGCCAGTCGGGACGGCTTTAGAAAGTTGGCGAATTTCCACGACCAGCTCGGGCCGATTCTTTTTACCGCGGACTTTGCGCATTTGAACTATATCAAATCGAACCGCACGGAAGTCGTGCGCTATTTGAAGTCGATGATCGAAGCGACCCGCTGGCTTTACGATCCGAAGAACAAGGAAGATGCCCTGGCGATCCACATGAAGGTGCTCAAGAGCAGCCGCGAATCCGCCGAGGAGGATTACAAGTATCTGATTCAGGATTTTCAACCCTTCCCCAAGGACGGCGCGGTCAGCAAGGTCTCCTTCGACAAAACCATGGAGCTGAGAGCCAAGGAAGGAACCTATCAAGGAAAGAAAATCCCGCCGATGAGCGATTACGTCGACGATTCGTTGATCGAAGAAGCCAAAAAACAACTAGGAATCAAATAACCACAGAAAGGGGATCATCATGTTCAGGAGAAAACCCATCAAATGGCCCAACAATGCCCGTGTCGCCATCACGACTTGCGTTGTCACCGAGAGCTGGCCCGATGAACTTGGGACACCGACGTCCAGCCAGGCGGAATTTCGCAGGGGAATCCAACGGGACGCCAGGTTTAAAAAAGATACCGCATCGATCACCGACCGCCAGTACGGAGAACGCGTCGGAGTCTACCGCGTGATGGAGGTGTTGAGACAGGAGGGCATCAATGCCAGTTTTTTTGTCAACGGCTATACTGTAGAGGCCTTCCCCGACCTCATGCGGCAAATCGTCGCTGCGGGACACGAGCTTTGCTCCGAGAACTGGCGCCACGAGTACGTCACCATGATGACGGCGGAGGAACAGCGCGCCGACATCAAGCGCACGGTGGATACGTTCCAGCGCGTCTTGGGTTTCAAGCCGCGCGGCTTCATCATGCCGGGAGAATTGCCCACGGATGAAACACCGGGAATCCTCACCGAACTGGGTTACAAGTACTGGATGTGCTTTCTGCACGAGGATCTGCCCTACGTGCTCAGGGTCAACGGCGGGGATCTTGTGCTGGCCTCTTACGGGATCTGGACGACGGACCACAGGACCGGCCAGGCGGACGCCGGCCGAACGCCGCGGGAACTGCTCCAAATCTGGAAAGACAATTTCGATTGGATTTACGAAGAGGGCGAAACCTACCCGGGATTCATCAGTCTGGGGTTGCACCCATTCTTGATCGGCCGGCCATTCAGGACCGGCATCCTGAGAGAGTTTCTCCGTTACGCCAAAGGCCATCCCGGGGTCTGGTTCCCGCGCGGCATCGACATGGCGGAATATTGGCTAGAGAACTGCAAGGACAATCTGATCGAGCGATGGCCCAACTACGGCACCGGGATCCCTTACGATAAGACTGAGATCAAGTCGTAGGTTCCGCGCCGCTTGGAGAAATGACCGAGCAGTGAATTTTCAGCAGGGCGGCATGAGGTGATCCAATGAAGTTACGGTCGAAAGTACTGGTCGTCATAGTCATCGTCCAATTGATGCTCGTGGGAAGATCCCAAGCTCAAGAGCTAAAGAAAATTAGAATCGGCTATCCGTCGCTCAGCTTCCGACAGAGCAATGTCTGGGTGGCCAAGGAACAGGGACTGTTCAAGAAGTACGGGTTAGAAGTCGAGCCGATCTATCTCCGCGGCGGGCAAGTGGCGACCCAGGCGCTGGCCGCGGGCGATCCGCCGATCGTTAATATCGGCACGGTGGTGCAGGCGAATCTATCGGGATACAACCTCGTGCTCGTCGCCGCGGTGGAAACAAAGTACGATCAAGTCGTATTTTCGCGCAAGAGCATCAATAGGCTCGAGGATCTCAGAGGAAAAATTTTCGGCATCAGCAGTTTCGGCTCGGCCACGCATAACGCGGCCAATATTCTTTTCAAACATCTCGGCATGGAACCCGGTAAAGATGTCGTGCTGGTTCCCGGCGGGCCCGATGCCGAACGGATCGCGGCGCTGTTGGCGGGAAGAATCGACGCGACCATGGTTACCTCGTCGGCGGCGCCGCCGGCGAGGAAAGCCGGCTTTAACGAGCTGCTCCAAATCGCGGATCTGGGAGTCGAAGTCCAGGGCAACGGCTTCGCCACCTCCCGCGCCTACATCACCACCAATCGCGATACGGTGAAAAATGCCCTCAAAGGATTCGTCGAAGCCATTTATTTTATCTATGCGAACAAGAAAGAAGCCCAGAAAGCCTTCGCGAAATACATGCGCACCAACGATCCTGACGTCCTGGAAGACTCCTACCAAGGCTACATCAAGATGATTCCGAAGAAGCCCTACCCCACGCTCAAGGGCATCCAGTATCTCCTCGACATCCTCGCGCCGCAGTTCCCCGCGGCGAAAAACGCCAAGCCGGAACAGTTCGTCGACCTGAGCTTCTTGCAGGAACTGGAGAAGGAAAACTTCTTTAACGAGATGGCGAAACGCTATCCGACAAAGTAACGACTAACGGGCACGCCATGAAGAAGACATTGCTGTTATTTGTCCTGTCTCTCCTATCGCTATCGATCGTTGCCGCCGCGGATGCCCAGCCGCTCAAACAACTTAGAATCGGCTATCCTTCGATCAGCTTTCGGCAGAGCAACGTCTGGGTCGCTAGAGAGTATGGGCTGTTCAACAAGTATGGGTTGGAAGTTGAGCCGGTTCTGCTGCGCGGCGGACAAATAGCGACTCAAGCGTTGGTCAGCGGCGATCCGCCCATCGTCAACGTTGGCACCGTCATCCAGGCCAACCTGACAGGCCATACTCTCGCGCTGGTCGCCGCGGTGGAAACCAAATACGACATGATCGTTTTTACTCGTCCTGGAATCACTCAGCTGGAGCAGCTCAAAGGGAAAAGAATGGGCATCACCGGCTTCAACTCAACCACTCACTTTGCCACCACCATCCTGCTCAAACACTTAAACTTTGAGCCGAAGGATCTGGCTCTCGTCCCCGCAGGTCTCGACCCGGAGCGCATCGGCTTGGTAAAGTCCGGAGTCCTGGATGCTACATTGATCACCTCCTCGGGAGCGCCGCTGGCAAGAAAAGCAGGATTGACGGAATTCCTCCAAATCGGCGATCTAGGCGTCGAGGTTCAAGGCAACGGATTCGCCACGTCGCGCGCCTATATCGCCGGCAACCGCGACACGGTGAAAAACGCGCTCAAGGGCTTTGTCGAAGCGATCTATTATATCTACGCCAACAAGAAAGAAGCCCAGCGCGTCTTCGCCAAGTATATGCGCACCAACGACCCCGCCGTGCTCGAAGATTCCTACAACGGCTACATCAAGTCGATTCCCAAGAAGCCTTACCCGACGCTCAAGGGCATCCAGTTCCTGTTGGACGTGCTCAGCCCGACGATGCCCCAGGCCAAGAACTTCAAGCCGGAGCAATTCGTCGATCTAAGCTTCCTGCAAGAACTGGAGAAGGAAGGCTTCTTCAACGAGATGGTGAAACGGTACCCGGGAAAGTAGACAAAAATCGAAAAGGAGCTACCCATGCCACGCAAAATAATTCAGCCGAAAACTTTGGACGATCCGCGGCCGAGATATTCCCAGGGCATCCTCAATCAAGGGGGCAAATTGCTTTTCATCGCCGGCCAGACCGCTGCCGACAAGGAGGGCAACGTGGTCGGCAAAGGCGATATCCGCGCTCAGACGGAGCAGGTCTATACCAATCTCAAAGCCGTCCTGAAGGCGGCGGGCGGGACCATCGATGATCTGGTGATGACCACGACTTACATCACCGACAGAGCCTACCGCGAAGGCTATAACGAAGTGCGCTGCCGGCAATATAAAAAGAATCCGCCGACCAGCACGCTGGTCATCGTCAGCGGCCTAGCCCATCCCGATTATCTGATTGAAATTGCCGCCATCGCGGTGATCTGAAATTAAACGTGCTCGTGTTCGTGACTCGTGCTCGAAATCAAATCGAGCGCACCTTCCACGAGCACGAACACGAGCGACGAACACGATGAAAGTCACCGTTCTCGACGATTACCAGCATGCCATCGGAGGCACGGACGCCATCGCCAGGCTGCGCCGGCAGGCCGAGGTTCAAGTCCTGACCGAAAAGCTCCAGTCCCAGGATGCGCTCATCCGCGCCCTGCGGGGATCGCAGGCGATCATTCCGATTCGCGAGCGGACCAAATTTCCGGCGCCGCTGCTGCAAGCGCTGCCGGATCTCGAATTGATCTCGCAAACGGGCAATCACGCCTATCACATCGACATCGAAGCCGCCACGCGCGCGGGGATCGTCATCGCCTTGGCGCCGGGCGGAAACAGCACCACCGAGTTGGCCTTCGGCCTGATGCTCGCCGTCATGCGCCGCATCCCGCAGAGCGATCAAGCGATGCGCCGCGGCGAGTGGCCCTTGGTCCTGGGCTATGTGCTCAAGGGAAAAACCCTCGGCATCCTCGGTCTGGGCAAGATCGGCGTCGAAGTCGCCGCCATCGGCCGCGCCTTCGGCATGAAGATCATCGCCTGGGGCCCAACGCTGACGCCCGAGCGCGCGGCGAAGTCCGAGGCGACCTACATGCCGCTGGACGATGTGATGAGAAGCGCCGACGTCGTTTCGGTCCACTTGAAACTCTCCGATGAAAGCAAGAAGCTGATCGACGAAAGGCGGCTGCGGCTGATGAAGAAGTCGGCCTACTTCATCAACACCGCGCGCGGCGCCATCGTCGATGAGAACGCCCTGGTGCGGATTCTCGCAGAACGGGCCATCGCCGGCGCGGGACTGGACGTCTACGTCGAAGAGCCGTTGCGCCCCAATCATCCGATATTAAAACTGGACAACGTCGTGCTGGCGCCCCATCTGGGTTGGCCCACCGATGCCGGCTTCGAAGGCTTCGCGGAAAACGCCGTCGACAACATCCTCGATTATATGGCGGGCAAATCGACGCGGGTGATCAACCCCGACGCCCTCCTCAACCGCGCCCATCGGCGTTAGGGCTTGAATCAACGCGGCTGTTCGCCCCGCCGCAATCGGGATCCTCAACCCAAATTCCGCAGTTGAGCATCGGTCGTCCAGTCGGCAAGGGGTAAGCCCGGAGCGGTGAAGCCACCCGACTGTACAGTTTCAAAGTCTAATTCCATCCTCCGCTCGCCGCTAACAATTCTCCTGTGCCCTTACAGCATGTACCGAAGTCGAATCATTGCTCAGAGGTAAAGGTCCATTGGCTTCACCGCGGAGGGCTTGCAACTTGCGGCGCCACATACTTTGAACTGTGGAATCCGGGCTCAACTCGCGGCGATCCTGGTCGCGTGCATCAATTGATTTTTTTCATCGAAGAACTCGACCAGGACATGGGCGGGTTCTAGTTTGGGATCCACCGTCACTTTGGCGAAATTGAAACTCTGGTTGAAGAAAAATTCGAACCGGCTGGACGCGCTGTTGGTAATCACGTTCATCGGCGCGGCCAGCGGCCCGGCGGCAATCTCCTTGAGGCCGTTGCCGCGCGGAACCTTGCTGACGGCGGCATAATGAAGATCGGCGCTCAAAAACACTACGCCGCGAATCCGGTTCGCGGCGATGAACTTTAAAAGCTCCCGCCGCTCCTTGGGATAACCGTCCCACCGATCGCTGCCGCCGCCGTAGAGCGTAACGGATGACGCGACGAACTTGAAAGTCGCCGTCGAAGCGCGCAGGCCGTCGAAGAGCCACTGTTTTTGCGCCGCGCCGAGCATGGTGCCGCGCTTGGGGTCGCGATACTGCCGGGTATCGAGCAGAAACAATTCACAGGCCCGCCCCCAGCGAAATGAGCGGTAAATTCGCTCGGGCTCCTCGGCATTCAGCCGAATCGGCCAGTAGTCCAGAAATGCCCTCCAGCCGACCGGCGCCAGAGGATGATCGGGGGTAAAATTATCCTCCACTTCGTGGTCGTCCCATACCACGTAGAAACTGGTTTCCAGAAAGCATCTTTGGGTCGCGGCATCGTCGCGGTTGGCGCGATACTTGGCCCAGAACTCTTCCAGGCGACGGGCGGCGCCGCCGCGGTCCGCATAGATGGTGTCGCCGAGGTGCAGGAAGAAATCAGGGCGCTGCGCGCGCACCGCGTCCATGATCGCAAAGGGCTTGTAACTTTCCCGGCTGTCGCCGCTGAAGCAAAAGCTGACTTTCGCCGGATCGTCGCCGCGCGGGGCGGTCACGAAGCGCGCGATCGGACCGGGGCCCCGCCCCTCGACGACGGCGCGGTAATAGTAGGTCGAGCGCGGCTCCAGGCCGTCGAGGGGGATGTGAGCGGTCCAGTCCGCCTCTGCCCGAACCTTGAAAGAGCGCGACAGGGTGAAATCGCGCAACGCCTCGTCCTTGCCGTATCGAACCGCGACCACGGAATCGGGCACCGCCCGCAACCAAATCACCGCGCCGTCGGAGCTCACATCCCCGGCGGTATAGCCGAGGGACAAGCCGCTCCTCGGATCGGGCCCGTCCGCCACCGGCAGCGTGCAGGCGGACTGCCCGATCAACGCCGGCAGCGCAACGCCGGCGCCGGCCAAGAGGCGGAGAAACTCTCTGCGCGTCACCGGCATTAGACGTTCAGCCGGTCCCAAATATTCTGGCAGAGCCAGCCGGCGAGCAAAGGAAAGGAGAAGCTGACGGCGACCCGCACGGCCACCACCCTGGCGCCGAGAAATGGGATCTCCCACATGATGACGCGCTGCAAACCGAAGAGAGACCAGGCGCTGAGATAGGCGACCAGAGGTCCGACGCCGACGCCGATTTTAAACAATGAAGCGATGACGGGGAAATGAGTCATCGGCCCGCCCGGCGTTATAGTGCCCAGAGACATGCCGATCATAATGCCCTTCAACCCCGAACCATGCCCCATCCAGCTGACGATGGTTTCTTGCGGCACAATAGTTTGAATCAAGCCGGCCAGGAGGAAAGCCGCGATCACGCGCGGGGTAATCTCGATAATCAAGGCGCCGGTCGCTTGCAACCCTTTGCCGGCCAATTCCGGCGACTTCCAATAGACGACGGTCAGCGTGATCACCGCCGCCGCCGTCATGACGATGGTCGAAGTATCCATGGACCTCCTGAAGATGATGCGGAAATTTTTGCCTGGCGGCATGGGTGGAATTTCGCTTGCGAATCCGAATTGTCTGACGACTGTAAACAGGCGGCGCCGAATTTTCAAGGCAGGAGAGCGGTTGACTTCCCGCCGGCCTATAGCTATTTCAACTGAAATCACTGCGGAGGGAAATCGAATGACACTCGACAAAGAAGCGGCAAAAGCGGCCCTCGCCCAAATCGATCGCGACGAGCTGGCACAACTGGGTTGCGATCTCACGAGCATTCCCAGCCCGACGGGCCAGGAAAAAGCGGTCGCGGAATTTATTTTAAACTGGTTCGAAAGCAACGGGCTCAAAGCGGTGCGGCAAGACGTCGAAGTCGACCGGCCCAATGCCGTCGGCGTCGTCAAAGGCGACGGGACAGGGCTGAGCTTGGGATTCAACGGCCACACCGACACGAGCTTCACCGGCACTGCCGAGGACGCGCGCATGGTGAAAGCGATGGAACCGGAGGCGGAACTCAAGGGCAAAATCGTCGGTAATAAAGTGCAGGGCCTCGGCATCTCGAACATGAAGGGCGGCGTGGCGGCCTTCATGATGGCGGGCAAGGCGCTCAGGAAAAGCGGCGTGCAGCTCAAGGGCGACGTCGTCCTCGCCGCCGTCGTCGGCGAAATTTCCCGCACGCCGGTCGGCCCCTGGCAGACCAAGGAGTATCGCGGCGAGGGCGCCGGCACGCGCCATCTGCTGACCCACGGCATGCACACCGATTACGCGGTGTGCGCCGACGGCTCGGATCTCAATATCGTCTGGACGCAAACCGGCGTGGTGCAGGCGAAGATTCAAACCTTCGGCAAAGCGGAGGCGGCCTGGGGCTCCAAGCGCTCGACCCATCCGATGGAAAAGCTGAACGCCATCGTCAAGATGACCAAGATCATCGCCGCCATCGAGCGCTGGGGCGCGGAGTTCGAGGGAAAATACGTCTACAACTCCCCAACCGGACCGCTCTATCCCAAGGTCAATATCGGCGGCATCGAAGGCGGCGCGCCATACCGGCCCAATTACTTTCCCGGCGTCTGTTCGATTTACGTCGACGTGCGCATGCCGCCGCAGGTGCGCCCGGTGCAGATTCAGCATGAGATGGAACGGGCCTTGAAGAGCGCCGGCGTCGAATACGAATTGGATCTCTATAAATCGCTGCTCGGCCACGAGGGGAAGCAGGTCGAGCCGCTGGTCAAATCCGCGGAAGAAGTCTACCAGCACCTCTTCGGCGAAAAGATCAAGCCGGAAGCGCCCGACCGCGCCAGCATCTGGACCGACACCAACGTCTACAACGAGCTGGGAATACCGGCGATCAAAATCGGCCCGCGCGGCCGGCGCATCGGCCCAAGGAATGAAGAGATCGATATCGACGTCATGGTCAAAGCGGCGCAGATTTACGCGCTGATGGCGCTCGATATCTGCACGCGCGAACGGCCCTGAGGGAGTATGCCGCGTTCAGCCGTCGAGTCGTCAAAGGGCGGCTACGGCTTGACGATGAGCGAGGGCTCTTCTTCCTTCTGCGCTTTTTGTTGCGACAGGAAGAAAGCGAAGCTCTTCTGCACGAGGCCGGTGAGAAAAGAAACATCGAGCGGGCCGGGATCGCCCTCCCCGACTTGGAGCGCAACGGCGAGAGACAGCTTGGCGGGATCGGCGCGGTTGGTCTCCAGGAAATAAAGCGCCATGTCTTCCATGCGGCGCCGAAACAGCTTGCCGTTCTCGTCCGAGCAGAGGGCTTTCACGGCGTCGCGTACGATGGCGGCCAGCCGCTCTTCTTTTTGGACCGGATTGAGCACAAGCCGGCTCGCCTGCGCTTCTTCGAGCTGCGGCAGAAACGCCTGCAGCCATTCATCGGTTAGAATCCAGTAGCGCAACTCCGGCTCGTCGAGCAGACGGCGCGACTGCTCGCGCCAGGCGCCATCGCGCACGCTCTCCGCGCTCAACCGCTGATAAATTGGATGGGCTTGTTCTTTCGGCTTGCCGGCAGCGATGATCGAGCGGATTTCGTGAAAATTTTCCACGCCGGTCCCGCCGCGCGCTTTCGCCCGCTCGTAGCCTTCGTAGATGATCCGGTCGGCGTATTCCCAGGGAATCGGGATCATCGTCACTTCATGCTGCCGCTTGATATCGTCGGCCATCCGGCGCAGCTCTTTGCGGCGCATCTGCGCGCCACCGAAACGCAGCAATCCTTCGCGGTCGTGCAGCATCGCCTGGATCACTTGCAAGTCGTGGCTCGGTTGCGCCTTGGCGATCCAGACCAGACGCCCGCCGCCGCCATCGACCGGCGACATGGACGCTTCAAGGTCGGGCCGATGCGCGAACAGCGCAGCCGGCGCCGCTGCCGCCGGTTCCTCATGGGGCACGGCCAGCCCTCTCTGCGCCAGTTTGAAGAAGGAACGTTTAATTTCCCGCTTGAGATCTTTGTCCGTCGTCTGTTGGTCGATCAGCGTCAGCGCTTCGAGGGCGGCGGCGGCGGGGATTCTCCCGAGCGTAAACACCACGGCAAGATCGGTATCCTCTCCCTTGCCCGCGGCTTCCCTGAGCCGGGCGATCAGCTCCGGAGAGGCATCGTCCAGCGCCAGCCCCGACCGGCGCAACTGTTCGACGCCTCTCCGGATCGCCTCTTCGTGTGATTTCTTTTTCGCCAAGAAGAAAACCTTCAGCTTCGCGGCCGCGATCGCCGCGAAACCTCGCTAACCCGGATTATTCATGGAGCCGGGCAAGCGATAACATTCTGGAGAGCGAGGGGGGGAAGCCTGGAGGGAGAAGGCATCCGGACACACAGTTTCGTGACTTGTATCATGCTTGGTCACGCAGCCGCTTGATTTCACTGCTGCTTGCTCAAGATGAGCGGTTCGCCATCCACTTCGAGGCACAGGCCCATTGCCTTCTCCCGGAAGGATTTCCCCCCTTGCTCGCTGTCACCCCTGCATCCGGTGCTAGGCTTTGGTGAGATCCGACAGTTTCCCCGCCCGTCCCGCGAAAGCGAAGTTCGGCCAGGTCTCGACCTGGGCGTCGTGGTAGTTCTCGCGGTACCACTTGGCGATTTCACCGGCCGGCGCAAACCAGACTTTGTCATGGCTCTTGGCGTAGCGGATAAATTCCCGCAGGACCTGCGCGCGGAACGGCCTGCCGCCGACAAAGGGGTGGTTGCCCCAGATCATGAACTTGGGATCCGTCGCGCCTTCCGCGTAGAGACAATCGAAGGCATCCTTCCACATCTGCAAGAGATCCCGCGGTGTCCGGCCTGCCCGCTGGTAGCTCGAATAGTCGTTCAGATCCGCAAAATAGCTGAGCACCGTCAGCTCTTTGTTCTTCACTTTGAGCGTGTAGGGGGTCTCCTGGTGCTGCGGGTCCATCCAGTAGGTATAGCCGCACTCGATGATCACTTCCGGAGTGTTGACGCTCGGCGCGATGCCGGTCGAGAGGTAACCCACCGGCGTCTTGCCGGCGACTTTTTTAACGATATCGACGGTTCGCTGGAGATCTTTTTTCTCCTTGTCCCGTTTTTTCATGTAGCTATAGTCATGAATCCAGGTTTCCGTGCCGATCTCATGCCCCATCTCCACCGATTCCTTGATAATCTCCGGATAGTTCTGCACCGTGACGCCGGTCGGAAAAAACGTCGTGCGGATTTTCTCCGACTCGAAGATTTCCAGGAAACGATAAATCCCGACCCGCTCGCCGAACTCGCGGTCGGTGATCGCTCCCAGGTCCTTCTTGGTCAGCGCGTTCTTGGGAAAACCGCGGCGATTTTGATGTTGCTGCGTCTTAGGCCCACCGAGATCCTCCGGCCAAGTCTCGAACGCCACACAAGGGGTCATCGCGATGCGCGCGCCGTCCGGCCATTTGATCGGCTGTCGCTTGGGTTTGACTTTCATACTGCCTCCTTAGCTGTAAAATTGAATTACTCATGCCATAGTTCCGCCGAGTTTCCAACCGCCTCCAGCCGAGTTTTTGCAGCAGAGAGTTGCGTTTCTGTTCGCGTCTTGCGCGTCTCTAACTTGGCCGAGAGTTGACTCGAAACCCGAAACACGCGACTCGAAACCGCCGCTTTCGGCCTTGACTTGCACGGCGATGCCAGCTAAGTAGTCTGGTTGATTCCGGAACAGGAGGGGTGATTTATGGCGGACGGAAAACTGATCGAATACCGCGTGGACAACGGCGTGGCCGTGCTGGAAATCAACCGGCCCCCGGTCAACAGCTATACGACGGATTTATTGAAAGAATTGGACGCGGCGATTCTCGACGCCCGCTTCGATGATAACGTGCATGCCATCGTCATCACCGGCAAGGTGGAAAAGTTCTTCTCCGCCGGCGCCGACATCAACATGCTGTCGAGCAAACCCCTCTCTTTTAAAAACAACTTCGCTCTGCACGGCCACGAAGTCCTCATGCGGCTGGAAAATACCCCGAAGATCGTGATTGCGGCGATCAACGGCCACGCGGTCGGCGGCGGACTGGAAATCGCCATGGCTTGCGATATTCGCATCGCCAAAAAAGAAGGCGGCCGCGTCGGCTTGGCGGAGATCAATCTCGGCGTCATGCCCGGCATGGGCGGCACGCAGCGCTTGCCCCGCCTGGTGGGCAAGGCCCGCGCCATGGAGCTCTGCGCCACGGGCAAGACCATCGCCTTTGAAGAAGCCCTCGACATGGGGCTCGTCCATTACATCTACGAGCGGGAAAACTTCATGGAGCAGGTGATGGACTACGCCCGGCAGTTCATCACGCCGAACAAGAGCAGTCTGGCGGTCGGCAAAGTAAAACGCGCGATCAACACCGGCCTTGAGCTATCGCTCCCCGACGGCCTCGCCTTCGAGAGAGAACTGCTGGCGCAAACCTTCGGCAGCGAAGACGGCCAAGAAGGCGTCAAGGCCTATCTCGAAAAAAGAACCGCGCAATTCAAAGGAAAGTAAACAGGACTGAGGGCCGAGGACTGAGCTATGAGCACGGAATCCCTAAACTCAGTCCTCAGTCCTCGTTACTCAGTCCTGACACTCACTGACAACTACATTTCGGAGGTTTAAATAATGGCTAAGATGTTTATCGGCGGCGAATCCGTCGGCTCGGTCACCAACAACACGGCCGAGGTGCGCAATCCCGCCACCGGCGCGATTGTCGACACCGTGCCTCAGGGCAACGATAAGGACGTGCAGCAGGCGGTCCAAGCTGCGGAAGACGCATTTAAAGTTTGGGCCGACATCTCCCCGGAAGATCGCGGCAACGCGCTCATGAATGCCGGCGAACTGATCAAGAAGAATACGGCTGAGATCGCTCAACTGCTGACCCAGGAGCAAGGCAAGACGCTGTTCGAAGCGGGCCTGGAAATCCACCATCTCGTGCACGGTCTGGAATTTTACGCCGGCTTGGCATCGAAGGTGCGCGGCGCCCATGTGCCGCTGCCGCAGAAAGGCGCCTATGGCATGGTCGTGCGCCAGCCGATCGGCGTTTGCGGCGGCATCGTGCCGTGGAATTTTCCGCTGACCTTGATGGGCACCAAGCTCGGTCCGGCGCTGGCGGCGGGCAACACGATCATCATCAAACCGGCGGGCACCACGCCGTTGGCGACCATTAAAGTTATCGAATTGATCGCCCAGGCGACCTTCGGCGAAGGCAAGGCGCAGAAGCCCCTGCCGAAAGGCACGGTCAACGTCGTCACCGGCCCCGGCGGCAGCGTCGGCGAAGAACTCCTGCGCAACCCGCGCGTCCGGCGCATCGCCTTCACCGGCTCGACGCCCGTGGGCCGCCATGTCATGGAAGTCGCCGGCCGCGAGATCAAGCGCGTGACGCTGGAGCTCGGCGGCAGCGACCCGATGATCGTCATGGAAGACGCCAATCTGGATTTGGCCGTAAAGATGGCCGACGTCGGCCGCTACTTCAACTGCGGCCAGATGTGTCTCGGCGTAAAGCGGTTGTTTCTCCAGGAATCGATCGCCGACAACTTCGTCGGCGGCCTGGTGGAAATTCTCAAAAAGAAAACCGTCGGCAACGGCATGAGCAAGGAAACCCGCATGGGTCCGATCCATAGCGGCTCCCAGCGCCAGGAAGTCGAAGAGCAGGTGGAAGACGCGAAAGCGCGCGGCGCCAAGACGATGTTCGGCGGCGAGCGGCCCAAGGGCGGCGACTTCGACAAGGGCTTCTATTATCTGCCGACGCTGATGACCAATGTGCCCGACGATGCGCGCATGACCAAGGAGGAAGTGTTCGGCCCCGCCCTGCCGGTCTATACCTTCAAGACCCTCGATGAAGCGCTGGAAAAGGCCAACTCCTCCGAGTTCGGCTTGGGTTCGTCGATCTGGACGCGCAATCTTTTAAATGCCAACAAGGCGATCGACAAGCTCCAGGCCGGCAACGTCTGGGTCAACTCGCTCCATTACGGCTACGACGAGCTGCCCTTCGGCGGCGTGAAGTCGAGCGGCGTCGGCCGCGAGCATGGCCCGGAAGCCCTGGACTACTACCTCGAACCCAAGGGCGTGGTCATCGTCAACGTCTAACACCGCTGCCAAAAATCTTTTTTTCCGCCCGGAGTGCCGGAGTATGGGGAAATCCCCTACTCCGGCACTTCAAGGTCCGCTCTGCGCCGCCACTCCGGCCCCCCCGGCCACAATTCAGTTGACAAGTTACACTTCGTTCAACTAGGTTAGCCGCCATCTCACGAAGCAACGGAGGTCAGTCATGTTTGCACAGATGAGACACTTGGCCATCGTCACCAGCAACGCCAACCACGAAGGCGATTTTTACCGCGATGTTTTCGGCCTGAAACGCTCAGGCATGGCGCGCGCCGGCGGCGCCGTGGTCGTGCATGACGGTTACGTCGGCTTGAATCTCAACCCGCGCGCGCCGGGACGCCAAGCGGGCTTCGATCATTTCGGCTTCGAAGTTCAAGAAGTCGAAACGGTCTTCGCGCGGCTGAAAGAAAAATATCCGAAAATCCAAGTGCTCAAACGGCCCGGCAACCGCCCCTTCGCCGGCATCAGCACGCACGATCCCGCGGGCAACGTTTTCGACCTGTCGCAGCTCGACATGGAAAACCGCAGCGACCTTTACGCGGAGAAAGTCGAAGAGCGCAAGCGGCGCATCGGCCACTTCGGCCTGCGTTGCGTCGAGCCGGAACAGTGCGCGGAATTTTATCGCAACGTCTTTGAGCTGACGGAATTGGAAAAACCCAACGGCGATCCAAATCATTATTTATCCGACGGCAAAGTCACCCTGGCGGTGATGCCCTGGAAGATAGCCGATTTTGCCGGCTCGGGCATCGAGCGGCCGGCCCTCGATCATATCGGTTTCAAAGTCGAAAGCCTGGCGGCGTTCAAAGTCGATCTGGACAAGCACGCGCAAACTTACGCCGGGCCCAAAGACGACCGCCCGGAAAAAAATCCGGAGCGTGAGATCAGAAAAAATCTACTCGCCGGCTGCTGCTTCGGCCAGCATCAAATGTCGGATCTAGACGGCGTGCTGATCGACGTGTCGGAAAACTGACTCACATCTGGCTCCAAGCTAGGAATTTCATCGCGAGTCAGCTAGAAGCGGATCATCCCCTGTCCATTGTGCCCGCTCTGGAAAGAAAAAAGGGGACATTCTAAATTATGAGGCCTAACTTTCGCTTCAGACCGATCGCTAAGAGTGCCGGCTGAGCGCGACGTTATCCTTTTACGCTCGATTACTGTTGTTGATTTGTCATAGCCTTAGGCGGCGTCCCCGAGAACGCATTTCGCGACGGTTTAAAGCC